>Ga0316198_10002721_pt1 | contig 10645 bp, 9 predicted proteins | sample OudBieAanoxic_MG_FD_204935 | JGI IMG/M metagenome (GOLD analysis project Ga0316198, IMG submission 204935) | Coastal sediment microbial communities from Oude Bieten Haven, Netherlands - site A anoxic | ecosystem: Environmental > Aquatic > Marine > Coastal > Sediment | place: Netherlands... | reverse complement strand
TCACGTCGTCGCTGAATGTCAGCAGGGTGTGGCCGTCAATGGTGATCTGATTGTCGTCGTACAGGACAACGAGCTTGCCGAGTCCCAGGTGTCCCGCCAGTGATGCGGATTCCGCCTGCACTCCCTCCATCATGTCGCCGTCGCTGGCCAGGACGTAGGTGCGGTGATCGACGATCTCGTGGCCGGGCCGGTTGAACTCCGCTGCCAACCTCGCCTCGGCCAGGGCCATCCCCACCGCATTGCCGAACCCCTGCCCGAGCGGCCCAGCGGTGGTCTCCACCCCTGGCGTCTCGCCGTACTCGGGGTGACCCGGGGTGGCACTCTCCCATTGGCGAAACTGCTTGATGTCGTCCAGAGTCAGGTCGTAGCCGCTCAGGTGCAGCAGCGAGTACAACAGCATGGAGCCATGCCCCGCCGACAACACGAAGCGATCGCGCCCGGGCCAGCCCGGGTTGGCTGGATTGAAGCGCAGGAAGCGCGTCCACAGAGCGTAGGCCATGGGCGCAGCGCCCATCGGCATTCCCGGGTGCCCCGAGTTGGCCTTCTGCACGGCATCGGCAGAGAGCATGCGGATCGTGTTGACACACATTTGATCGATGGCGGCGGTGTTCGTTTCTTCAGGCATGTAGCCCCCGGCAGGTATTGGAGAAGTTCATGAGCAGCCGCATCGATGCCTCTGAGCGGCACGAAGCTCGCACACAGCTCAGTGAACGCAACGATACGCGGTAGACACTCTCTGAATCGAGCAGGCTGCTAAGATTGCGTATCTAGCCATGTACAGTCAAATGCCAGCCAAAATCGACCGTTGCTCACGCCGCGCTCAGCGGCGGGCGCCGGCCCCCGCGCACACGCCCAGAACACCGGCTCCGAGGGGCAGGCTGCCCTTTGCAGCCCTCATCATCGCGGCCACGGCGGCGATGACCGGATGCGGTGTGCTGGGCGATACCCCACCCGACCTCGACTACTACGCCGGGCTGACGCCGGAGGGTGTGAGGGTTGTCTTGACGGTCCATGGCGGACCTCGTCCCACAGCATGGGTCGGATTCGGGCTGACGCCGATTGCGCCCGACCAGGCCTCCCGGCGCATGGTCAGCGTCGAGGCTCGACGGAGCGACGGCACGGCACTGGCCGTTCAGCCCGCCGGGCAGTCCGCCTACCGCGTCGAGGTCGGCCGCGCGGATCCTTGGATACTCGAATATGTCGTCGCGCTCGACGATCCACCCGCAGATTTCTACCACCGATCGAGCACTCGCTCGGCTCAGCATGCCGTGCTCATCGGCATCGACACTTGGGCCCAAGTCTATGCCTCGCCCGGAGCCCTGAGTGCCCCCCCCCAGCAGCGGCCGTTCTGCCCTGTGGGCGAGGTCTCGGTGAGCTTCGACGTGGCCAGCGTACCCCCGACCTGGCGGGTGTTGTCAGCAGAGCGTGAGGTCGACTTCAACCTCTTCAGGCTGTCATCTCACCCCGCGGACAGCGTTTTTGCCCTCGGCCCCTACCAACTGGAGCAGATTGGGCATGCGGGGATGCGGGCGGCCATCCATGATGATTGGGATCTGGATCGGTCGACCATTCTCAACACCGCTACCCAGCTTGCCCGTGTGCTCGTTACCAAGCTGGGACCGCCCCCGGGCGACCCGGCACTTCTCATCCTCACCCCGTTGCCGCCGGGAACCCTGCCATCGGGTGGAGTGAGGACAGCGGGGATGGCGTGGAACCGCACATTGAACCTCTTTGGAGGCAAGACCCCCGGGCTGCCGCACAACAGCCGGGACGTCCGCGAGTTGAGTGCCATTTTCGTCGGCCACGAGCTCTTCCACCTCTATATACCTTGGGGAGTACCCATCACCCAGGAGCTCTCGTGGCTTTCTGAAGGATGGGCCATGCACATGGGCAGGACGGCCGCGGTTGAAGCGAAACTGTTGGGCCGGGCCGGCAATCAGCGGGCACTCCGCGAGGCGTACCAGCGCTACATCGAGATGGGCGGACACCGCGCCGGCAACTTGGCGGACGCGGGCGCGGGCGGCGAGGAGATCCGCGAGTTGTTGTACGTTCGAGGAGAGTTAGTGTTCCGCATCATGTCGCTGGAATGGCAGGAAAGCGGCAAGCCGGGGCATTTCGAAAGTGTTCTCTGGCAGAGGTTGCTCGCGGCGTACGACGGGGAAAGTCCTTTGACACCGGACGTTGTCGCATCGGTGCTGAGCGGAATGGTCAGTCCATCCACAGTGCGCCGCTACGTCGAGGGAGTCTCGAGCATCACCCTGGCTGAGCTCGGGCTGAGATAAGGTGATTGCTTTCTTCCGCAGCTCCGGTGACCGCCATATGAGCCGGGCTTCCCTCCTCCTCAGCAGGACACCCTTCCCCCGCCGCCTCTCAGGGGGCACAGCCACGATACTGCTGGCCCTGTTCCTCTCTTCCTGCACGCCCATCGAGATGCCGCTACCCGCTGATGCGGGAACAGCAACCGCTACCTCCTCAGCGGACCCCGCTGGCCTGGAATCACCACTCTTGCCAGACTTCGCTCCCGCCCTGGAGTTGGGCGAGGAGGTCCCGAATCTCGACCTCGAGACCCAGGACGGACAACCTCTCGCACTCGATGATCTCAGTGGACTCGTTGTCGTTCTCAGCTTCTTCTCGTGCCGACATCCGGAGGATTCCCCCGACGCTGCTCTGTCTCGCCGCCTGATCGAGTTCCAGGACACGTTGCGCCCGGACTTATGGGATCGAGTGAAAATCGTGACGATCAGCACCGAGCCCCTCGAAGCCTCTCCCAAGGCCCTTCTCCGCTGTGGCCATCGCCTGGGCGCCGATTTCGACCGCTGGACGCTCGCCACACCGACATCCGCTGATTTCACCGCCACGGCGGCGAGGCTCGGGACGGTGATCTGGCAGGAAGAAGAAGAGATAACCGCCCACACTCTCAGCACTCTGGTAGTCGATCAGCGGGGTCTCCTCGTCGATCGCTTCCGTGGCCTCACCCAGTGGTCGGTCGGCGACCTGATCGCCGCGGTGGTTCAAACCGCCGAACGCTGATCCGCTGGGACCCGGCCGTGTGTGCCTCACCTCAGCAGAGAAGCGACATTGCCGGCCAGCACGGGGTAATCACCTTGACGGACAGTTCACTCGGGGTAGGAGGTTCAAGTTCATCAGACCCCGCAACGCCCCTCGCTCAAGTGTCCGTTACGGCGATCACCCCGCGCCTCCCTCACGCCGAGCGCCTTGGCATCCGCTGCGGCGATGACCTACACCCACCTGCGCTGGCAGCGAGCTCGTGCCGCAGCGGACGCTGGAGCGCGGTGGCACGGAGTCCCGAGAGGCTCAACCGACCACTCCGCGCTCATTGCCCGTCAAGGTGACTACCCCGGGCCGACCGGCAACCGAGCCCACCTGCGGCTCGCCTGTGCAACTACGCCGGCCCGACCGCTTGGGCATGCTGAAGCCGGTAGAGGCGAGCGTAGATCCCGTCGCTGGCGAGAAGTTCCTTGTGGGTCCCCTCTTCGCGCACCTCCCCGTGGTGAAGGACGATAATCCGATCGACATCTCGGATCGTCGAGAGGCGATGCGCCACGATGATCGCGGTACGGTCGGCGATGAGTCGCCTGAGGGCACGCTGTATGCGCGCCTCGGTCTCAGAGTCGACGCTGGAGGTGGCCTCATCGAGGATCAGCACCGGAGGATCGAAGGCCAGGGCCCGCGCAAACGCGAGCAGCTGACGCTCTCCGAATGACAGGTTCGCACCTCGCTCTCCCAGACGGGCATCGTAGCCGCCCGGCAAATCGCGAATGAACGCATCGGCCTCGACTCGCTGGGCGGCTTCCTCGATGCGCTCACGACTGACCTCCGAGGAGTTCAACCCGATATTGGCGGCGATGGTGTCGGTGAACAGAAAGACATCCTGCGGGACGGTCCCGTAGGCCCGGCGCAGGGGGCGCGGCGCCAGCTCTCGGATGTCGATACCGTCGACGGTGATCGAGCCCTCCTGGACGTCGTAGTAGCGCAGGAGCAACTTGATGATCGAGGACTTCCCTGCACCCGTAGCGCCCACCAAGGCCACTTTCTCTCCCTGGCGGATCGACAGCGTCAGGTTGTCGAAGATGCTCGGCCCGTTGCTCTCGGGATCAGCGGCGTCAGCAGCACTGGTGGATGCATAAGAGAAGGCCACGTTGTCGAACCGGATCGCGTCGGCGAAAGGCGGCAGCGGCCGGGGGGAATCGGGATCTTCAACCGCCGGCCGCACGTCCATGAGGCCGAAGATCTTGGTGCACGATGCGGCGGCGCGCTGCAGGGTGTCGTACTTGTCGGAGAGGTCCTCGAGGGGCGTGTAGAAGCGGCGCAAGTATTCGAGGAACTGCACCAGGATGCCGACGGTCACGGCCCCGCCGATGATGCCGAAGCCGCCGTAGACGAGAACCAGAGCCGTTGACACCGTAGTCGCGGCCTGCACCGAGGCGGACAGGAGCGAGGACAGTCGCACCGCCCGCAGCTCGGTGCTGAGGATATCCTCGCGAACCTCCAGGAACTCCCCCCGGTTGCGATCCTCCTGGACAAAAGCCTGCACGACCTCGATGCCCGAGAACGTCTCCTGCAGGAAGGCATTCTGGCGGGCCACCAGGGTACGGGTGCGGTTGTAAACGGCTCTCAGGCGCGATCGTAGGAGCGCGAGGATGCCGATCAGGAGGGGCACGATGACCAACGATGCCAGAGTGAGTCGCCAGTCGATCCAGAGCATCACGCCGATTATGGCGATCAGCGTGACGATATCGCGTGCCATCGCCACGACCCCTTGCGATACGAGATCGTTGAGGGTCTCGATGTCGCTGGTAACCCGCGTCATCGTGCGGCCCACGGGGTTCCTGTCGAAAAATGACATCGACAGGTTCTGGATATGTTCGAACACCGCCGAGCGCAGGTCGTGCATGATGCGCTGGCCGGCGAGCTGCATCAGGTAGATCTGGCCAAAGCGAAGCGCCAGCTCGGCGATCAGCAAAATGGCGAAGTAGGTGAGAAGGGTACCGAAGCCGACGAGAGCGTCGGCCTCTCCCGCCGCGGCCGGGGCGATATGGCGGTCGATCGCGAGGCGGAGAAGATACGGCTGCACGAGCTGGGACCCGGCGAGCAACGGCAGGAACAGGGCCGACACGAAGATCAGCCCTATGTGGGCGCGCAGAAACGGCACCAGGCGACGGAGGATCCCGAGGTCGCGCTGAGATTCGATGGGCTTGCGGGCGGCCATGTCAGAGCCTCTCCAGCTCGGCCGACAGCTTCTGTTGCTCGTGCATGTCGGCATAGAGACCGGGACGCTGGATGAGCTCCTCGTGCCGGCCCACATCCACAACTCGGCCCATGTCCATGACATAGATGCGGTCGGCATCTCGCACCGCACTGATTCGATTCGAAGAGACGATCAGCGTGCAGCTCTGGCGCGAGCTGTGAAGGCGATCCAGAATCGTCCGCTCCGTGTCCGAATCGATGTTCGAAAGGGCGTTATCGAGCACCATGATCGCCGGCGCGGGCAGTAGCGCACGCGCCAGTGCCACTCGTTGCCGCTGGCCTCCGGAAAGGGTCAAGCCTCTCTCGCCGACCACCGTATCGAGTCCTTCGGGCATCCGCGCGAGGTCGGAAACGAGACCGGCGATCTCCGCGGCATCCTCGATTTCCTCGGCGCCGGAGCCGGGCCGGCCGTAGGCGATGTTAGCCGCAAGCGAGGAGGAAAACAGAAAGTCGTCTTGCGGCACGTAGCCGATCTGCCGCCTCAGGTCGGCGAGATCCAACTCCGTGACATCGATGCCATCGAGGAAAACGCTGCCCACCGGCACTTCGACCAAACGGATGACCGCCTTCAGCAGCGTGCTCTTGCCCGAGCCGACCTTGCCGACCAGCGCCACGAAGCCGCCGGCGTCGGCCTCGAAGTCGACGTTCTCCAGCGCTGCCCTGCGGCCACCTTCCTGATCGTCCGTTGGTCCGAAAATGGCGTGGTAGCGGGCCAGGGCATCGTCGTACCGAACGGTGAGATCCGTCGTGCGAACCGCCGCGGGAGTCGGCGGTGACGACTCGGTCTTCTGCGGCGAGGAAATTGTTATCGGCGCCTTCAATACCGCGTCGAGTCGCTCTAGCGCCGCGGCACCACGCTGGATGAGGCTGAGGATCCAGCCGAGCGCGACGGTCGGGAAGACCAGAATCCCGATGTAGCTGAAGAAGGCAACCAGGTCGCCGAGCGTCAGGCTGCCGCCCGCCACCATGCGGGCGCCGATGCCGAGAACAGCCAACGTCGCGATGCCGCCGCTCAGACCCACCAGCGGCACCATCTTCGCCCGCGTCAGGGCCTCCTTCAGATTCCAGTCCACGTAAACCTCGGAGAGCTCCTCGAAGCGACGGCACTGCGCGTCTTCCAAGGCGAAGGACTTCACGACCTGCACGCCGTTGAGGTTCTCCTGGACCATGGTGTTGAGGTCCGCAAGTGCGATTCTCGAGCCGGTGGCATACTCCTTCGCTTTCTGCACCAGGCCGCGGACAAACCACGCCATCAGAGGGAGCGGCACGAAGACGATGAGCGCCAGCCGCCAATTGATCGAGAGCATGTACCCGAGGCCCATCACGTAAAGAAGCACGGCGTTGAAGAAGTACAGGACACCGGGCCCCCCAAGCGCTCGTACCAGCATGATGTCGTTGGTCATGCGCGACATCAGGTCCCCGGTGCTGACGGCGCTGAAGAACGAGGGAGCGAGACGCATGAGGTGATCGTGCATCATGCCCTTGAGCTGGTAGTCGATGCGTCGAGAGATGCTCAAGATCCAGATGCGCGAGCCCACCCTCGTCAATGTCTGCACGACTGCCAGGATCATGATGGTGGCGCCGTAGCTGATGAGGATCGAGCGCGTCGTGCCCTGCGACAGCGCATCGACTGCCCACCCGAGCACCCTCGGGATGGCGAGAGCGAGACCGTTGGTCAGCAGGAGGCTCCCCCCGCCCAGCGCATAGGCCCAGCGGTGGCGCGCCATCAGGTAGAAGTACGCTCTCAAGATCTGCATGAGATCCGATCAGTCGTTCGCCCGCCCCGCACGGGGAGCAGGTGGGAAACAACGAAGATTACGCCCTCGGCCTAGCCGGAAGGAGCCTGCTGCAAGAGTAGGGCCCTCAGGTTGTAGAGATAAGCTCGCCAGGTTTCCAGAGTCGACTCCATCTCAGCTGTCCCACGAAAGCCGCTGTGCTCGAGAGTCATCTGGGTCACCCCATCCACTTGCTCGAAGGTGAGCCTGACGGTGGTCTCGTACGCCCCTCCCGGAAAGAAGTCGGCGGGAGGATTCCAGGTGAAGACCAAGACGTTGGGGCGGTCCACCTCGAGGTAGCTACCCTCCCAAACGGCATCGATACCATCCCATCCCATGCGGTAGATGCCACCCTCGGTCACGGTGATCTCCGCCCAGTGCGGAAACCACTCGACGAGCTGCGGGGCGTTGGTCCAGGCATCGAACACCAATTCCGGATCAACCGGGATGTCCATCGATAGGCGTATCAGACGCTCCGCCTCCAGGAAGGCTCTTCGTTGTGTTGCGCCCTCGTCTTGCTGCGCTGGAGCCGCGAGTCCCGGCCCATTGGCGATCAAGAGCAACGCAACCATCGCGGCCGGAATCCAGCGCGGGATTCTACGATTCGTTCGTGTTCGGTTCATGTCAGGGGTCCTCAATGGCGGCGCGGCTTCGCGGCTTCTGGTTCTCATCTCTCCTGAGCATAGCAATAGCGCGTACTGATCACCCAACTGCCATTCTACTCAACTCCATTCGGGCCCCTGCTAGACAACGACAAACCCTCTGATAGAATGACGCCACCGCCAACCGCTGGGAGGCACGGTGGCAGACGACGCGCCTGTATTCGCTGCACAGCAAGCCGTGACGGTCATGCGACCGTTCGACGGCAAAGACAGAGATCACGAAGCGTGCCGCTGTCTATGGGTGGCAGTGATCCAGAAGGCCATAAAAGACATGGCCTACTCCTGCCAGAAGCGCAGCCAGTCGACCCTCACCCCGAGCGAGCGTGAGAAGCTTCATCGCATCTACGAGCTCGAAGCCCCCGAGAATTTTTTCGAGAGCCCATGGTTCGAGGAGATTTGTCTGTTCCTCGAGCTCTCCCCTTCTCGGATTCGTGACGCAGTTCTCGATCGCTACGAGGGTGTAGGTCCCAGCTCCGTTTCGACCCCGATATAGCGGCACTGATTCTGTCGTGAGGCTCGCGGTCTACTAGAGGGTCGTCGTGTGTCCGACGACTATCACCTCCTGGGAGCTTGCTCGTGGCGACGAGCCCGATACGGTAGCTCGACCTCCTCGACGATGTCTGTGCCCACATGGCCGGAGAAGTAAGGCCGCATGTTGAAGCGCAGCGATTCATCGAAGTCCCGCCTGCCTGTTCTCTTGAGCTCCACTACGTGCTCGTGCGCGGCAGCCGCGCGCTCGGAAATGTGCTCCAGGTCGAAGCCCCGCTGCTGCGCGGGATAATCCTCGAGAAGGCTGAGAGCACTGGCGAACATCTTGGCGGCGCCGTTCCAGTTGTTGCGGTCGACGTGCACGAACGCTGCGGCAACCTGTATGAGACCTTTGTAGAGGTCGCTGCGATCTTCGAGCCAGAGATCCTCGAGCTCCTCGTGCGCGAGCCAGTAGTCTCGGTGATCGAATCGCGCGACGAAGCGTAGTACTTGTTCTGGGTGATCGAACGTCTGCCGATCCCCCTCATCCTTGCCTGGCCGCATCTGCAACATCCCCCCCTGCTAAACTTCATTGATGATGCTTGAAGGATACGCTACGCCGGAGGGAACGCGCCGGTACACAAAGCGGTTCCATGAGGCCGCCCCCACACACTTTCGTGACGCTGGTGCGCTCTGCCTGTCCAGTATCGGGGTCGGGACGTACTTGGGCGACCCGGACGACAGCACCGACGCCGGCTATGCGGCGGCCATTCGGCTGGCGCTCTCCCGCGGCTGCAATGTGGTCGACACGGCGATCAACTACCGCTGCCAGCGAAGCGAAAGAGCCGTCGGCACAGCCATTCGACAGGCCGTCTCCGCCGGGGAGGTGGCTCGCGAGGAGATCTTCATATCCACAAAGGGCGGGTTCATTCCCTTTGATGGCTCGCCACCAGACGATCCTCCCTCCTACTTCGGTCAGACATTCGTGGACACTGGTGTCCTCCAGCTCACCGACCTCGTGGCCGGCTGCCATTGCATGACCCCCGGCTTTCTCGAGCACCAGATTGGCCGCTCACGGCAGAACCTAGGCCTCGAGACAATCGACCTCTACTACCTCCACAATCCCGAGACGCAACTGAGCGCTACAGACCACGCGACGGTCTACTCCCGACTCCGGCTTGCGTTCGAAATGCTCGAAGAGCTGGTTCAACGTGGCTGGTTGCGAGGCTACGGCGTTGCTACGTGGGAGGCGCTAAGGGCAGATCAGACGGGCATGCCGTACTTGTCGATGCAGGAGATCAAGCACATCGCCGGGCAAGCAGGAGGTGAGGAAAACCACTTCCAGGCCGTGCAGCTTCCCGTGAATCTCGGGCTGCCGGAAGCTTTCGCCCGCCCGAACCAGCCCATCGGAGATGAGACCCTCCCCGCCCTCGCTGCGGTACGCCGTCTAGGCATCACGGCCTTCGCCAGCGGGTCCCTGCATCAGGGCAAACTTCTGGGGCGCATCCCACCGTGGCTTCGGCGGAATCTCGGACCCGAGGCTACCGACGCGCAGCGCGCGCTGCAATTCGCGCGTTCATGCCCAGGACTGACGACCGCGCTCGTGGGAATGTCGAGCGTGCAGCACGTGGAGGAGAACCTGGCGCTGGTCGGGGTTCCGCCTCTCCGGTTGGAAGAGCTGGAGCGCGCCCTCCAGCCCCCTGGCGAGTAGGAACCAGCAAGCCCGTACCCATCCCGACGGTTTGTCGCAGGAGTGCGAGGAACGCCGCACCCGGATCAGAACCGTGGGAAGGAATTCAGGCTATGGTCGTCGGCCAAGGGCCTCTCGCGAGCCGTGCCGCATGACCATGACACGGACCTCGCGAAAAGATTGATAGAGGAGCTCCACCTCCCGGGTGAGAACTGCGCGGGGTGGTTCGCGTTTGAGAATGGGCTCGAATCCGAGTCGATCGTCGTCGAGGACGCGGTAGCGCTGTGCTGTAGGTGGGTGCCGGCCATCGCCGTCGAAGACAGAAAACAACCAGCCGTCCGGCCGCAGGACGCGGCCGATCTCCTGCATCAGCTCTCGCGCATTCTCAGGAGTCAGGTGCGAGGGCGCCGTCCAGCAGAGAACGCCCCCAAACGCCGCGTCGGGATACTCGAGCTTCACTTCCTCCCGCGGCGAGACGTGGGCGACTAGATCCCGAGCGCTGACACGGTACCCCTTGCCGATCCAGTACATGACGTTTCCTGGCGTGCTCGGCCCGAGATCCAGAACGCCAACGTCCGGCCCCATTTGGGAGAGTTGGCGGCAGAACCGACCGAAGAGGGCCGACTGGTACTCCGCCTGCCGAAGTCCCCCCGCAGAGGACATCTCGGCGGATTGTCGATTCGCCATCCTGTGCGTGTCCCCTATGATTACGAACTACGAAGATCCAGGTCCAGCGCTCGGCTTTGCGCCTTCTTTCTTGGAGTCTTGCTTGGCGCCAGATT
>Ga0316198_10002720_pt1 | contig 10645 bp, 9 predicted proteins | sample OudBieAanoxic_MG_FD_204935 | JGI IMG/M metagenome (GOLD analysis project Ga0316198, IMG submission 204935) | Coastal sediment microbial communities from Oude Bieten Haven, Netherlands - site A anoxic | ecosystem: Environmental > Aquatic > Marine > Coastal > Sediment | place: Netherlands... | reverse complement strand
CCAACAGCACGAGGGCGAGCATGGTCCACGGATCAGTCTTGGCCGCCAACAACCACCCGCCCCTGGTCGCCGACCGCCGAAGACGAAGAACCGAAGCGGAGATTCCGGCCGCCACCGCCGTTGCCGTCAGCGCCCCCCCCCACGGAGATTTCGAGGCAAAAGCGACCGCAGTCATCGACACCACGACGAGGACCGGGAGGAAGGGGAAAGTGTGGATCCAAACAAGGACCTGCGGCCAGCTCCCAACCACGGGGCGCGGCCGAGGAAAAAGCAACGAAAGGTGGAGGAGGGTGTTGACCAGCGCGACTGCGAAAATCCCGACGACGCCCAAGCCGAGCAGCACCAGGAGCTCGATGGTCGCGGGGGCGATTCCCCTCAGGCTGGGAAGATCGAGCTCCACCGCCGCCCACACGAGGTACTCAGCCGCACCAAAAACACACATCAGGAAGAAGACCAACGCAACTCTGGACCGAGGCCGACTCCAGTAGACCAGCATGCTGATGAGGACGAAGACCGCGCCGACAAACACCGATGTCGCGGTACCGGCAATGATCAGAGGATTCCCGTAGGGTGCTTCGAGCGTGATCAACGCATCGCGCGTGGTCCCATTCCGTTCGAACCGGTATTCGAGCTCGTCGCCGGCAAGAGATCGACCGGCCAGGTCCCGGAGTCCTTCGTCATCAGCCACCACAACGCCGTTGACCGAAACAACCCGGTCACCGACCTCGATTCCGGAATCATCGGCCGGCCCCCCGGGCACAACCATCTCCACCTGCCGAGAGTCCCCTCCAACAAAGATCGCCAACGACGGCTCCTCGCGCTCGACCTCGGTATCGATGTTGTACGCCATCCCCGCCCAGCCGTTTTCGTTCCAGCCCAAAACCCTCCAGACGATGAGACTGCCGAAGACCACGACCTGAACGGCGGTGATGGCGAGCACGAAAACCTTGCGGAGCATCGACGAGAGGGTAGCAGAAGACCCGGCATCGAGTGCCGATTCCCGATTGGCGCAGACCACGTCATAATCACCACGTGAACACCGACTGGCAACCAACCGCTTCGATGGAAGTGCTGCGTATCCGCGCCGAGGTGACGGCAGGGATCAGAGCTTTCTTTGACGACCGCGGCGTGCTCGAGGTGGAGACTCCACTGCTCGCCTCCGCGCCGGTCACTGATCTCCACCTCGCCGCCCTGAGCACTCGCTATCGCGGCCCGGGTCACGACGGCGGGCGGAGGCTCTGGCTCCAGACCTCGCCCGAGTTCGCCATGAAACGGCTGCTGGCCGCCGGAAGTGGCCCTATCTACCAGGTCTGTAAGGCCTTCCGCGACGGCGAGGCGGGCAGCCGTCACAACCCCGAATTCACCATGCTGGAGTGGTACCGCCCGGGATGGGATCACCACCAGCTGATGGATGAGGTCGCAGAGCTCTTTGCCGCGGTGCTTGACGTTCACCGACATCCTCAAGACCTCAAGACCTCACGACCTCAAGATCTTGTTTGCAGCGGCAGCGGCAGCGGCAACGGCAACGGCAACGGCAACGGCAACGGCAACGGCAGCGAACAGATCCAGCCGGCGCGAAGCGATGTCAAGCCCTCAAGTCCTCAAGCCCTCAAGACCTCAAGACCTCAAGTCCTCAAACCGAGCGAGGGCGAGAGCACGAGCGAGAAGATCACCTATTCCGAGGCGTTTCGACGTTTTGTGGAAATCGAACCACACTCGGCGTCCACGGCCGAGCTGGCGAAACGGGCTCGTGCGCTGCTCGGCGATGCGATCCCGGATCTCGGCGATGACCGGGACGGTTGGCTCGAGCTTCTGCTGAGCCACCTGGTCGAACCCCGTCTCGGACAAAGCGGCCCGACCTTTGTCCATGACTTCCCGGCATCGCAGGCTGCGCTGTCCAGGATCCGACCCGGCAGCCCAACCGTGGCCGAGAGATTCGAGGCCTGGGTCCACGGCGTCGAGCTGGCCAACGGGTATCACGAACTCACGGATCCCGAGGAACAACGGCAGCGGTTCGAGGCCGATCTCGACGCCCGACGTCAACGGGGACTTCCCGAGGTCCCCGTGGATCATCGGTTGTTGGCCGCAATGGAGCACGGTCTGCCCGACTGCGCCGGAGTCGCCGTCGGCGTCGACCGTCTGGTCATGCTTGCCGCCGGCGCCGACCGGATCGAGGACGTCATCGCATTTCCCGTTGATCGGGCGTAGCTGCCGTCTCCGTTTCCGATCCCGATCCCGATCCCGATCCCCATGAGGTGTACAGCCGCAGGACCGACGGCAGCAATCGGTATCGCGCATCCACAGCCATGAGAGGCGCGGCGAACGTGCCTCATCAAAGCCCCTGAAGAGCAGGCAAGATGCCTGCCCCACAACCCATCGTACCTCCAGTTTCACCATGGTCTTACAGTCCGATTGTGGGGCGGGCTTCCAGCCTGCCCTTCAAAGTCCTGTCGGTCGGAAACCATGCACCACGGAGTCTGACACCCTTCAAACCAACCATTCCCCCCTCTGAATTGCCACGTCTTTGTGAAGTCTTCGCGCTTTCGGGTCTTCGTGTTTGCGACGTTGCGATGAGGCGATGACGTCCCATCCTTGCGGCCCAACCGGAATCCCACCTGTCCTCGATACGATGTATGCTGTGGATGTCCGCAGAGCCATGGAGATCGCACATGAAATCAGCACGACAGCTCGCAACAGCCATCGCCCTGGCGATGCTTCTCGCTTCATCGCTCGTCGGCGCCGAGGCCCCCGGACGCGAGTTCACCGGAACCGCGGTGGTCAACACCACCGAGGGAACCCGCAGCATGCCGTTGACCCTGGTTGCGAACCGTTTTGCATCCGAGGATGAGGTGCAACAGCTCGCGGAGGTCCTGTCCTCGGGGGGTCAGAGCGCCCTGCTCGGCGCCATCCGCTACCGGAACGACGGTCAACTCAATCTCGGTGCCGAGGTCCGACCCATCTCACTCGTCTTTGCGGAGGAGACCCGCAACGGCCATCGGATTGTCTTCCTCACCGCACGGAGAATCGACATCAGCGAGAAACAGCTCGGCCAGGAATCCCTCGAGTATCCGTTCGGCATTGCCGAGATCACAATCGACGGCTTCTCGGGCAAGGGCGAGGGAAGCCTGCACGTCGCTGCGGCGATCTCCATCGACTCCGAGGGTCATCTCGAAATCATCGACTATGACGGTCAGGACGGTCACTTCAGAGATCTTCGGCGGGTCCGATAACCCGACACCGCATTCGATTCACCGCGATCAACCGCCCGGGAGGCGCCATGTCTGATTCAAAGAACTCCGGCTCGAAGATGGAACGACGCGATCTGCTCAAGCTCGGCACCGCTGCTGCCGCCGGCTTTGTGGCCAAGGGCGTCATGGGTGGCGAACCGAAACAGATGCCGGGGCTGCCCAACAACCCCCTGACCCCGAATGCGATGCCGACCCGAAACCTCGGCAAGACCGGCTACCAGGTCGGGATCTTCTCACTCGGTGGGCAGTCGGCCCTCGAAAAGGCCGACAATTTCGACGTTGCGGTGCCTCTGATCGAAAAGGCTCTCGACCTCGGGATCAATTACGTCGACACCTCGGCGCGCTACGGCGGCACCGAGCACCGCTGGTCCGAGCAGTACTTCGGCAGGGTGATGAAAACCCGTCGTTCGGAGGCCTACCTCGCCACCAAGAGCCACGACCGCACCCGCGACGGCTCCTGGAAGCTCCTCGAACGATCCCTCGAACTCCTCAACACCGACCACATCGACCTCTGGCAGATGCACGCCCTGTCGCGGATGGAGCAGGTCGACGAGTCGTTTGCCAAGGGCGGCGCCATCGAGGCCTTTGTCGAGGCGCGAGACCAGGGGATCGTCCGGCATCTCGGAATCTCGGGCCACGCCGATCCCGATGTCCTCATCGCCGCCATCGAACGCTTCGATTTCGACACCGTGCTGCTCGCACTCAACGCGGCTGACCCCCACTACCTGAGCTTCAAGGAACGACTTCTGCCCCTGGCCGTCGAGAAGGAGATGGGGATCATCGGGATGAAGATCCCCTCTCGCGGACTGCTGTTGAAGTCGTGGACCGCCCCGGAGGACCCGGATTCTCGGTACGCCGGAACCGTGCCGGGCACCCTGAACATGACCGAGGCCATGCGCTACGTCCTGAGTCTGCCGGTGAGCACCGTGATCGTCGGCTGCGACGACATCCCGCAACTCGAGGAGAACGTCGAGATCGCGCGGTCGTTCAACCCGATGAACGAGCAGCAGCTCGCCGAGCTCGAGGAACGCGCCGAGCCGATCCACAAGCAGTCGCTCTTCTACCGTAACTGGAAGGGGTGATGGAAGCTGTTGGCGGTTAGCGGTTAGCTCTTAGCTGTTAGCTGTTAGCTGTTAGCTGTTAGCTGTTAGTTGGATTGCTTCTCGTGGCGACTATGTCACCCTGCGATGGAGCTAACGGCTAACTGCTCCTAAGTAACTGCTCCACACGCGTCGTCGAGAGGATCATCAGGCATGAGCTGAAAGCCGAGTGATTTAGCACGTCTTTTGAGGTTTTTAAGGACGCGTTGGCGATGCTGCTCGTCGTGGGCTTCGAGCCCCGGATCTTGAAAGGGGACACCACGAGCGATCATGTGGTAGATGATGACTGCGAGCTTGCGGGCGGTTGCGGTGATCGCTTTGGCCTTTCCGATCCGGGCAGCCTTCCTTCGATAGAAGGCGCCGAGGTACGTATCGGTTTTCCCGATGGTCATCGCAGCCATACGGAGCACTTCAGCGAATCGGTTTGCTGAAGAGCGCGTCCGGGAACTGATCAGTTTTCCTCCCGTGATTTTGTTCCGAGGTGCGAGAGTGGCCCACGAGGTGAAATTGTCCACGGTGGGCCATCGGGTCATATCCCCTCCGATCTCGGAAATGATCTTCAGAGCGGAGTACGGACCGATGGCAGGAATCTGAGTTAGATCAGTACCGGTGAGGGCGTAGAGGCGCGTTCTGATGTCGAAATTCGGCTCGTTCCCTTTTCTACGCTTGAGCCTCGCTGGTCCGATTTCCTCTCGCTCTGGGCTGGTTTCCTCGAGTTCGTGCAGGAGTTTTTCCAGCTCTTTGTCCACCGCTTCCATCTGCTGTTGATAGAAGTCGTACAGCTCGACGGCTTGACGAAGAGCAAACACGTGCTCAGGCCTGTAGTTTCCGGAAAGGGACTCGACGATCGTTTCTCTGGATGCCTTGCACCTGAAATCTCGCCCTTCGGCAAGGACTTCCGGGTTGTGGTTGCCGTGAATTATCGATCGGATAATCCGCATTCCCGTGGCGCCCGTGACATCACTGATCACGTTGTGAAGCTGGACGTTCATCTGTGAAAGGGCCTTCTGCATGTGCTGGACGTGCCGTGAAGCGTTCTTGACCAGCATGTCTCGGTGACGCACGTAGGCTCTCATCGCCGCGATCTCGGCGTCAGGGCGAAAACTCCCGCGAAGCAGCCCGTACATATGGAGTTCTTGGAGCCATTGGCAGTCCAAGACATCCGTCTTTCGACCCGGCACGCTCTTAAAGTCTCTGGCATTGACCAGAATGACCTCAAATCCACGTTCCTCGAGAATCTCGTAAAGCGGAATCCAGTACACGCTTGTCGATTCCATCGCCACCGTGTCAATCCCGCACTTTTCCAACCAGTCAGCGAGGCGCCTCAAATCGGTCGTAAAACTCCGAAATTTCCTCACTGGGTGTTCGTCTCGTCCTTCCGGTACTGCGACGTAGTGGCTTTTTGATCCAATATCGATCCCTGCTGCATCCAAATTCACCCGTCTCAACGATTTCGGGAGCTCTTTTCTCCCTCGACTCTGTCCCTTGCGCCGAGTCCTTTTGCCTGACATGACCACCTCCTCCATAATGTCTATGTTGGAGCCACGGGGCAGGGATGCTCAAAAAAAGGAGAACTCTCCTAACCGGGATCGCCACCAGGCGTCACCATTGATGTTCTCGCTGCATCCCATGGGTCATGCTAATGGACGAGATCAACGCCATCAGTGAGCAGCCGACCTCAGCCCCGCTGGCCTCAACACCCCACATCGTCTCAGGTCGCCCAGTTACTTCCCAGGTGTCCCCCGAGGATCCTCGGGTGTCGGGCTGATGGGTGACACGGATGGGTGACACGTACACACTTCTACACCAGTTGATTCCAGGTGGATTGCTAGATTCCGCCTTGGGAACGCCTCGAACCGCGATCTCGTCGCGACCGAAGGTCGACACGAGGGTGAGGCATTGCCGAGACGGCTTCCGCTTCACGTTCCTACCCTCTGACCTTCTCACCTTCTTACCTCCTCACCTCATCCCGGAAACTCTGCGGAACGTTGGAGTTGCCTCGACCCTCGAAGCCATGCGTGATATCCTCCTCCGATGCGTCCCGTCGCGCTCCTGACCGACTTCGGCCTCTCCGACCACTATGTCGGCGTGGTCCATGCCGTGCTCGAAAAGCACGCGCCCGGTGTCCCCAGGATCGACATCGACCACCTGGTTCCTCCGGGTGACATCTGGGAGGCATCGTTCCAGCTGAGATGTGCCTGGCCACATCTGCCTGCCGGGTGCGTGGTCATGGCGGTCGTGGACCCCGGGGTCGGGACCGACCGGAGAGCATTGGCGCTGGCCCTGGGCCGTCGATTCTTGGTGGCGCCGGACAACGGACTCGCGGCGTCACTCGGGCCGGCATCGGACGTTGTGGAAATCGACTGGCGATCCATGGGATTGGCTGAGCCCTCGAGGACGTTTCAGGGTCGCGACCTCTTCGCCCCGGCCGCGGCCTGGCTGGCCAGAGGTGAGGATCTCACTCAGATGGGCAGCGAGGTTGATGCGGACATCCTCGTGTCGTGTCCACTGCCGGATCCGGAGCCTCTCACCTCGGGGTACCAGGCAACGGTGGTATCGGTGGACCGGTTCGGCAATCTGGCGACAAATCTGCCGGGAAGCTCGGTGGACGGCCACGTCAAGGCGGCCTGGACGTCTGATGAGGTTGCGCGCCTCGTCCGGACGTACGGCGAGGCCGAGGGTGATGAGGTGGTTCTGCTCGAAGGATCCGCGGGATTCCTCGAACTGGCCGTCAACGGCGGATCGGCGGCCATGGCCACCGGACTGAGGCGAGGAGATTCGGTGCGGATCACCCACACCGACGACGGGGGAGGCTGATGGCCTACGGATGGGAAGGCGACAAGGTGCGGTTGGTCCCGCTGGACAAAGAGAAGCACCTGGAAAACGCACTGTGCTGGTTCAACGATCCCACGATCACGGCCTGGTTGGAGACCGGAGACTGGCCCCTGACCAGGGGAACCGAAGAGGAGTTCTTCCGCGCCGCCGAACGGCCCGACAAGGGCACCGTCCAGTTCGCGGTCGAGACCCTCGACGGCGATCATGTCGGATTCTCGGGTCTGCGCTCCATTGATTGGCAGAGCCGGGTGGCGGTTTCGGGCAGCGTGATCGGACGGCACGATCTCTGGGGTGGCGGGCTTGGCACCGACTCGGCGCGGGTGCGATCGCGTTACGCCTTCGAGGTGCTCGGCCTGCGGATGCTCATCGCCACCGTCATCGCCTCGAACGAGCGCTCCATGGGGATGCTCACTGCGGTGGGCTACCGCGAGGTCGGTCGGGTTCCGGGCCGCTACTGGAAGCGTGGCGCCTGGCGCGATCAGGCGATATTGGTGCTGGAGAATCCGGCGCAGTAACCGCCCCGGACGCTGATACGATGCCGGGATGTTGAACGATCCCACCATCGACGACATTCGCGCCGCGGCCGGGCGAATCGGGCCGTACGTCCACCGCACACCGGTGGCGACGTGCGCCTCCATTGACGCCATCGCCGGCGCCTCGCTTTTCTTCAAGTGCGAGAACCTCCAGAAAGTGGGCGCCTTCAAAGCGCGTGGCGCCACCAACGCGGTTTTTTCTCTGTCGGACGAAGCCGCAGCGTGCGGGGTCTGCACCCACTCGTCAGGCAATCATGCCGCGGCGCTGGCGCGGGCGGCCGGTCTGCGCGGGATCCCCGCCCACATCGTCATGCCGTCGTCGGCGCTGCAGGTGAAGAAGGCCGCCGTCGCGGGATATGGTGCGCTGATCACCGAGTGCGAGCCCACCCTCGAAGCGCGTGAGACGACGCTCGCCGAGGTCCAGGGGCGCACTCGCGCCACCTTCATCCACCCATACGACGATCCCCGGGTCATCGCCGGTCAGGGCACCGCCGCCCTCGAGCTGCTCGAGCAGGCGCCGGATCTCGATGTGGTGATGCCACCCGTGGGGGGTGGGGGACTCGCCAGTGGGACGACCATCACCGTGTCCGCTCTGCAGCCCGGAATCGAAATCTGGGGCGCCGAGCCCGCCGAAGCCGATGATGCCTTCCGCTCACTTCGAGACGGGAGGCTCTACCCTTCGGTGAAACCCGCGACCATTGCCGATGGGCTGCTGACCTCGTTGTCGGATCGCACCTTCCGTATCCTCAGCGGTGGCCTGACGGGGATTCTCACCGTGGATGAAGCAACGATCATCCGGGCGATGCGGCTGCTCTGGGAACGGGCGAAGATCCTCGTAGAGCCCTCGGGCGCCGTGCCGCTCGCGGCGATTCTCGCAAACCCCGGTCGATTTGACGGGAAACGCGTCGGGCTCATCCTCTCCGGAGGCAACACGAATCTCGACAAACTCCCGTGGTGAGTTCGCCGAACGACTCCAGCCGTGATCAATCGACCGGGCGGTGCCGCCGGCGATACTGCCGCGGTGTCAGGCCGGTGGAGCGGTGGAACTGGCGGGCGAAGGCGCTCTGGTCGCAGTAGCCGCTCTGTTGGGCGATCTGGCCGATGGGCATCGCGGTGTTTCTGAGCAGGCGAGACGCGACATCTATCCGCGTCTTGGTGAGCAACTGCCGTGCAGTGATGCCGAGCAGATCCTTGAGCCGCCGGTTGAGCTGATAGGCCGAGAGACCGACCTCGGCGGCGATCTCGTCGACACCGGGGGGCGTGATGTGCTCGTTTCTGATCAGCTCCATCGCCCTGCCGAGGTCGTCAGTGTGATCTTCACGGTGGGCCGGCGTCTGCAGGTCTCGTGAGATTCCGGCGACTCCGCAAACCAGCCCGTCGGTGTCGATCAGCGGGATCTTGTCGGTCAGACACCAGCCCTCGCGGTGGTTGGGATAGAGGTGGAGCTCGAGCTTCTGCGTGATGGCGGCCCCTGTTTGCACGACGATCCGATCCTGCTCGAGATAGCGTTCGCCGAGGGGAGAAGGAAAGACCTCCGTGGCTGTGTGGCCGAGGAGGTCGGCCTTGGTGTCCGCTTCACAGCGTTCGACCAGGGTGTTGTTGACCACACAGTACCGGCCCTCAAGATCCTTGACGAAGAAAACCACGTTGGGGATCCGATCGAAAAGCTCTTCGACATAGCCCGACGAAGCGATGATCGCGCCAAGATCGTTGTGTGCGCCCATCGAACGCCTCACCCCCTCAACCCTGAAGCCCGATCACCTAATACCTAGCCTAAAACCTAATACCTAATACCTACAATTATGCCGATTTCCTAATTCACCCTTTCGAATCATACAAGAAAACAAGGGTTCCGGACGATAGACTTTATGCAGGACGATGACAGAGCTTGATCGACTCCCGCAGACCGAACCCGCTCCGTCCGGGGTGGCGGTCTTCAACATCCAGCGCTGTTCCATCCACGACGGCCCCGGAATCCGCACCACGGTCTTCATCAAGGGCTGTCCGCTGCGCTGCGACTGGTGCCACAACCCCGAGAGCCTGGACGGCTCGCCCGAGGTCGCCATCAACAAAAGGCAGTGCACTTCGTGCGGGGCCTGTATCGAGGCCTGTCCGGAGTCGAACGGTGATCGGCCGGCGCGTGGACCGGACTGGGACGACGGAAACTGTCGGCGCTGCGGCGCCTGCGCCGAAGTCTGCCCGGGCGAGGCCCGTGAGCTCATCGGCGAGGCTCGAGCCGTCGCCGAATTGGTAGCGGAGATCGAGCGCGATCGTCCTTTCTTCGACGCATCGGGCGGCGGGGTGACCTTCTCGGGTGGTGAGCCTCTTTGCTACCCCACCTTCCTCACCGGCTGCCTCGAAGCGTGCCGGGAGAGGGGCCTCCACACCGCGGTGGATACCAGCGGCTTTGCATCGAAGAAAGTCGTTCGTGACATCTCGCGGTTGGCCGATGTTCTTCTCTACGACATCAAGCACATGGATTCCGAGGTCCACAAGAAACACACCGGCGTCGACAACCAGCCCATTCTCGACAACCTGCGGACTCTCAGCGACGAGAATGCGACAGTTTGGATCCGCTTCCCGCTGATCCCCGGCTTCAACGACGGCGACGACAACCTCGATGCCATGGCTTCGTTCGTCGGCGGATTGCCCAATGGCTATCCGATCTTTGTCCTGCCCTACCACCCGACCGGGATCGACAAACACCGTCGTCTCGGGAAGAGACCTCCCGATGTCGACTACCGCTCGCCGAGTGACGACGACCTCGTTGCGGTCGTCGAGCGTCTGCGCTCGCACGGTCTCGAGGTCCACACCGGAGGTGCGTATGAATGATCGTGTCCGCCAACTGCGTCGAGAGAGCCTGGACGCCGTCCCGTCGGTCTCCATCGAGCGCGCGCTGCTGTTGACGGAGTTCTACCGCGGAAACGAG
>Ga0316198_10002718_pt1 | contig 10648 bp, 8 predicted proteins | sample OudBieAanoxic_MG_FD_204935 | JGI IMG/M metagenome (GOLD analysis project Ga0316198, IMG submission 204935) | Coastal sediment microbial communities from Oude Bieten Haven, Netherlands - site A anoxic | ecosystem: Environmental > Aquatic > Marine > Coastal > Sediment | place: Netherlands... | reverse complement strand
GGATACCCAAATGGAATAACTGGAGATCAAATACCTCTTGAGTCTAAAATAATTGCTGTTGCTGATGCGTTTGACGCGATGACTGCCAAAAGACCTTATCGTTTAACTCCATTATCTTTAGATGAAGCAATCGGTGAATTGCAAAAATATAGTGGGACACAATTTGATGAGACAATCGTTGATGTATTTGTTAGTAAGGTATTAAAGGCAAGGAAATCATCTTAAAAACAAGAGAAAGATCTAGATTTAAAAATCTAGGTTTTTTTATATGTGGGGAAAAATGAAAAATAACAGGAATTATATAAGTCTGAATTTTATAGATCCTTGTGATATAATTACATGAAATATTAATAACAAAGAAAGTATAAACAGGAGGAAAGATGAAATTAACAGATATTTTTGAACATTTTAAACCCCATAAAAAATTATTTATCTTGGATTTTACAAGTGCGTTTTTTATGGCAATGATAGATTTAGCATTTCCCGTATTTACCCAAAGGATAATAGACGTAGAACTGCCTAATAAGAATTATAAATTTTTTATGATTTTGATATTAATCTTGGCGGTCCTACAGGGGATAAGAGCTGTACTAGCCTATATAGTAACCTATTATGGGCATCAGATGGGGATAAATATAAGATATGATATGAGAAATAAATTATTTCGCCATCTGCAGAAATTATCACTATCTTATTATGATAATGCTAAAACTGGAACTATAATGTCCAGAGTTATGGGAGATCTAGAGATCTTATCTGAACTGGCCCATCACGGCCCCGAGGACTTATTTATAATAATAGTTACCTTTATAGGATCTTTTATTTTGATGATAAACTTAAACGTTACCCTGACTCTGGTGGTATTCTCGATCTTGCCTTTTTATATTTATTTCGTGATAAAAGAAAATAAAAAAATGAAGTGCGCTTTCAAAGATTACAGAGTGGTGTCGGCAGAGGTCAATTCCCACTTAGAGGATAGTATAGCAGGGATTAGAGTTGTAAAAGCATTTGGAAATGAAAAAACAAGCTCGAAGAATTTTGATAAATATAATAAAAATGTAGCTGAAAGTCTCATGAAAGCTTTTGAGCCTATAAGTATATTGACCAGTGCAACGGGTATATTTTCTGGTGGAATTCAAATTTTAATCTTAGTTTTAGGTGGAACTATGGTAATGAAAGGCCAGCTGACAATCGGTATATTGATCGCCTTTTTACTCTTTGTAAACAGGTTTTTAGATCCAATTAAGAGGATGATTTCATTTTTAGAGATGTATCAACAGGGAACTGTAGGTTATGAAAGGTTTCGTGAAGTCATGGCTATCGATCCAGATATAAAAGATAGTGAAGGTGCTGAAAATTTAGAGAATATTTCCGGAAACCTAGAATTTAGATCGGTAGATTTTTCATATAATGATGGAGAGGTAATATTACAAAATTTCAACCTAGAGATAAAAGCTGGAGAAAAAGTAGCTTTAGTTGGTCCAAGTGGAGCTGGAAAATCTACAATCTGCAGTCTATTGCCTAGGTTTTATGATGTGAGCAGGGGACAGATTATCATAGACGGTGTCGATGTCAAGAAGATAACTCAGAATTCGTTGCGAAAAAATATAGGGATTGTTCAGCAGGACGTATATTTATTTCATGGAAGTATAGGAGATAATATTGGTCTGGGAAAAATTGACGCCACTGAAAGTGAGATAGAGAGAGCGGCATCGATGGCTAATGCACTGGAATTTATAAATGAATTACCTGATGGAATGAATACTTTGGTAGGAGAAAGAGGAGTAAAATTATCTGGAGGACAAAAACAAAGGATATCTATCGCCAGAATATTTTTAAAAAATCCAAAGATTTTAATATTGGATGAGGCTACCAGTGCTCTAGACAATCAGACTGAAAAATATATCCAAGATTCACTGGCTAAATTATCAGAGGGAAGAACTACTCTTACGATAGCCCATAGGCTGACGACTATAAAAAATTCAGATAATATAATTTATCTGGATAAAGACGGGATCCAGGAAGAGGGAACCCATGAAGAACTTATAGGAAAAAAAGGGAAATATGAAAAATTGTATAACTCTGAGTTTCATGGATTTGTATGATATAATTAGGTAGAACCTTGATCACTAAGAAAATAAGGAGAGGGATTATGAGTATATTAGATATAATTAAAGACACAAATATTACCTTTGAACAAAGGGTATTGGGATTGGCCCGTGCTGCAGAAAATACCTTAGATGTATTAGAGATGACAGATTATGTAAAAGAATATAGGGAAGCGGGAATTATATGCGATTTATTTGAGGGAAATGCACCATATAGACCGAGATATATCTTGCCCGATTATGATAAATTTATTAAAGGAGGGTGTGAGTTTTTAAATATTACACCTCCTACAGATATTTGGGAAGCGACAAATAATCTATTGATGTTTTATAAACATGTACCATCCATAACAACTATGCCAGTATACATAGGAAATATAGACTACCTTTTGGAAAAGTTCGTTACAGATGAAAATGAAGAGGAATGTTATAGAGCTATAAAATTATTTTTAAAGCATATAGATACAACTATTACAGATTCATTTTGCCACGCTAACATAGGACCGCGTGAAACAAAAGCAGGGATGTTAATATTAAAAGCTATGAGGGAGTTAGAGTTACCTACTCCTAATCTGACATTAAAATATAGTGAAGAAACTACCAACAAATTAGCCATTGAATCTATAAATACAGCCTTGGTTACAGCAAAACCTAGTTTTGCCAAAGACAGTATGTATAGGGAAGATTTTGGCGGAAATGAATATGGGATAGTGAGCTGCTACAATGGTTTGGAAGTAGGTGGAGGAGCACATACTCTGGTAAGAGTAAGATTGGGAAGATTAGCTAAAAAAGCTGCTAATAAAACTGATTTTATGGAAAATATTCTGCCTGAATTAGCCCATGAGATGCTGGGATACATAGATGAAAGAATTAGATTTATATTGGAAGAATCAGTATTTTTTCAGGTTAATTTCTTGGTGGAAGAAGGATTCATAAAAAAAGAGAAATTTACAGGACTTTTTGGGATGGTTGGATTAGCTGAGTGTGTAAATCATCTTATGGAACTAGAAGGAAAAACTGGTAGATTTGGCAGTAATGATACGGCAAATGAATTAGGAGAAGATATAGTAAAAGCTCTTACGAAAATAATAAAAGAACATAAATGTAAATATTTTAAGAGTGAAGAGAAAAAACATCTTTTACATTCCCAGGTAGGAATTGAAACCGATGCTGGAGAAAGCCCAGGGTGTAGAATACCAATTGGTGAGGAACCGGAAATATTTGAACATATAGTGCAGGCTTCACCATTCCATAAGTATTTTGCCAGCGGAATAGGAGATATCTATTCCTTTGATGAAACCTATAAAAAAAATCCCCAGGCTATCTTGGATATAATAAATGGCGGATTCAATATGGGACTTAGATTTTTTTCTATGTATGGTAGTGACTGTGATGTAGTTAGAGTTACAGGATATTTAGTAAAAAAATCTGAGATGGAAAAACTAGATCAGGGAAAGGTAGTCTTGAGAGATACGACTATCCTGGGAAAAGGTGCCAGAGATAATGGAAAGGTATTAGATAGAAAATTAAGAAAAAAATAATGATTTGCTCAGTCACAGAGATACGCTGAGAGGAAAGAAAGCTACACAGAGAAAAAATAAAACCTCTGTGAAACTCTGTGTCAAAAAATATGGAATTTAATTTAATTGGAGATAATTAGTGTAGATTGGTGGCAAAAAAAGAGGGCTATTTATGAAAAGAGCAAAAATAAATAAAATAATAAAGTTTTCCAATGTAGATGGTCCCGGAAATAGAATGAGTATATTTTTTCAGGGGTGTAATTATAACTGCCTGTACTGTCATAATCCAGAGACAATAAATAGGTGTGATTCCTGTGGAGCATGTGTAGATAGCTGCCCTGTAGAGGCACTCAGCATGGTAGATTCAAAGGTCTGCTGGGATAAGAAACTATGTGTAGAATGTGATCGATGTACAGATATATGCATGAAAGATTCAAGTCCTAAAACCACAGATTATAGTGTCCAGGAACTCTTAGAGGAGATAAAAAAAGTCAGCGGGTTTATCCGTGGGATCACTGTAAGTGGCGGGGAAGCTACCCTTAATTATGAATTTATAACTGAATTATTTAAAGAGGTCAAAAAACTAGGACTGACTACCTTTGTAGACACCAATGGATCACTGGATCTGAGGGGTGATATCTATGGTGAATTTATCCAGATGACAGATAAATTTATGGTAGATATGAAGGCCTGGGACGAAAAAGCTCATAGAGATCTTACAGATAGTGATAATCTTATTGTGAGAAAAAATATAGAGTTTTTAGGTGAGTTAGGCAAATTGCACGAGGTAAGAACAGTAGTTGTACCCGAACTATTAAACAATATAGAGACTGTGGATAGGGTATCTCAGCTGATAGGGGAGATAAATTTTAAAAATCAATTAGATGAAGATATTATCTACAAACTCATAAAGTATAGACCGATAGGTGTAAGAAAGAAGATTCTAGGAGAAAAACTCCTAAAGATTGGTACTCCTACAGATCAGTTGATGGAGGAGTTATCTAAACTTGCAAGGGGCAATGGAGTGGAAAAAGTAATTATAATCTGATTGACAAATAATAACAGATATGGTAAAATAATTAAGTTAAAAATCGGATATTCCTCTGTAACCTATATGTGTTATTAAGAATGTCTTAGAACTTAGGAGGAACAAAAAAATGAAAGAAAAATTAATCATGTTAGTAGAAAAAGATTATATCAGAACTGACTTACCTGAATTTAAAGCTGGAGATACTTTAAACGTATCTTTAAAAGTAATTGAGGGAGCAAAAGAAAGAATCCAACATTTCGAAGGTGTAGTAATCAGAGTAAATGGTGGAGGAGTTGCTAAAACTTTTACAATCAGAAAAGTAACTGGAGGATTTGGAGTAGAGAGAATATTACCTATTAACTCACCAATGATCGACAGTATTGAAGTTAAGAGAATCGGAAAAGTTAGAAGAGCAAGATTATTCTACCTTAGAGGATTATCTGGTAAGAAAGCTAGAATCACTGAACTTAGAAAGTAATTATAATTTTAAAAGCATCGAGTTTTCTCGATGCTTTTTTTATTTATTTTTTTATTCCTGGAATGAAAAAAAGAAGCAGCTATGAGCTGCTTCTATGAATGAAAATAGGATCTAATAAAATTCTTTTATTATCCTTACTGTTTATAACTTCATTGAAGGCTAATTTGGCCATTTCTTCGATGGGTTGTTTTATAGTAGATAATCCGTCTCCTAAAAATTTAGAAATTGGACTGTCATCGAATCCAATAACTGCTACGTCTTCCGGGACTTTTATATTTAATTCTTTTAATTTTTTTATGGCTCCCATTGCAATAACGTCATTAAAAGCGATAATTGAATCAAATTTTATTTTTTTCTTTAAGAGTTCTTCTACCAGTAAATAACCATCTTTTCTAAATTCATGTGAGTTTGCTATAAGTTTTGGATCAAACAGGTTATTATCTGTTAATATTTTTTTAAATGCCATAAACCTTTCCTCATTGGCAAAAAGTTCCTTTCCCCCTCCAAGATAAGCAATTTTTCTTTTATTTTTCCCTAAAAGATGAAAGATAGCTATTTTTATCGCCTTGTAGTTGTCTATCTGGATGGACTTAACCTCTATTTTTTTCAAACTTGAACCTATAAATATAATTCTAGTATCATATTTCAGAGCAGTCTCTAAAAAACTTATATCATTAGATGTAGGGATCATAATGATACCATCTACCCTTCTTTCTATTAATTTTTTTACATAATCCCTTGTCCGTTCCTTACTCCAGTTGGTATTGCAGAGAAATATTGTATACCCAGCACGGTTAGAAACTATTTCAATCTCCCTTGCTAATTCTGCCATGAAGCCATCGGTTATATCTGGAAGAATAAGACCAAGAGTTTTAGTTTTTTTCATAACCAATCCCTGGGCTATTGAATTAGGTACATATCCCATGGAATCAGCCGTTTCTTTTACCAGCTTTCTGGTAGAAGGCTTTATTTCTTTGTGGTTATTTAAAGCCCTAGATACCGTGGTATAAGACAAACCTAACTGGCTGGCAATATTTTTAAGTGTAACTCCCATCTGGATTCCCCCAATAATTTAATTAATTCTTATTTTAAAATTATAACTTAAAACGTTTTAAATATCAAATAATTAAATAAAAAATTGTTAAAAAAATAACTTTAAATAATATTTCAGCTTGCTATAATTTAATCTAAATCAGTAAAAATAACAGTTAAAAGGTATGTTATGTATATTTTTTTGGTTCTTTTGTTCTGAATAAGTTATAAAAAAATTTGACAAATAAAAAAAAAAGAAGTACTTAATTAATAGAAACTTTTTTAAAACGTTTTAAATTATTGGAAAAACTTTTAGGAGGATGAATAATGAAGAAAATTAAGTTTGGAATGGTGGGTCTTGGAAGACTTGGAATTCAACATGCTGAAAACATTGCTTTTAAAATTCCTGAAGCAGAATTAACTGCTATTTGTGCAATTGAAGAGGAAAGAGTGGAAGAAGTTAAAACAAAATGGGGTGTTCCATATGGATATACTGATTTTGACGAGATGATTAAAAACAATGAATTAGATGCAGTGTTCTTATGTTCGCCATCACATCTGCACTGTGACCAGATTGAAAAAGCATTGAAGGCAGGGCTGCATGTTTTTTCTGAAAAACCTTTGGGAATAACATTGGAAGAGTGTAAAAGAGCAGAAAAGGCCATTGAAAACCATCCAGATAAGGTGTTTATGCTGGGATTTATGAGACGTTATGATCCTTCATATGTATATGCTAAAAAGATGATAGACGAGGGAAAAATAGGAAAACCATTTTTATTCAGAGGGTACAGCCAGGATCCAGAGGCTGCAATAGCCGGAGCAATTGCCTATGCAGGACATTCAGGGGGACAATTTATCGATATGGCAGTACATGATATAGACCTTTCCAGATGGCTCTTAGATTCTGAACCCATCCAAACATGGGGGATAGGCGGATGCTATAAGCATGATGAGTTTGGAAAACATAAAGATGGGGACAATGTATCTGCACTTTTAAAATTTAAAAATGATGCAATGGCATTTATCTTTGCCGGAAGAACGGCTCCTCACGGATATAATGTTGAAACTGAAATCATTGGAACAGAGGGGATATTAAGAATTGCCAATGTACCCCAGAAAAATTTAGTGGAAGTTTTGGATTCCAGTGGTGTGAGAAAAGAATGTTCCCAGGATTTCTTGGAAAGATTTGAAACTGCATATGTAGATGAATTAAAAGAATTTGTAAACTGTATTATAAATAAAAGAAAACCAGAGGTAACTGTATATGACGGGACAAGAACTACAATTATAGCCTATGCCTGCAAGGAGTCATTTGAGACAGGGAAACTCATTGATATTCAAGAAAATTAATAAAATAGATGTTGAGTAGAAATTTTGTTATGGGAACTTCATGATTTTAACTTAGGAGGAAAATTAATGAAAAAATTATTAATGATAATAGGGTTAGTTTTGACGATGGGATTATTTCAGGGATGCGGCGAATCATCCAAGGAGGAAGTCCAAAAAATAGACAATGAAAAGCCAACAATTGCTTACGTTATCAATAATTTAAATGACACATTCCAGACCTTTATATTAGATGCAGCACAAACCTATGCAGAAGAAAATGATGTTAATTTTATTATAGAAAATGCAAAAGAAGATGTTATCAAGCAGCAAGACTTAGTAAATTCGTTAATCGAAAGAAATGTAGACGCTATAATAGTAGTTCCTACCGATACAAGTGCTATGGGACCTATTACCGATGCTGCTATAGACGCCAAAATTCCTCTATGTTATGTAAATAGAAATCCATATGCAGGAAAAGAAGATAAAATGCCTGAAAATGTTTATTATGTCGGTGCCGATGAAATTACAGGCGGACAAATGCAGATGGATTATATAGGGAAAGAAATGAACGGTAAGGGAAATATTGCAATTCTTATGGGAATTTTAGGAAATGAAGGTGCCCTAAAAAGAACTCTCGGTGTAAAAGAAGTAATAAAAGAAAAATATCCTGAAGTTAAAGTACTTGCAGAAGAAACTGGTTTATGGCAAAGAGATAAAGGATTAGCAATTGCTGAAAACTGGATTACAACATATGGAGATGATATTTCTGCAATTATTTCAAATAATGACGAGATGGCATTGGGTGCAATTGAAGCTTTAAAAAGTAATGGTTTATTAGAAAAAGTTAAAGTTATTGGATTAGATGCTACACCTGATGCTCTTAATTCCGTGGAAAAAGGAGAACTTAGTGCTACGGTATTTCAAGATGCTAAAGGTCAAGGGTCAACAGCAGCCAAAAATGTTATTGATGTTATTCAAGGAAAATTAGTTGCAAATAAAATAACTTATATTCCATTCAAACTTATTACCAAAGAAAATTTAAATGATTTTAAGTAAAAAATATTATTTGAAAGAATGTTAAATAGGATAAGGAGTGATGTAGTGGAGGTTAATGAATATATTTTAGAAATGGATAAGATAGTTAAAAATTTTCCAGGAGTAATGGCGTTGAAAGGAGTTAATTTAAAGGTTAAAACCGGAGAAATTCATGCTCTAATGGGGGAAAATGGTGCAGGAAAATCAACTATTATGAAGTGCATAATAGGGATACACAGACAGACATCGGGAGAGATTATTTTTAACGGTAAAAAAATGAAAAAATATGATACAGAAATAGCATTAAAATCAGGAATTTCAATGATACATCAGGAATTAAGTCCGATATTATACAGGTCTATTATGGAAAATATCTGGCTTGGCAGGGAACCTCAAAATAAACTAGGTTTAATTGATCACAAGATTATGTATAAAAACACCTTAGAAGTATTGAAAATGATAAATTTGGACATAAATCCTAAAACTTTGATGAAAGATTTAAGTATTGCAAAGATACAAATGATAGAAATAGCAAAAGCAATATCATACGATGCCAAGTTAATCATAATGGATGAACCAACTTCAGCACTTACAGACAGAGAAATAGACCAGTTGTTTAAAATAATATTTAAATTGAAATCTGAGGGAAGAAGCATAATATATACCTCCCATAAATTAGATGAAATATTTAAGATAGCTGATACAATTACGGTTTTTCGTGATGGGAATTATATAGGCAGCAAGCCCAGCAAAGATATGTCCATGGATGAAATGATCAAGATGATGGTAGGGCGTGACATAGATGACTTGTTTCCCAAGACACCCAGTGAGATATCCGGAACAAAATTAGAAGTAAAAAACTTAAGTGATGGAAATCATTTTAGAAATGTTTCTTTTAACCTGAAAAAAGGAGAAATTTTAGGTTTTGCCGGATTGATTGGTGCCGGGAGAACAGAGGTAATGGAAGCCCTGTTTGGTGTTCGTTCAATTATTAATGGAGAAATTTTAATAGATAATGAAAAAATAAAAATTGATTCCTCATCTAAAGCTGTTAAGAATAAAATGGCCTTATTGACAGAGGACAGGAGAGAAACGGGTATTTTTCCGATGTTGTCAGTGAAAGACAATATGACTATAGTCAATATAGATGCCTATATAAACCCCAACAAATTAATAAATTATAAAAAAATGAAAGAAGACGGAGAAAAGTATATATCGGCGTTGGGGATAAAAACTCCAAGTTTAAACCATAAAATAGGAAATCTAAGCGGAGGAAACCAGCAAAAGGTATTGATAGCAAGATGGCTTTTAACAGATCCGGATATACTTATTTTAGATGAACCTACAAGGGGAATAGATGTGGGAGCAAAATCTGAAATCCATAGGTTAATATCAAAATTAGCCTGTGAAGGAAAGAGTGTAATAATGATTTCCTCAGAATTGCCTGAAATTTTAGGGATGGCTGACCGTGTGGTAGTGATGCATGAAGGAAAAATTACAGGTATTCTTGATAATGATGATGAGTTGACCCAAGAGAAACTTATGGAATATGCAACCAATAAAAAAAATGATTATAGAAATATTACAAATAAAGAAAAATTAAAATTGACATTAATATGATTAAGGAGGCTAAAGGATGGCAGTAGAAACTGTTATAAAAAATGAAAAAAAATCTTTATTGAATGAAAATACACATGAATTGCTGAAAAAGTATGGAATAGTTTTGATTCTTATGGGTATGGTGTTGGTTTTATCTATTTTAAGACCTAATTTCCTATCCGTTAGAAATATATTTAATTTAATAACCCAGTCTTCTATCTATGGGATATTGGCATTGGGGATGCTTCTTGTAATTGTTTCTAAGGGAATAGATCTTTCTGTAGGATCGGTTCTTGCATTTGCCGGAGTTGTGGCAGGGAGTTTAGGACAGACAATGGATGCCTTTGACAGGATGTTTCCGGGTTTACCGGAACTGCCGATAATAGTGCCGATAATAGTAGCTTTATTATTGGGAGCTTTATGTGGAGCCATAAATGGCGGACTAATAGCTTATACCGGGGTACCGGCTTTTATTGCAACATTGGGGATGTATACTGCAGCAAGGGGAGCAGCACTT
>Ga0316198_10002717_pt1 | contig 10653 bp, 8 predicted proteins | sample OudBieAanoxic_MG_FD_204935 | JGI IMG/M metagenome (GOLD analysis project Ga0316198, IMG submission 204935) | Coastal sediment microbial communities from Oude Bieten Haven, Netherlands - site A anoxic | ecosystem: Environmental > Aquatic > Marine > Coastal > Sediment | place: Netherlands... | reverse complement strand
CACCAGGTGCTCATCTTTGAAAAACAATTAATGGGTGGACACTAGCTAAAAAATCAGATTTCAAAATAATATGTAATTGATGTGGTAATTATTATTCAAATGTGAAAATTTTTATTCTATTTAGCACTCTTATTTTGATATAAAAATTTTGTAACTATCTAATATAATGAATACTATAAACCCAATAAGGCTTGAACAAATATTTATCGGCACAATTTTTGCATATATACAATCGTTGGTAAGTAAGGCGGGGAGACGAAAGATTATGAGTATTGAAACGCTTTTCTATTTCGTTTTTATGGTTGTACCAGCCGCAATTTTGTTATGTTATATAATATTATTTTTGGCCCTAAGCGATTAGATATTATTTCCCTTTCACCGGTGTTCCCGTTTTTTCTTTTCTTTGAACGCCCAACCTTCGAAAATGAACTTGCAACTAAAGCGTTTCTTTTCCTCGTTTAGACTGCTATCCGAAAGTCTTAGCGACCGTTAAACCGGATAGACAGCATTTGAACTGGTTTTACCGGCATGAATGGCCAGGCGATCTAATATGGATTAAAATGCTCCCAACTGACAGGGCGAAACCTTGATCTTCAATCCTTCGCAGGCAGAGGCGACATCCAATCGAGAAATATCCAGCTGATTGGCTATTTTCCAGCAATCCAAGCAAGATATTTTGTTTTCGACCACCAGCGGCCGGAGCGTCGATTCAAGTGCGGCTGCGATCGATTTAGACGGCTTGACGATTTTTTTCTCGGGAGAATATCCGAAAAATCCCAATTGACACTTGTCGATTCTCAGCTCAAGCAAATCAATGGTCCGGCCGACCCGGGCCGGCGACACGACCTGTCCTTGGGCGATAGCGTGAGCAGCAACACAGGAGATGCGCCCATTCTTAGCTTTTACCTGAATCGCCGTTGCAAGAGCTGGATCTATAACAGTTTTACGAGAATGTTTGTCTGCATAGTGACCGGCATCATGATGTGTCATTGTTACCTCTTGCGTACATTTTTTCGTTTAAACCCGGCCATAACCCAATACATACACCACCCGATAAGAATGGGCCCCAAACCATAGGCGTAGAAAGGTGTGGTGGTTTCTTCCCAGGGGCGATAATAAATCACAGCACCGAGGAGCCACATGATGGACATGACGATGGCCAGGCGCATCGGCCCGGAAACACGGATTCGCCTGGCAACGGGCATCTGATGATTGGTGGCATGCCTACCGATCATCCGGGGGACAAAGAAAATTCCAAGGACAATGAGAATGACGATAAGTATTTCTTGAACGCCTGACATTCTGTCGGCACAAGGCCGATTCCCCCAGTCACCAAAAGTTATTCAACTATCTGATATTTTAAATATTTATTCGATACAGAGTCAATTTAAGAAAAATAGTCAAAATGAAAAAGATTTAGTGTAACGTTTATCGCACAAAACACGGGGTCATTCAACCGAATTCTACATGACTGAATCAAGGTTGTTCATCAGTGTAATTGCCCACTTCAGGTATAAAGTAAATCGGAATCAAGGAGAGCACGGGAATGCAGGCCAGTGCCATAAGCACGCTCTCGATATTAAAGATATCGCCCAGTTTCCCGACAACAGGGGAAACAATCCCACCGGCTCCAAAGGCAAGTCCCATCATCAGACTGGCCACCATGGAGCGACCTTTGGGAGCGATCTTCTGAGCCATCACCACCCCGAGTGGCAGGGAAGCCATGGTAAAGCCGCCAGCCAAAACCGTTGCCGGATAGATCCATATGCCGGGAGCCAATAAAAACACGAGTAGGAAAGGAGTCATGAGGCCATGGGTGATCCATAGTAGGCGTTTGTACCCCATCCGATCCGAAAGATGGCCGCAGAGAATGCCGGCTATTGTCCCTGATAGGGTAAAAATGGAAAAGAGGACGCCGGCGGAAACAATTGTATGTCCGCTCTGTACCCACAGAACCGGCATAAAGGTCATCAAAGACTGCCCCACCAGCGCTCGCGCAACCATTGCGATCCAGATTAACAAAATAGGTTGCCAGACACTGCCCAGGGTTTGTTTAAGGGTCTCTATAAACCCGTATTGGGCCATACCGTCCCCTTGGGGTTTGGGAATGACCAGATAGAAATAGACCCAGATCAAAAGACCGATGGCCATGGTTGCCGGCATTACCCTGAGACCGAATCGGGCCACGTGCCAGGTGATGAAGATAGGCCCCACCCCGAAAGCCAGCGTGCCGGCGGTATTATAGATGGACATGGCCAACCCGAGATTGCGGCCGGCATATAAAGGGACCATGCCCGTGACAGGCGGATGAAACAGGGATGACCCTGTAGAACCAATAACGGTACATAACAGCAACCCGTAAAAACCGGTCGTAATTCCCGTCATGGGAATGAAAAGAATCGGCATGAGCAACCCGATCAAAATAAAAATACGCGAGGGATGGCGATCGGCCCAATAGCCTGACATCGGCTGTACAATGAACATTAAAAAGCGGGAGATACCGGCGAGAATACCAACCTGGGTCAGACTCAGTCCCATCTTGTCCATAAACACGGGAAACAGAGGGTTGATGAAAGAGCTGTAGAAATCCCCGCTGAAGTGCACCATGCTAAGGGCGATGATGATTTTCCAACGGGTTCGTAAAGTAGAATCGGCCATGGGCGCTTTTGGCACTTACCATTGCCTAAGTCAATCAGAAAGGTGGGGTTGCTCAAATTGAGAAATCCTGTGGGGTGTATCCAGAATATAAAATTTGATAAAACTGAATTTTAGCAGGGAAGGGGTGCTGGGATTCATCACTCACGGCAAACGATTGGTTGCCAGCTGGTTATAAAAGACCGGCCGCTAGATGATGGTCAGAAACATTATTATGGGTTGTCTTGATAAATTTTGGCAGGACCGATTACCTAAATATCTGCCCCCCCCCGCGATTCTTAGCTATTATTTTTAAACGATTTAATCATTAGATAAATGGTTCGAACCAATCGCATTCCATCCATATTCAACCGCGTCGGGTACAGGATATGCTTTCGATTAATAGGGAATGAATTTTATCTAGGATCTCGCAGCTGTCCAGACAACCCGGAAACGATTGTCGGATATCACACGATTTGCAAGGACTTTTTACAAAATAGCCAACTTCAAAATCAAATCGTCGGCGATAAGATCGGTTCGAAAAGGCTTTGTGTCCGCCATTCTCACCCATTTTCCCGGATGCATTGTCTGATCCGGAAAACAGCTCAGGATTAAGGCGCGTATTTGTTTTTATAGGGTTAATTGTCATGTTTTTTTCAGCAATGAAAGTTCGGTTAAAAACGTATATTTTTTTATTCTCAAAAGAATTATTTTTACCATATCATGGTAATGCCTACAATGTAAAATCATCCATTATCTTTCTTTCGTCCCAAGTTTTTCCTGCATTAATAAAACCGCTTGAAAAATTCTTTTTGTGATGATTATTGACGAGAATGGTTTAAAGGATTATTGATTACTTAAATGATCCAATCATTCATGACGGATTTTGTAATGAATAGACGAGATTTCATCATCTCCCTTGTAATAGCTGCCATTGGCCAGGGCCTTGGAACTGTCAATGCCCTGGCCGAAAGAATGATCGGCGCAGATGCCGATACCTCCGACTTGCAGGTTGGTGATCCCCTTAAAAACGGCCGGACCCGGCTGAAGACGGTCGTCAGCGAAAAAGATGCCTGCCCGGTACCAAACGATGTGCGCGCCCTGATAAAAGGTGATATGGTTAAAGCCGCCAATGAATCTGCTTGTCTGGCGCCCCTGGTTGATACCCCCCCCCATGTACAGGCGGATGAATATCGGAAGAAGATGCGGACATTTCAAAAACTGCATCCCGACGATTGCTACGTTTCGCCAGATCAACGACCGCTGTTAAAAAAATGTGTGGAACGGCTCAAAAGAATCTATCGGACGGTGGGCCACACCAATTTTTATCTGCTGGGGGTTGACGATGCCCTAAAGCTCGCACATGGGTATCAACGCATTGGTCCTTTTACGCGGGTCGAAATAGAGTACCTGGAATCCGTTTTCCATGAGGATGCTGTCTCCTATGGATTTTATGGTAAAAAACAGATTGCCGATTTCACCTATCAAATTCCACGAAAACAGGTAGCCAGAATTCCTCATACCGGAAATTATCTGTACACTGGGCGACCGGTAGCGCTTTATCAACGACTGCACCGGGACATCGGGTCAAAGGCCATCCTTACTTCCGGTGTTCGTGGTATTATCAAACAATCATACCTGTTTTTAGAAAAGGTCCAATCGAGTCAAGGGAATCTGTCACTTGCTTCCCGGTCCATTGCCCCGCCAGGCTATTCATATCATGGTATTGGGGATTTCGATGTGGGTCAGATCGGCCTGGGTCCAGATAATTTTTCCGCGCGGTTTATCCACTCGAAGGTGTTTAAAACCCTTCTCTCACTCGATTATGTCTGCCTTCGCTATACGGAGGACAACCCATTCGGTGTCCGCTTTGAACCCTGGCACGTCATGGTCAAGTCGAGCGGATAATTTCTTATAAAGAAATTCAATGAGAATCGGTATCGGCTACGATATACATTCCTTGGCGAGGGGACGGGAACTCGTTTTAGGCGGCGTAACAATTCCTTTCGATAGAGGACTGGTTGGCCACTCGGATGCTGACGTCCTGATCCATGCCATTTGTGATGCGCTCCTGGGGGCCGCTGGTAAAGGCGATATCGGTCTGCATTTTCCCGACAACGATCCCACCTATAAAGGTATTTCCAGCCTAAAACTGCTGGCAGCTACCATGGAGATACTAGAAAATGCCCGCTATGAAATAATGAATATCGATTGCACGGTATTCGCCCAGGTACCGAAACTGGCGCCTCATCGAAAGAAGATGGAAACAATCATGGCTGCGACCATTGATTTAAATCCAAACCGCATTAATATTAAGGCCACGACGACCGAGGGCCTCGGGGTTATCGGCGCGGGGAAAGGAATAGCCGCCATCTGTATAGCACTAATCCAACCGGCTGAGGATTAATTGTTGGTGGCTGACACCAAAAAGGTTAAAAAGCGCGTCATTTAATTGATAAAATTCATTCACATTACCTTCAATCCAATACCGTTTCAGAGGTGAGAATGGGTTTGCGGATTTACAATACATTGACCCGAAAAAAAGAAACGTTTGAGCCGTTAATCTCCGGTCAGGTGCGGATGTACGTCTGCGGACCCACCGTATATGATCTTTGTCATATCGGGAATGCACGTTCCGTGGTGGTATTCGACGTCGTTGCCCGGTATTTGAGACAGGCAGGATATCAGGTGACCTATGTCCGCAATTTCACCGATGTGGATGACAAAATCATTAGCCGTGCCAATCTGCTCAAAACATCTCCGGAAAAACTGGCCGAAAAATATATCGATGAATTTTATTTGGATATGGATGCGCTAAATGTCGAGAGGGCCACACTGGACCCACGGGCAACGGATTATATTCCCTCCATGCGCCGGTTCATTGAAAAACTGATAGAAAAGGACCTAGCCTACCAAGTAGATGGCGATGTTTACTTTGCGGTTGGACATTTTCCGGGCTACGGGAAGCTTTCCGGCCGGCGACTCGATGACATGGAAGCCGGCGCGCGCGTGGACATCGATGCGAAAAAACGGAACCCTTTTGATTTCACCTTGTGGAAAGCCGCCAAACCGGATGAACCGTCATGGGATAGTCAATGGGGTCGAGGCCGTCCGGGGTGGCATATCGAATGCTCGGTGATGAGTTCCGAGCTCCTGGGCGAGACCTTTGATATCCATGGCGGTGGCAAAGATCTCATCTTTCCTCACCACGAAAATGAAATTGCCCAATCGGAAGGTGTCAGCGGGCGGGCGTTCGCCAGGTACTGGATGCACAATGGCTATGTGAATATTAACCGGGAGAAAATGTCCAAATCTCTGGGAAATTTCAAGTTCACCCGAGATGTGCTCAAGCGATACCATGCGGAAGCGATCCGGTTATTTTTATTGTCCAATCAGTACCGCAGCCCCATCGATTTTAGCGACCAAAACCTCAAAGAAGCCGAGACGGGTCTGGATAAAGTATACACGCTAATAATGCGAGTGGATGACAAGTTGGGATCAATTCCGAAAACCGGGGAACTTCCATCGGGGGAATATTTTGACCGGTTTTGCCGAGCGATGGATGATGATTTCAACACAGCCAAAGGGATTGGCATCCTTTTTGACGGTGTTCGACTTGCAAATAAAATGATGGACGGAGAACAAAACCGGTTATCCCCGAAAATTGCGTCCACATTAAAAACCATCCGTGATGATCTTCTGCGGATGGGGACGGTTCTCGGGATTTTATCTGGATCGCCCGACACGTTCTTTAACGAAAAGCGATCCCAAGCACTGACGAAAACCGATATTAATGAATCTCGGATCGAAGCTCTGATCAGTCAGCGGGCCGAAGCCAGAAAAGCCAAAGACTGGGCCTTGGCCGACCAGGTTCGGGATCAGCTTAGTGATATGGGTGTTGCGATTGAAGATCGTCCCGAGGGAACCGTGTGGAAAATTGAAAAAAATTGATTAAAATTCCAATGCCAAGTGAACCAACACGCTTAATGTTGTCATAATCCTGGGATGGGCTACCCATCTAAAAAAAATACGCCGAAAGCGTACAAACACGTTAAGTACTTCAATATGTTTGGTTTAAAATTGGCTTAATAATCTTATTAAATTATATTGATATATACTTACCTCTAATGTCATCGTTTAAGCTTGTTTCCCCTTTCAATCCCACCGGTGATCAACCGACTGCCATTGACCAATTGAGCCAGGCCATAGAAGCTGGTAGGCAATACAATGTTTTGCTTGGTGTGACGGGATCCGGCAAAACCTATACCATGGGACAGGTGATTGCCCGAATCAATCGTCCCACCTTAATTCTTGCACCTAACAAGACACTCGGCGCTCAACTATACATGGAATTCAAGGGTTTGTTCCCGGATAATGCGGTTGAGTATTTCGTCAGTTATTATGACTACTACCAGCCCGAAGCCTATATCCCCTCTTCAGACACTTATATCCAGAAGGATTCGTCCATTAACGAGATGATCGACAAGATGCGGCATTCCGCCACCATGAGTGTGTTGACCCGGCGGGATGTCGTGGTTGTGGCGAGCGTGTCTTGCATTTTCGGTCTAGGTGCGCCGGAAGATTACCTGGCCATGCGGGTGAATTTGTCCACCGGGCAAACGCTGGACCGGGACAAGCTATTAAAGGACTTGGTTGCCATGCATTACGAAAGAAACGATGTGGATTTTTTTCGGGGTGTGTTTCGGGTGAGAGGTGACCGGGTAGAAATCTTTCCAGCGTATGAGGAAAACAGGGCCGTGCGGGTCGATTTTTTTGGAGATGAAATTGACGGGATCTGTGAAATTGATCCGTTAAAGGGAGATGTTATAAACCGACTGCGAAAAACTGCCATTTTCCCGGCCAGTCATTACGTTACCCAAAAGAGGACCTTGAAACGAGCCACCGAAACCATATTGACGGAATTAAAGGAACGGGTGGACTATTTTCGAGATGTCAACAAACAGATTGAGGCCCAGCGAATCGAGGAACGCACCCGGTTTGACTTGGAGATGATCCAGGAGTTGGGGTATTGTAATGGAATTGAAAACTATTCCCGCCATCTCACCGGAAGGACACAGGGTGAACCACCACCAACGTTGCTGGATTATTTTCCCGATGATTTTATGATGTTTGTCGACGAAAGCCATATTGCCATCCCCCAGCTAAGGGCCATGTACAAGGGTGACCGATCTCGCAAGAAAACCCTGGTGGATTATGGTTTTCGGCTGCCGTCGGCACTGGATAATCGGCCGCTGAAATTTGAAGAATCCAGGGAACGAATGCGTCAGGTGGCGTTCGTATCCGCCACCCCGGCCGATTATGAACTGGAGAAATGCCAGGGCTCACCAGTGGAATTGATTGTCCGACCCACGGGATTGATCGACCCGGAGGTGCATGTTCGGCCGGCCACGGCTCAAGTGGATGACCTGCAAGCGGAAATTCAGAACCGAATCGGTCGTAACGAACGGGTCCTGGTAACCACCTTGACCAAACGTATGGCCGAGGATTTAACCGAATATTTTACCGATCTGGGATTACAAGTACGATATCTGCATTCGGACATTAAAACCATGGAACGGATGGATATCATTCGGGATCTTCGTCTGGGGGAATTTGACGTGCTAATAGGAATCAACCTTCTCAGAGAAGGATTGGATATCCCTGAAGTCACTCTAGTAGCGATTCTTGACGCCGACAAGGAAGGATTCCTACGCTCCACGCGGTCATTGATCCAGACTTTCGGACGGGCGGCCCGAAATGTCCGGGGAACCGTTATTCTCTATGCGGACCGTGTGACCGCGTCCATGCAGCGGGCTATCGATGAAACCAACCGTCGCCGAATAATCCAGAAGGCGTATAACCGGATCCACAAGGTTACTCCTCAAAATATCCAAAAAGATATCACTACCGTTTTTGATGAGGCTTACGCCGGAGCGGCGGAAACACCCGTTGACCAGGTTGCCGAAGCAATTAATCAATACGGGGCGGAAAACGATCTGGAGCAGATCCTGGAAAACATGGAAAACGAGATGCGGGTGGCGGCGTCAGATCTTGATTTTGAGCGAGCGGCCGTGCTCCGGGATCGGATCAAGGTACTTAAGCGCAAGATGCTGTTTGAAGGGGGGTAATGTCGGTTAGCGGGCTACCCGAATTCACCCATGCCACTACCATTAAAAAATTCACAGGAAGACCATCTGGCGATCCTTCGTGCGAAGTTAAGGAGCGCCCCCATTGGGCCGGGTGTCTACTTGATGAAAGCTGCCGACGGGAGGATCCTCTATGTCGGTAAAGCCATTTCCCTGAGAAAAAGGCTGGCCTCCTACTTTAACCGGCCAATTCTCCCTGATCCGAAAACAGCGCTGCTGGTAGAAAAAATTTCTGCCTTCGAGACCATCGTTACCCGCACTGAGAAAGAGGCCCTGATCCTAGAATCAAACCTGATCAAACGCCATCGGCCCCGGTACAATATCGATTTAAAGGACGGTAAACAGTATCCCTCGTTATGTCTTGACACTTCCCATCCGTACCCGAACCTGACCATCGTACGGAAACCGAACCGCAAAGATCTCCACTATTTCGGACCTTACTCTTCGGCGCAAGGTGTGCGTGCGACGTTGCGGTTTGTGAACAAAACCTTCAAGCTTCGAAAATGTAGAAACCGGGAATTTTCTTCTCGAAATCGCCCCTGTCTGCATTATCAGATGGACGCCTGTCTGGCCCCGTGTTGTCTCAAGGTGGACCCCGCCATATACCAGGGCATCATTAGAGAGGTAATGCTGTTCTTAAATGGCCGTACGCCCAAGCTAATTAAGCGTTTAAGCGATGAAATGCATCACGCGGCCGCTGATCAGCGATTTGAAGCAGCAGCCTTGCTGCGCGATAAAATTTTCGCTCTGGAACGAACCCTTGAAAAGCAGGTCGCCGTTACAACAGATTTTGCCGACCGGGACGTACTAGGCCTTGTCGCCAACGAGAAAATGACGATCATCACCGTAATGGCGGTTCGCGGCGGTGTGCTCATCGGTACGCGTCATTATCCCTTTGCTGACACGTTGGTGCCGGATACCCAAATACTTGAAGCGTTTGTACGCCAGCACTACGAGCGAACACCCTTTATCCCTCCGGAGATTCTTATGCCGGTCCTGCTGGAGAGTCAATCGATGATCGGGGACTGGCTGAGTGAAGTCGCCGGTCGTAAAGTACGGATGCGGTGGCCCCAAAGGGGTCGAAAGGCCACTTTGGTGAAGATGGCCAATCGGAATGCCGAGATTGATTTGAGAAAGAGAATGTCGCAACAAACCGCCGACATGGCCTTGCTGGCAGAATTGCAAAAAAGCTTGCGATTGCCACGGCTACCCGAACGGATCGAATGTATTGATAATTCCAACCTCAGCGGTACGAATCCTGTGGCCGGAATGGTGGTTTTTGTAAGAACTAGGCCGCTTAAGACTGATTACCGCAAATATCGTCTGGATCCGGCCACCGGCTCGGATGATTACGCCGGCATGGCTGAAGTCCTTACCCGGCGTTTCCGATCGGTTTCGGCCCCGGAAACGCTTCCTGATTTATTGGTGATTGACGGGGGGAGGGGGCAGCTCAGCGTGGCCATGGCGGTGTTAAAACAACTTGGTCTTGCGAAGCGGCTCAATGCCATTGGGCTGGCCAAAAAAGACGAGGGCAGGGGAGAATCCGAGGATAAAATCTATTTACCCGGACGCGCCAACCCGGTACCCATGACCCGTCACCCCCAGGCGTTGCGGTTGCTGGAACGCATCCGCAATGAGGCCCACCGGTTTGCGATTACCTTTCAACGTCGGCGGCGAAATAAAAAAACGGTCGTTTCCGCTCTCGACGGGATTCCAGGCATCGGCCCCAAACGCAAAGGAACCCTTTTGACCCATTTTGGAAATGTCAGGAAAATTGCCGGCGCCACGATTGAAGAGCTGGCCGCTATTCCCGGCATGACCCGGCCGGCGGCCGAGATGGTTTATCAATATCTATCAGCGAAAAAAAAAAGGA
>Ga0316198_10002716_pt1 | contig 10657 bp, 7 predicted proteins | sample OudBieAanoxic_MG_FD_204935 | JGI IMG/M metagenome (GOLD analysis project Ga0316198, IMG submission 204935) | Coastal sediment microbial communities from Oude Bieten Haven, Netherlands - site A anoxic | ecosystem: Environmental > Aquatic > Marine > Coastal > Sediment | place: Netherlands... | reverse complement strand
TCGTTAAGGCGATTATCACAGAATCTGACCGCGTGGAACCGTCTCGAGACGACGTGAGGGCATTTCTTTCAGTGCTTCATGTCCTAAGTCTCGATCTGAATACTGCAACCGCCCAGCACGAGGCAATCGCCAAATCACTATTGGCAGCATCTACGACATCGACCGATCCGCAAGCAACGGCCGCCCGTACCTGGTCAGAATTGATTCAAATTACGGGCAGCGAATCGGGCGGCATGCCGGTCGCCGCAAGTTATCCTTACACGAATCTGCCGGTAGAAATTCGGGAAAGGCATTCGATAACGGTAGACGCGGGACCTATAAAGACTTTACGGGGGCACGGTCAGATCACAATTGACGGTATTCGTACAACGATTGGAGGGTCAATAACCATCGAGCGATCGGACCTAATCAGCAAAGGTATCGACGCACTGAATACCAGTCAAGCCGTCGTCATAACGAGCCCAGCAGGTGCAGGAAAATCTGCAATGGCGAAATCGCTTTTCGTTCACTTGGAGAAGGAGACGTACTGCCTTGCATTTCGAGCCGAGGAATTTGCTGTCGCCCATATTGACGCCACCATCGCAAGTGCAAACGTCGCAATAGGCGCAGATCGCCTCTTCGCGATTCTCTCTACCCATGGGCGAAACGTCATATTTGTCGAGAGCGTTGAACGACTATTGGAGGCGTCGGTACGTGATGCTTTCTCTGATCTGCTTCGGGCGATGAGGAAATACGACAACCTGCAGCTCGTGATGACCTGCAGGGACTATTCTCTGGGAACAATCCAGACATCCGTCCTGGAGCCCGCGGGAGTGCAGCATAGCATCGTCGAAGTCCCACCACTAACGGACGAAGAGCTCGACATAGTCGCAAAAGAGAACGCCAATATCTCCAAAGCATTATCCAACCCTCGCTTGAAGGTTTTGCTTCGATCTCCATATTTTCTTAACAAAGCGGCCAGTATGGACTGGGCCGATACATCCAGATCAACGGAATTTAATGAAAGAAAATTTAGGCAAAAATGCTGGAGTCAAGTCGTACGAAAAGACGAATTTTTGCAACAAGCGTTGAATAGGCGAAGAGAAGACGCGTTTTTGGAACTCTCTGTTCGACGAGCAAAGGCGCTCCGGCCTTACGTTTCTTGTCAGGATTTGGATAGCCAAGCACTTGACGCTCTTGTTCGGGATGATCTTGTCACAATCTCTCCTGAGTCAGAGGTTCTTGGTGCGCCATCACATGACGTGCTAGAGGATTGGGCAACAATTCAATGGGTGGGAAAGGAATTTGCCACGAGCCAGGAATCCGCGGTACATCTCGAGCAATCTATCTCAGGCTATCCGGCATTGCGGCGGGGCTATCGAAAGTGGCTGGCGGAAAGGCTGATAAGTGACGTACTATCGGCCGACGATTACGTATTGGACGTTGTCGCAGATTCATCGCTAAAGCCCTATTTCAAAGATGACACTTTAGTTTGTGTCCTACAGTCTGTTGGCGCACCATATTTCCTATCAAGGCAGGCCTCGAGGTTAACCGAGAATGATGCGGCGCTTCTAATACGAGTCGTTCATCTGCTTCGAGTTGCATGTAAATCGACACCCCATTGGTTGAACACATCGGTGCATGTGCCATCAATTCCATTGCAGCCGCAAGGCGAAGCATGGAAATCCGTGCTCAACATAGTTGCAGCGTCGATTCGAGAAGTGCTCCCGCGCAACAGAGAGCTCATTCTTGGACTGGTTGAAGACTGGTCAAAGTCAATTTCGCTAGATAATCGAGACCCGGGTGGATGCGATGCGGCAGGAGCAATAACGTTTGAACTGATCGAAAATCTTCAGGATTTTCGTCAACAGAAAGAGCTCAAGCGTGCAATGAAGGTTCTCCTAAAAATCCCGACGGCTGATCCGAATAGATTGCGCGCGCTTTTTGATCGGGCTTGCAAGCTCGATCGTAATGATCAGGTAGCAAGATATTTCGGCGAAGAGCTCCTGCCTGGACTAAACAGCGTATTCTGTTGCCAGGATTTTCCGGATGAGGTGATTAGGCTTGTTAAAGCAGCCTACCTCCTGACCGATGACGATATCGACAAGGCAAAAAGTAACTATCATTACGCATCGTCAATCAACACAGACAAGCATTTCGGCATTCGACACTATGTATTCAGCGGCGATTACTTCCCGGCCAGCGCGATTCGAGGTCCGTTCCGGTCGCTTCTGAGGTTTCATCCGTTAAAAGGCGTCAATTTGATAATTGATTTGTTAAATCACGCAGGAACCTGGTTTGGTGAGCAGAAGTGGCCGTTTGATCGTTTAGAGCAGGCTTGGCAAGTGACTCTTCGGATGATGGACGGAGCAACGATCAATCAATGGTCGAGCGAGAGATTTTGGGTGATGTATAGAGGTTTTTCCGTCAGTCCATCCTTTCTCCAGAGCGCAGTTATGGCGCTTGAAGATTGGCTTCTTCAAGTCTGCGAATGGGAACAAGTCGATGCGGACCAATGGTTCATGTATCTACTACGTAAGAGTAACAATGTGGCTATTACGGCTGCAGTTTCAAGCGCATGTATCGCGCATCCAGACAAAGCTGGAGACGCAGGAATCACGATTTTGAGTTCAAAGGATCTGATTCAGATGGATCTTTCGAGAAGCGTGCATGAACACGGAGGATACAGCGTGTCTGATATGTTCCCTGATCCAAATGTCGAAAATGAAATTTATAACAAGGAAAGGAAAAAGTCCTCAGCGCTTCCACATCGGTCTTTAGATCTTGAGTCTCTTGCTATCAAAATGCAATCAGGAAGCCGTCGTAAGGACGTTTGGGCCGTAATAGATGCACACCGTGGGAACCTTCCAAACGAAGAAGTGCAATCAGATGAAGATCGTATATGGCGGCTTGCTCTTCATCGAATGGATGTGCGCGGGTATGTGCCTGTCAAATATGAAGGCAAGGATGAAGCTCCTGATGAAGGTCGCGTTTACCTTGGGCCAGGCAACATCGAACCGGACGTGCAAGCAATAATTGACGACCACGCCCCCCGTCAAGCCGAGCAAGAAGCGGCCGCGAAGCTTTGCAACTGGGGTTACAATGTCTGGTCGCGGAAAATCAGCGATGAGCAGATTATCTCCCTCTGGTCTGAATTTCTCGACGCTGCCAAGTCTCGACCAGAAGATGGTGTCGCGAACTACTTGAGTGCTGGGCCTGGACTGGTAGCTTCAGTCTGCGTGAGGGACCACTGGGACTCATTGGACGAGGACGATCGAGATTGGTGTCTGAGAAAACTCGTTGACGAACTCCGGCGGGATAGCGATTCCGAAGATTATACATTAAGAGTCGCTCGGAATCCGATGGGAGCTGATCGAGCTGCGGCGTATATCGTATCAAAGGCCCTTATGGAAGGGGACGCCTCCAAAGTAGAAAAATCAGAACTGGAAGCAGTCCTCGCAAACGCACTCACTCATGCGTGCGACGAAGTTCGAGACTATGCAGCCGAAGGTATTGGCCAGTACTTGTCGGCGAAGGGATTACCGATCTTGAAGAAGTGTGTAGGGGCAATTGCGTTTGAAGCACGACTAACAGACGAAGTTCTCATTCAAGAAAGATCACGGCCATATGATGAACGTCGGCCACTTGAACCTAGATTCCGCAGTTGACCGCTCCGAGGATATATTAACGTGTTGGTGTGCATGGTCTTTCATGGATTAAACAGATTCACAGTTTGGGTGAGTCGCTACGCCCCGTGTAGCCGCCCTGAGTGCCCGCCTGGCTATGCAAAAAAACTCATTAAGGACCCGGCCATTAACTCATTTTTTTGCTACGCCATCCGAACACTCAGGACGACCACACAGGCCGTTCAACTGCGGAATCTAGGTTGAAGAAACCTATCTGGAAATTACAAAGAGAGTGCGACAGGCACTAGCTGCGGAGGCAGTAGAGTTTGAGAACGAATTGGTTCAGCTAAATCTCGATGAGTGGCCAGGTCGACGTGCGGCGAAATGGATCTTGCAAATCTTTGCATATACGCCAGAGCTTTCATTTTCGCTCGAATTTCACTTACGTATATCAGAGCACCTCGTTAGAGCCTGGGAAAAAAATAAAGAGGATCGGGATGAGCAACGTGACTATGAGTTCGAGTCAGCGTGCAGAGAGCATGTTGCACGCTTCGCTCTTCACCTTGACCGAGACGCAGCATTTAGAGTTTGCAAGCCGCTAATTGACGCCGCTGAGAAGTACCCAAAGAATGTATCCGAATTCGTACAATCTTTGGTTTCTGCGGAAGATCGATCGCTGGATAAAATTTCTTTCTGGCCGCTATGGCAGTCTTTTTCAGATAAAGCTTGCTCTGCTGAATGGGTTGGGTGGCTCGATTCAGACAGATACAAGGGCCGCGAACTTATTAGTCAACTTTTTCTACTTGGCCCCTGGAAAGAAGAAATTAAGCATTGGACGCGATTGGAAGGAAAAGCACATCTCATTGATGGGTTGGTTGAAAGGCTGCCTCCGTCATCCTTCGTTATCGGGGCTTACTCTCGGTTCCTATATGACATCGGAGAAAAGTCACTTCCCGGGGCCTATACGATAATTGCGAGTAGATTGACCCGCGAAATTGTATTGGACAGCAACTGTATCTATTGTCTTGAACACATACTTTCTCGCCAAGTATTTTCAGAGCCACATAAGTTGAAATCAGATGACAGGGTGTATCAATCAGTGATATCAATTCTCGATCATTTGGTTGATCAGGGATCATCATCAGCCTATCGGATGAGGGATGACTTTGTTACACCCATCGGTCAACTGTAGTCGACGGCGTGCTCACATGCCAATTATATAACTCGTGATAATTATGTCCTGATATGCCGTACGAGTGAACAGATCAGAATCAGACGTCAATTGGCATCCGACAACTATCGCGAAAAATGTGTGGGTGTCAAAATATGGTTTATGGGCTCAATGAAGGGGTGCAAGCGTAGCGACGAGAGGTGTCACCTCACAACCTTCAACCTCGGCTGCGTAGGCGTATCCAACAAATCAATCGTCTGCTTGAATCGTTCGTTCTTCAGGAATGCGGCGTAGGCTTTCTCACTTATCTTGGCAGAAGCATGACCGAGAAGATGCTGAACGTCAGTGATAGCAGCACCCTTGCTCAATAGCCGAGTAGCAAATGTCTTTCGAAGATTGTGTGAAGAGACATAAGTAACACCAGCCCGCCTGAATGCGGACCTGCTAGGTGTTGGGAAGATGAATTCGTGGCGGCCACGGTTCGGGAGGCATCTTGGCATCCGAGAATAAGTTCTGTCAGAATTAGATATGGCAGGATACAATAACTGTAGTGTATTCGGAAATGTATGACTCGATTGGCGGGCACAAAAAGTTTCTGGACCATGACGCCTCGGCCTTATGGTTTAGGATTTTGCGGGCCACAGTCATGCAACTGACTATCGGTTGTCGATTCTCTTACGCTGATGGGGCCGTTTTTCAAAGATCATAAAGTAGTTAATTCGCAGCAATGGCATTTCTCCCAGGTAATCAAAACCCGCGGATTCTACTTCCTTGACCACGGTATCACTGTCGGCACGGACATGCCCCATTACCCAGCGGGAGCTGGTACCCTGGCGACGACGGAAATCGACAATGATCAACCGACCGCCATCGCGCAGTGCGCGGTGAATCGAGGCTAGCATAGCCTCAGGGTACTCGAAGTGATGATAGGTGTCGCTGATGAAGGCCAGATCGATCGAGTTTTCCGGCAAGGCTGCATCGTATGGCGTGTTAACAATACCCCTTACGTTCGTAATTCCCTCTTCGGCGCAGATATGCAGAATGTTGCTGATGAAGGTATCTGAGATATCGACCGCGTATACCGAGCCGTCGGATCCAACCTCAGAGGAAAAAAGACGTGTAAACAGACCGGTGCCTGCACCAATATCGGCGACGTCCATACCCTCATGAATTCCCGTAGCCGCCACGATGGCATGACGGCGATCGTATACTTCACGCCCTGGACGTTCAAAGGCTCTGACCCATCGGTCCCAGTCGGGTTTTTCGTAGTAACGGTTGATGCCCGGTCGAACGCTGTTCTCCTGACCTTTCGCCGGACCGGGAGTCCCTGTCAGGAATACCAGAGAAACTACACAAACAAAAAAGCCAAAACCTGGGTTCATGGTGACAGAGTTTACCTGTTTTTATGACTGTGCGGCCGGTGTTTTAGGCAAACTGACGAAGTCCGGATTGCTACATCGGACCATCCAAAGACGGGAGGAGTGCAGCGCGATTGCAGCAGTTATGCCTATGCGGTGGGCTCGGCTGCAGTCTACCTGCCACCGACGATACTTGCGTCCGGGCACAGACGTCCTTCTGAGATTATAGGACAATCCTCCAAAGTGTCGATCACGATCTGCAACTGAGAATCACGGGTAATCAGGAAAGGCTAACTAGGTCTATACGAACAAGTGAGAACATGGACTTGTTGTTGTCGCAAGGCGTGGATTAAGAAGGGAGGCAGACAACTTCGGCGCATTGTACACATCTAAACCACGGCGGTTTTTCAAGGTTTTATTTTGTGGGGTTTCTCGACAGCTGTTTATTTACGCTGAATTCCCGCGCCGCCCGTGACTCCCTGCTGATACCATTGGCGCCGAATCGGTATTTTTTGGGATCAAGTGCGCGAAGTGATTGAAAACTCAGCGGTACACTTGGAGTAACACTTAACAACCTTCTACTTCGGCATCACCGGCTGATCCAACAGATCAATCGTCTGCTTGAATCGTTCTTTTTTTAGAAATGCGGCATATGCTTTCTCTGTAGTCTTAACAGAAGCATGGCCCAACAGATGCTGAACATCTGTAATGTCAGCACCTCGACTCACCAATCTCGTTGCGAACGTTTTTCTCCGATTGTGTGAAGAGACATCTGTACCGACTTAACACAGTTCCGCTAGCCCTTGGGAAGATGAATCCGCGGTGGCTTCGGTTTGGCGAGTATTGTGGCCTCCGAAAAGGAATTCTTGAGAGTTCACGATTGAAGGATACAACAAGGATTGTCGATTCAGAGGGTTATAGTACGGATGCGGAACCGAAAGATTCGGTGGACCAGGACAGCTCGGGCTAGCTGCGCAAGTGGTACGGACGAAGGCGAATGGTTGGATAGTGAGTTGGAATGGGGCAAGATTTCAGGGTGGTGACAGGGCGCAGGTCCCTTCGTTACCGGTGGACGATCCGTTGACGAGTGATCAAAAGGGCGTTTATTTTGCCTATACTCAAAATCGATCTTAGGAATCTGCTGTATCTCGTCCGACTTAATCTATTTTTCATGTGCATATACCTTTGGCCACTGAGACGTGTATAGCATCAGTCGAAAGCAGATACTCGCAAAAAGAGCTTTTCGATTCTACTGCGAAACGCGACTTGACCTTGGCATGCTGAATCCAACCCTCAGATGTGCGGCCATGGACAAGCGCGGTTTAGAGTTGGGACTACTCGATGGCCTTTATCAGCATTTCGCATTTATCCAGCTTCTGCTGGTCGTCCTTGGCTTTCTTGATGCAGGACTTATACTGCTGCATTGTTTTAGTTTTCTCATCAGTGTTCCTGGCATCAGCCTTGTTTTTCTGCCTCTTGCCGGAACTGCAAGCAGCGAGTGCAGCGATAGCTACGACCAGAACTGCTGTCTTTAATGTTTTCATTTTTAAATAGCTCCTTCTCATTTTATTTACAAATTCTGGTGATATTGTATCCTATTTTCTTTAGAAACAAATCTCATTTTAACGCTCGCGCCCCTCGTTAGCAAAGACCCCAATACTTACATAACACGTGTACCAGCTTTTGTGATGGATACGTTGATATGCCTCAAGCAAGTTATAGTCAGATGATTTTTAAAGAGAGGTTACTAGTGTAATGACACATCCCTGTCCCTGGCGAATTCGCGTTTTAAGCTGCCATTGGTAGCTGAAATAACCTGCGGCAGTGCTTTTTCCAGCGGTGGCTGCTGATATCGATGACGCTATAACTGCCAGTCATGGCTGGAGTAGCACCATCCCGACCGGAATGGCATCTATGCTCGTTATAGTAAGCCTGATAATTCTTGAGCTTCTTTCTCTGGTCCCTTTGGTCCAGGTTTCCTGCCTCCGCGGGGTGAGTATAGCTGCCGGTACTTCCGTTTTTTCAATGCATTGTGAAACGACAGCGGGGTGGATGGCTTGATGACGACTGCTGCCCTGGCTATGCGCCGAGGATTCAGGAACAGTGACCAAAAGCCGAGAAGGGCGCGATCATGAGTTGTCAGATTCGGCGCTCTTTGACGAAATCTGCTGTGGATAATCAGTTGCTGTTTCAGCAGTAGGTTCTCGGCAATGATAGTGCGACTACCTCCTGGTCTTATCAGCTTGGCCAGGGTGGTTAGCAGGTGAAGAAGCAGGAAAAAGGCATCTCTCATGCTTTACGAGGGTAATATCGGTTCCCGAAAGCAGCAACTGGCAACTATCTGATATCTATAAAAAATAAGAATTCACCATGCACACCTTCCCGGTCTTCCCGGGAAGGTCTCAGATGCAACACATTACGGTCATTGCTAACGACGCTGCTCCGGGGCGGGCAGGCGCGAGCATTCCACCGCCCTGTTTAGTTATTTTGTGACTGAGTTGGTTATCAGGTTTAACGAAACTCTGGAACGTCCCTGTGCTTTGCTTTCATAAAGCGCCATGTCCGCATGCCTGACCAACTCATCCAGTGTGGCGCCGTTGTAATACTCCGTAATGCCCGCGCTGAAGCTTAGCGCGATTTGTTTGTTTTCATATTCAAGGTGTGTCCTCGTAACGTCCTTAAGTATCCGCTCTACCAAACGTGTAGCCTCTTTCGGTTCGGTTTCCGGCAGCACAACGGCAAATTCCTCGCCACCAATTCTCGCGAACAAGTCACTAGGACGGAGTTGCTGCGTCACCGTGTTGGTTATGTGCTTCAGTGCGGTATCGCCAGCGTGGTGACCATATTGATCGTTGATGGACTTGAAGTGATCCAAGTCTAAGATTGCTAGGGATAGTGGTCGGCTATAGCGCCTGGCGCGTCCTATTTCTCGCGGCGCGAGTTCAAAAAACGCCAATCGATTTGGTAAGTCGGTCAGAGGGTCGGTGCGTGCTAGGCGTTCAAGCTCCCTATTCGCTACCTCAAGTTTCTTCACCGAAGAGTGCAACGCCGCGGTCTTAATCTTGATGGTTCGCCTTAGCGACAGAAGATGGAAGCCGATCGCAGCGAGCAGCACTAGCAGACCTGTGGCAGCTGCGGCGGGGATCAACCATGCTGGTATGGGTTCTTCCGGAATCAACCAACGCGCCCGGATGCGCTCGATTTCCTGCCGAGAAGGCTTCTTAGTGCTGGCTGAAATTCTATCCAGCAAAGCACCGTCGCTTTGTTTTGTCGCGGCTAGTATCGGTTGGGTATATAAGGCGGGTCCAGTATCAAAGCGATCAAGACTTTCCATTGAAATGAGATGATAATATCCGGTGGGATAATCGCTAACGAAAACATCGACTTCGCCAGCAACGGCCGATTCCACCATCAGCTTATCGTTTGGGTAGGGCTTGAGCGTAAGCTTAGAAAAGTTGGTGCGTAGGAATTCTTCCGCGGAGGATGAAGCTATGACGCCGATAGGTACGCTAGTAAGCTCTGCAAGGTCCCGAAACTCAATGTCCTCATTAATGAACGCGAGGGTTCTAATGTGAATTATCTCTGTGGTGGAAAAGTGCAGGTCCTTTTTGCGTATCTTGGTCTCGTTCAGCCCGCCGTGAACATGGGCCGCACCGGTGCGGACTAAGTCTATGGAATTGGCCCAGTCAACCAGTTTAAACTCAACATCGATGTTGTTCTTGTCGGCATAGAGGCGCCATAGATCGACCAAGATCCCGCGAGGCTGGCCTTCTTGATCTAAAAATGAAGTAATTATTCAGTTGTAATGGATAACGAAAATCCCTGGACTCTCCTGTTGGATAATATTTTTCCAAACGATCCTAACTTCGATGGATTCGTGGCAGCTGATGGCTTTGTCTACGACGACACTATTGATTTCCTGCCGTCGCAAGTTAATGTTCCAATTCCCGCAGCTGCTTGGCTGTTCGGCTCCGGCCTTCTTGGTCTGATTGGTATCGCCAGAAAGAAAGCAGCGTAATCGTTAAAGCAGTATCGACAGAGACGGCGGCTTCGGTCGCCGTTTCCGTTTGGCGTTAAAAGTAGGGTATGGGGGAATGGCACTGACTTAAGCCGTAGCGGTATTAGCACGTGGTAATAAGAGATTGAAATAGAAGGTGAAGGCTGGCCACCGAGATTGGTAGGATGTTGTTACCACACATCACCCGCCAACAACCGCGAGGCCAACCTTGAGCAATCGTAACGCTGAGTTTGAATCCCATCAACATGCAAAGCGTGTCAGCCGCCGCGTGCGCGAGATCGAAGCGGTGGATTTTTTCAATCTGCTCACGGGGCCTGCGCTTTTGGAGATGACCGATTCGTATCTGCCCGAGCATCGGGAACGGCTGTATCCACCGAAGGTGACGTTGTCGATGTTCATGATGCAGGCGCTGAACGAAGACAGCTCGTGCCAAAAAGCGGTGGCAGGCTGGGCCGCGCAGCGTACAGCGGAAGGTCTGGGTGTGAAGAGTGTCAATACTGGAGCT
>Ga0316198_10002713_pt1 | contig 10660 bp, 8 predicted proteins | sample OudBieAanoxic_MG_FD_204935 | JGI IMG/M metagenome (GOLD analysis project Ga0316198, IMG submission 204935) | Coastal sediment microbial communities from Oude Bieten Haven, Netherlands - site A anoxic | ecosystem: Environmental > Aquatic > Marine > Coastal > Sediment | place: Netherlands... | reverse complement strand
AGTTCCATGAACAGGGGTTTAAGCACCTCGAACACGGTCGCTGTAACTTCGTCGCTGCCCGTCCCGCCCAGCGCTCCGACTTCGCCGAGAGCACGCAGACCACGCGCATCCAGCAGCTGGTGGGCCGCTGATTCAGTCAATTCCAGCTCCTGGCACAGGCGCTCGACCAGGCTGCGTTCGCCAAAATCGACTTCGCGGTCGAAGATCAGACGCCGGCCGCTCAAAACCGTCATGTAGGTCTGCGTCTGCCCCATGGTGATGACCATCAGGTTGTCCTCGGCGTAGTTATCCAGTGCGGCGGTGACCAGCCGTCGAATCGCAACCGGGCCGATCTCCAGAGCCAGCACGTTGAACCCGGCCTTGCGCAGCAGTTCGAGATAGGCAACGACATCGTCGCGTCGCGCCAGCGCCACCAGCGCAGAATGCTCCTGACCCTCGCGCACATCGGTGCGCACCGGCATATAGTCCAGCACATAGTCCGCGAGTTCACCCTCCACGCGCTCGGACATACGCTGCACAATCACCCCGGTATCGCTCTGTCCGTCGGCTACCAGGTAACGCAGCAGCAGTGTCCTGACAACATTCGGTTGCAGGCAGGTCACGACATCACGCCCCTGGAATCCATAGGTTCTGCACAGTTGTCTGAGCAGACCCGCCAACTGTCGGGGTGACGCCAGCAGTTGCTCGCGCCCGTCTGTATAGGCTATCGAGGCACAGGCACCCAGGTACAGGCCATCCGGCCGTTTCAGCAACTGCACCATGCGCAGGCGGTACAGCCCGAATTCCAGGCCGATCGGGCCATGAACACTGGTCGCTGCATGTGCAGATATCCAGCTGACTGCATTATTCAACATAGCAGTCAGCCGGGCTCCGCCGTGACACAGCTGCGGGTGACGATATTGGCAGCGTTGTCGTTGTTATGTTTTCGACTCTTGGCCAGGTAAAGCGCCTTGTCTGCCTCCCTGTAGAGCGTTTCAAGATCCAACTCGCAACTGTCCGGCACCTCGACAACCCCGATACTGAAGCATAAAGGGAGCGCTGAATCTGCATCGGACGATGTCGTCAACAAACGGGCATCCAACGCTGCCGCTCTCAAACAACCGGGTGCATCGACCATATCGAATAAAAGAGCAAATTCATCGCCGCCGACACGGAACACGTAGTTTCGCTCACCGACACGCTTACGTAGTGCCTGCACCAGCGACTGCAGGATGGAGTCGCCATAACTGTGTCCAAAACCGTCATTGAACAGCTTGAAATCGTCCACATCGAGTAAGGCGAATTGAACCCTGCGACCCTGTTCGCGGAAACGCCGCAGCAGACGATTGAACTGCACATCCAGGAAGCGGCGGTTCCAGGCGCCGGTCAGGCCATCCTCGTAGGACAGCCGTTCCATCCGCTGGTGGGCGTTCTCGAGTTCGAAGCGCGCCTTGATGTCGTTTTTCCGCACCCCGACATGACGCGCCACGATAGTGAGGGTTACCATCGCCGCGCCCAGCATCATGAACTGCAGGATCCACAGCGTCTGGGCGTCGAAGCGCCCGCTGACACTCAGTGTTGAAAGGGTGAAAACCAGGTAGATGAGCAATACCACGGACATGGCCTCGCGCAAGCCCCACGGCACCATGGGTACCACCATGAACAGCAATACCACGCTGGACAACAGGGCCGCGCTGAAAGAACCGGTCTGGTGGGCCAGCAGCACAAAGGCGCTGCCACTCACCACCAGCAGGGTGATGCTGAGCAGGTAGAGCACCTCTGTCTGTTTGACGGTACGCGACGACAGAGTAACGTGCAGGGCCAGCAGCGCCAGCACGCCGCAGGTGTAGACGTAGGTGTAACTGAAACCGAGCAGCTGGTACAGAACGGCGGCCCCGGCCAGCAACAGCAGCGAGACGACGCCCAGGGTCATGACCCCGCGCCGCACCTCGTGGGTCATGAAATCCTCGGCATAACGGTTCAGATCATCGGCGGCAAAACCGGTGATGGACCAAAGCCCGGTGATTTTATTACCCAGTTCTGCAAATCTCGTCATTACCTGTAACTACCTAATTTGAAACTGAATTGTCTGGCGAGCTTAGCGGCGGGAAAGAACAAAACTTTAAATAATTATGGACTTAGCAGCGTGTCCGTTTGCTGCGCACAGCGCACCCTACGCAGGACTGGCTGAATTCTTTGTACCGCACCTCGTCATTTTCAGGGGCTGCACTGGATCTGGACGTTGTCGAATATGACCGTGTCCGTGTTACCCATAGTCGGTGAAGTGATGAGACGAATGCGTGTAGCTGCTGATATGTAAGCACAGTGGGGCAGATGGGGCAGATGGGGTCGGACCTCTCTACCGTATTGATGCTCAAACAATAAGTTAACTATCTGGCTATACTTCAGCATTAAACCATCGTTTTCAGGATCGAAAACGCCGCTTCAAGGAGGGAGCTTATGCCCCGCGCAAATCGGTATGTTCTTTCTGGTCATGTCTGGCACCTAACCCATCGCTGCCACAAACAGCAGTTCCTGCTCAAGTTTGGGAAGGATCGTCGTGCCTGGGTGTACTGGCTGTATCAGGCACGCAGGCGCTATGGCCTGTGTGTGTTGAATTATGTCGTGACGTCAAACCATGCCCACTTACTGGTCAAGGACATGGGGCATGGAGAGATCGCGCGCAGCATGCAACTGATTGCTGGACGGGTCGCCCAGCAGTTTAATCGTCGGAAGTCACGCAAGGGCGCCTACTGGGAAGATCGCTACCATGCAACCGCCGTGCAGGCGGATGGGCATCTGGCGCGGTGCATGGTCTATATTGACCTGAACATGGTCCGGGCCGGCGCGGTGGAACATCCATCAGACTGGGTGCATGCCGGCTACAACGAAATTCAGTCGTTGCCGGAGCGCTACCGGTGCATTGACGTGCCAGCGCTTGCCGCTTTACTGGGTTTTGCCGACGCGGACAATTTGCGCGACGGACTGCGTGAGTGGGTGGATCAGGCGCTTGTGAAAGGCAGTCTGGAGCGTCACCCGGCATGGACCGAAAGTATTGCGGTGGGACAACGCGAATACCTGGATGCGATTGGGCGCGAACTGAAGACCAGCCATCCGGGGCGGATGATCGAGGGAGAAAGAGACTTCTTATTCCTGCGGGAGGAACCGAACGCTTATTTGCCCTAAAAGATGCCTGAAAAGTATGGTCTAAGCGTGGAAAACAGCTGCCCTATAGTATTAATTGGTTGCGTATCAGCATATATAGAAGGTCCGACCCTGTAATCCTGTAAAGGTCCGACCCTGTAATCCTGTAATCCCCCCGTCTCAACCGATATGCTTGACATATTACGTTTTACGTAATAGCCTTGTTGCATGATTCGTTCGTTCCATTGCAAAGATACAGAGACACTTTTCAATGACCGGGACGTCAGACGATTTCGAAGTATTGAACGGGTTGCAAGACGCAAACTGCTTTATCTGCACCGTGCAATCAAGCTGCAGGATCTTAGAGTTCCTCCCGGAAACCGTCTTGAAGCCCTGAAAGGCAACCGCAAGGGACAATACAGTATAAGGATCAACGATCAGTGGCGAATCTGCTTTCGCTGGAAAAACGGCGATGCGCTGGACGTTGAAATAGTTGACTATCATTGAGGTAATAAAGATGGGAAAGACACTTGAACCAATTCACCCGGGAGAAATCCTGCGCGAGGAGTTTCTCAATCCCATGGCGGTCAGCATCAATCGCCTGGCACGTGATATTGCAGTCCCTCCTGGCCGCATCAGCGAAATTGTAAATGGGAAACGCGGGATTACTGCGGACACTGCACTGAGGCTTGCTCGTTTCTTCAACGTCTCTGCTGAACTCTGGCTTGGCCTTCAATCTGAGTATGATCTCCGGATTGCACGGCGGATGTCTGGCGTTGAGATTGACAAACGAGTACATCCCTATGCAGCATGATTGTATTCCTTCTATGACCGAACACGAAAAAGACTATTTATTCCTGCGGGAGGAACCGAACGCTTACTTGCCCTAAAAGATGCCTGAAATGTGCGGTCTAAGCTGATAAACAAGGCACTATAGCGCATGAACTGACGACTTATCAGAATGTTAGGGAGGTCTGACCCCGCATTCCTGCTAACAAGGCACTATAGAGCATGAACTGACGACTTATCAGAATGTTAGGGAGGTCTGACCCCGCATTCCATTTTCAGGGGCTGCACTGGATCTGGACGTTGTCGAATATGACCGTGTCCGTGTTACCCATTGTCGCTGAAGTGATGAGACGAACGCGTGTAGCTGCGGATATGTAAGCACTGATATCCTGACTAAATGATTGGTATGCGCTGTCTGTTGCACTACCCTGGAAGCGGGTCAACTCGGCCCACGGCCCGGCGGCACCGTTGGATGATATTTCCAGCTTCACATAGTCATTGGTGTTGTCCAGGCCGGAACGCCGATATTCAAAACTCAACGTTGCTGCCGCTGCGCCGCTTAAATCCGCCTCACGTTCGACGCCTTCGCCACCATTTTGATTGTCGCGCAGCCACAACTGATAGGGCCCGTTATCATCGCGCACGCGCACGTCATTTGAGCCGGGCCCGTCGGACTCACCGACCTCCAGCCAGTCACCCGCCCAGTTCAGAGTACCGTCGTTGTTGCCGAAACTCACTGCATTGAATTCGTCACGGAAGGTGCCGTTGCAGGCACCGGGTGGATCGATGCCGGGGCCGCCTCCACCGCCGGCATTGGCGATATCAGCAATCTCGGCTTCGCCCAGTACGCTGTCGTAAATACGTATATCATCAAGCTTACCGTTCCAGCGTTCACCATCCGGCGAACGGCCTATCGTCAGGTCGGCGCTTACCGCGGTGGGTGAAAATGTCATTTCCCCTTTGTGAACCGCGACACCACCCAGGTAGAGAAGCACCCGATTAGCGCTGTTGTCAAATGAGGCTGCGACATGCTGCCATGTATCGGTCTTAAGGTTGAGGCCGCTGGTAAACACCTCGCGGAAAGTGCCGCCGGAAAAGAACCCGAACACCAGTTCATCCTGCCAGGTCCCGAAATAGTAATTCGAGCCGGCACCGCCACCGTCCTTGGCGAGTACGGTGTTGTAACTAATACCGATGGCGTCTGGGTTGATCCAGGCGGTAAAGGTCATGGTTCCGGTCAGCGACAGGGCATCGTCATGCGGCACGCTCACGGCGTCATTGACACCGTCCAGCTGGAGTGCACCGCCATCCTGGCCGGTGGTCCAGGTCGGCCCGTTGAGCAGCGTGCCATCGTGCCCGCCTTCGCTATCCACAGCCAGGGTACCGGCGATTTCGTCCAGCTTCCAGTGAGCCAGCGGGCCCATTGGATTCTCGGCGGCAAGATCGGCAATCTCAGTAGCACTCATGGCCTGCCCATATAGCCAGACATCATCAATCACACCGTCGATACCACGACTGCCATCCACCTGTGCACCGATACTCAGGTCGGTGTCATTGGTGGCGATGCTGATCACGGCGTTGAGGGTGGCTTCCTCCACGCCATCGAGGTAAAGGCGCATCACCGAGCCATCATAGGTGGCAGCGATATGCATCCAGGTGCTGCCATTGTTGGGGTAGGAGGTGGTCGAATCGATGCGATAGGTGTTGGCATTAGTGTCCTGGTTGAGGCGGAAGAATACCTTGCCGGTGGTGGACAGGGACAACTCATAGCCATCGGTACTGTCGAACTGGGCCTTACGGATCACATACTGCGTACCGGTCTTGTTCGGTCTGATCCAGGCAGCCAGGGTGATATTGTCGGTAATATCCAGCGATGGGGCATCCGGCACCAGCACGCGGTCATCAATGCCGTCGAAGTCCAGGGCATCGCCGAGCACGCCGCCAACCCACAGCGGGCCGTCGGTGAGCGTACCGTCATTGCCGCGGCCGGAGGAATCGGTCGCCAGTGTGCCGGCACCATCATCAAGCAGCCAGTGACCGCTATTCGGATTGTTGTCAACACTGGACGCCCATTGAATCGCCCGCTGCACCAGCAGGTGGCCGTTGTTGTTCAGCTGCGACCAGGTGAAATTCGCGGCGAAGTGTTGGCCGAGCGGCAGGGTCACGCGGCGACCGGCTGCCGTACCACTGGTCGTCGCTGCGCCCTGATCGAGTGCTGTCAAACTGGCGGCGCCGCTGTACTCGCCCAGTGTCTGCAGGCCACCAGCGAGCGGTGTGTTGGCCGTCAGGATTTCCATGCCGGCCTCGTAAATCGACAAAGCGCCGAGCGGGAATATCGAGGAGATGTAGTGACTGTTATCGGTGATATCTATACTGGAACCGACATGCTCAGTGTCGCCACTGGCTATCTGCAGATCATCGTAGAGCTTGGGTTCCTCGTTGACTACACCAATCGAGAGATTGGACAGATTGGCATTAACGTCGCCGGAGATAACCGTCTCGGAGACATACGCCAGGTCGTAATTGCTCCAGTTGATGGCATCGCTATCCTGATCTTCGTAAAAATCGACCTGGTAACCCCAGGATTCGATGATTTCAATTTTCAGTTGATCGTCGGGATCCGGCGAGCTGTCGTCGCCGATCAGCGCGATTGTGCCTGAACCCTGCGGGGCCAGACACGCAACGCCGCATTCGCAGGCATAGCGAACGGTCAGCTTGGGCCGCAGTGCGGGGTTAATATCATCGCTACTCGAGAACTCCGCGCGTGCAACCGCATCACCAGCCACCAGCATCATACCGTAGTTTTTGCGGGTTCCGTCCGCCCAGTCTTGCACGAGAGAAGTGAGATCCCAGGAGAACCAGGTGTCAGTGCCGGCGTCCATCTCGGCAGTGGCGGCAGGCGTAGCATCGAAGTCGCCCCCGGGGGTGTTCCAAGGCAGTCCAGTGTCACGCAGATCCCAGGTCGCGCCCGGGTTGGTACCACCGCTGCTGTTTCCCTCTTCCCAGCTTTGGGTAATCGCATGGAGGGCGATCGGCCCGGGAAAGTCTTGACTGGTCGTAAGCCTGTAGAGTTCCAGTGTGGCAGTAAGGACGCGGGCGCCGCGGGGAAGACCATGGAGTTCGAACTGAATCGGACTTTGCCAGTGACCACCGCCGCCTCCACGGGCCCGAAGAAACCCAAAATTACCGTAGTTCCAGCTTGGCTTATCTCCACTCAGCCACGCATCCTTGCCCTCGGTTGGATCCGGTTGCAGGAACAGGGTGGAGGTCGGTTGATGGGCTGGTACCGCACTCGCCGTCACGGTGCGGGTGACACCGGTGTCCAGGGTGCCGGTGGCTGTGATGGTCACCGGTGAGGCGGGGCCGGTGCCCACCACCACATCAAGCTGCGGCTGCTGGCTGGCAGCCCCCTCGCGGCTGATGTACTCGGCATGGGTACCCTCGCCGGTCGGGACCAGCATGATGCCGTAGTTGGGTTCGCCGTTCACCCAGGCCTGCACCTGCGTGGTGAGATTGACCTGTACCCAGTTGTCTCCGACGTCCGCTTGGGGCGGAATCATGTTGAGCAAAGTGCTATCGAAGTTGCTGCTCATGGTCTCCCAGGTCGCACCGGTCTCGGTCCAGTCTGCGGTGACCCGGTGCACCTTGACCGCGCCCTCGGGGTGGCCTTTTGTGGCCTTGACATAAAAACGCGACGTTGCGGACTGGATCTGTGCGCCGGCCGGCAAAGTTGAGAGGTCGAAACGAACCACGGCATATTCCAGGTTGCCGGACTCCATGCGCAGATGGTAGGTGGCCGTGGTGCCGTTGTTGGTGGTGATATTGTCACTGCGGAACCAGGCATCCTGATCGACAGAAAGCGCGTGGGTAGTATTCGTGCCGCCAGGAGCTGTTACGGTAGCGGTATAGTTGTGGGTGCCGGACGCGCCGAATGGCACCGTGGTCATGGTCTGGTCACCCAGACAACCGTTCGTCTGGGTCCACCACTGGGCATGTGACAGACCTGCACGGACCACCTGTTCCGCCTGCTGGGCTTCGGTGAGCGAACCGGTCGTACCGGTACCCAGCGCCGATTGATGATTGAGCAGGAAGGCCACCACGCTGATCAGGGTGATGAGCATCACCACCGGCAGCAGGATGTAGCCGTTGTGTTGTCTTGCAGTTACCGTAGGGTGCGCAGGGCGCACCCTACGGGTGGATTCTGGTGGCAGAATAACCTTCACAACGCCCCGCCCACCCGCACCCGTGCGTGAAGACTCACCGTTTCGCCGCTGACAGCACTGGTCAGCTCCAGTGTAAGATCAACGAGCTGTTCGGCATCCGCCGCCCCCCCTACACGCTCCACCCGAAAGCGGGTGACGTTGTCAGCAATCGGCTCGGCAATGAAATCCAGTCCAGACACCAGACCACCCCCCGATATATCCCAGGGAACCGGGGTACGTTGCATCAGAGTATCGCCATTCAGATAAAACACCAGCGGGTCGTACCAGTCCTCATCCGTCTGGTCGTCTTCATCGTCATTCGAGTTGCCGGAGCCCTCATCCACCAGGCCATCACCGTCGTCGTCCACGCCACAGATACCTGGACAGCCATCACCGTTGATGTCACTGCCGGGGTCCTCGTCCACGCGCCCGTCCCCATCGTCGTCTATGCCGTTGATGGCATCTTCATTGGTAATGCCGAAACGCTCGTCGTCATCCCAGTAACAACAGCTGGAAAATTCGTCCACGGTGCCGTCCCCCCCGTCATCGATCTGGAAAATACCCGCGGCGTTATCAAAGGTGTTGTCCGCAGGCGGGTCTTCGTCGATTCGCCCGTCACGGTCATTGTCGGCATCCGGAAACCCGTCAGCGTCGAGATCAAAACTGGCCGGCAGTGTGACCGCCAGTACCGCCGTGTATTTGCTGCTGTCATCTGTAGGGGTCGTCGCTGGTACCGTTTGCTCGCGAACGTTCTCCAACCAGTTACTGGCCGGTCTGTCATTCTGCGGCAGCAACAGCAGGCGGGAGTAACTCACCGCCCGCACCATCTGCTGCATGGCAAAACGCGCCTGCTCCGTCAGCCGGTTTTTCTCGCGCACCATGTCATGCGTCTGTATCGCCTGGCTGGCGACACCGCTCAAGCCCAGCATGAGCAGGCTGGCGAGGGCCACGGCCATGAGCAGTTCGACCAGCGTAAAGCCGCGCGCCACCGCCATACCCCTGGCAGCGGACTCGCTGCTGCCACCGCCTGTTTGCCCACACTCAGTCATAAAGACTCACCAGCGTTTCCAGGGCGTGTGATGTGATCTCAAGCTCTACCCGCACCCAGATGAGACCTTCATCGGTACCGGTGAACGGGTTGCTGTCACTGTCGGCGTTGTCAGCGTCGTAGCGGGAAAGAAATACCAGCCGGCGATCGGTACTGCCGGCGGTATCGGAGAACAGCGCTGAACTGATGGTGGGATCGCCTAAGGCCTGCGCTTCCGCATCCAGGGTGGCAAACGGTGTTGCCAGCACATCCTCCAGTCCAGCCGTCAAATGGAAATGCAGTACCGTTTCGGACTGGTGAATACCCGAACCCTGTACAGCAGGGCGCAGGGCGTCGATGGCCGGCACCAGGGCAACCACCATCAGCACGGTGGCGATCAGCAACTCGACGTAGGTCAGGCCGGCCATGCGCTGTCTCTTGGCGGTGCGCACGTCGTACCCTACGGACCTGCAGCGGCAGTCTGCGTTCTTTATGGTGTGCGCGGCATCCCCTGTGACATGGTATTGAGTTGTCACTGCACTGTCACCCGGCCACTGATGCTGTGCAGGGTGACGACACGCGAATGGGAACCCAGGGTGAGCGTCACATCGAACTGTTCGAGCAGAACGGTTTCCGGGTCGGCGCACCAGGGGGTGCCGCTGGCGTCGAAATAGACATTACGGGGTTTGTCGCAGGTACCCCGGTAAACCCGGTTATGGCTCAGGCTGTCTGCGCTCGCAAACGGATGGCTGTCCAGTTTGATATCGTAGAGATGCTTGCTGCGCGGGTGGTAAACATCGTAAACCAGTGTCCACGGCGAGGTCGTCGTGTCGGCCCGAAAAACGCGGATACGTGACTGGCCGGAGTTTTGCCTGAAACCGGTCGGCCTGCCCAACCGCATTGCCTCGCGGCGCGCAAAGCGCATGGCGTTGGCTATTTCTTCGGCGGCGAGTTCGAGCGGTTGTGGGTCGGTGGAGGAAAAACTGGGGACCGCCACGACTGCGACGATCCCCAGTAAGGAGACAACGATCAGTATTTCACCCAGCGTATATCCGCTTTCGCGACGGCCCATGATTCAGCCGGTTCCGACATGCCTTGGCGGACTAGCGGCCGTCCTCTCCGAAGACGTTGAAAATGATTTTGCCGGTACTGGAGTCGTACTTGTAGCCGCCCGGACTCGCCGCAAAATCAGCCCCGGTTGCCGTCAGGCCAACCAGATCGCCGGTGTTGACCACCTCGATGGTCGACACGCCCTTGAACGGGTCCGGTGGCAAGGTCGCTTTTTTCAGATAGGGGCCGAACTTAAGGGTCGCGCTGCTTTGCGAACAGGCACCGCCGGCGGCATCGGTATAAAGACTGAGCTGTTCCAGGAAAGCATCCGCTGCTGTAGCACCGGCACCACCAGTGGCGACACCGTCACCGGCTGTACCGGCACAGGCACTGGGTACGGCGGTTACCGCCCCCGGATACGTGCCATGCTGCTGGTAATAAAGGTCCAGCGACGCGCGCAGGTTGGCCA
>Ga0316198_10002712_pt1 | contig 10661 bp, 4 predicted proteins | sample OudBieAanoxic_MG_FD_204935 | JGI IMG/M metagenome (GOLD analysis project Ga0316198, IMG submission 204935) | Coastal sediment microbial communities from Oude Bieten Haven, Netherlands - site A anoxic | ecosystem: Environmental > Aquatic > Marine > Coastal > Sediment | place: Netherlands... | reverse complement strand
CGGTTTGGTGGGCGTCGCGTCTATTTTATTCAAATGCTACTTGTGGCAATCGCTACCTACGGCCTGCATTTTGCCGATCAGTTTTGGCAATACCTTGCGATTGGCCTGTGTATTGGTTTGGCGGGTGGTTCTTTCGCGATTGGCATCGCCTATACCTCGGCCTGGTTCGACAAAAAGAGACAGGGTTTCGCGATGGGGATATTTGGTGCAGGTAACGCCGGCGCTGCGCTTAACATCTTTGTTGCGCCGTTGATCATCGTGGCAATGGGTTGGCGCTCGGTGCCGGTCATTTATTCAGTCGTGATGCTGATCATGGCGTTTGTCTTCCTGGTATTTACCTATCCTGATCCGCAGTTCGAGGAACGCCGCAAGAACGCCAACTTTCCTACGATCGGTGAACAATTCAAGGCGCTGACTGAAACCCGTGTCTGGCGTTATGGTCTTGCCTACTATTTCGTATTTGGCGGATTTGTCGCCCTTTCATTGTGGCTGCCCAAATACTACATGGCGGAATATGGCCTGAGCCTGAAGCAAGCGGCATTGATTTCCCTGATCTTTGTTCTGCCATCCGGTGTCATTCGTGCCCTCGGTGGCTGGATATCCGATAAATATGGCGGCGATACCGTCACATGGTGGGTATTTTGGGTTTGTATCATTTGTCTGTTCTTTATGTCCTACCCGCCGACATCGGTAACGATTCACAGGATTAACGAAGACCTCACCTTCAATATCGCAACGGGTGTGACGGTGTTTACGGCACTCGCATTTGTTGTAGGCATCGCACAGGGTATCGGTAAAGCCAGTGTCTATCGCAGCCTTGCCGATCATTATTCCGGGAACATGGGTCCGGTTGGTGGACTGGTTGGTGTAATTGGCGGTTTGGGTGGTTTTACCCTGCCAATCCTATTCGGTATCGCCGTCGATGCAACCGGTGTTCGCTCAACGACATTTATGTTGATGTTCGGTGTACTTGCCGGTGTGATGATCTGGACCTGGATGGCAGCACGCGGTGAGCGGGAAGAAGTGCTGGCGAGACGTCCGGGGCTGCGCGAGAAGATGGTCGAGGAAGAACTGGCGAGGCCACTCGCCACTGCTGGTCGCTGGATAAGCAACTGGCGTCCGGACGACGAGGCGTTCTGGAAAAACGGCGGAAAGGCTATCGCCATACGCAACCTGATCTTCTCCATGCCGCCTTTGTTCCTGTCCTTCGCGGTCTGGGTTGTCTGGAGTGTCGTGGTCATAGAACTTCCGCGTATCGGTTTCCAATTCACTACCGGAGAGCTTTTCTGGCTGGCGGCCATTCCAGGTTTATCCGGCGCCGCATTCAGGCTTCTCTACTCATTTGTGGTGCCCATATTCGGTGGGCGTAACTTCACGATATTCAGCACGCTAACCCTGCTGATCCCGACATTATGGATGGCAGTAGCGGTACAGAATGCCAATACCAGTTACGTGGTGTTTGTCTTTATCGCTCTTTTATGTGGTCTCGGCGGTGGTAACTTCTCTGCCAGCATGGCCAACATCAGCTTTTTCTTCCCAAGGAATAAACTGGGAACGGCGCTGGGCTGGAACGCCGGTATCGGTAACCTCGGCGTCGGTGTCATGCAGGCTGTTGTGCCAGTTGTTATTTTCAGTGGTGCATTGGCATTCAAGGGCGGTTTCCCACAGGCCTATGAGGTGGGTGGTGTCACAAGCCAGGTCTGGTTGCAAAACGCCGCCTTGATCTGGGTACCGTTCATCCTGCTTGCGACCATCGGCGTGGCATTTGGCCAAAACAACTTACGCGGTGTTCAGGAATCTTACGCCGAGAAGACTGCAATTTTCAGTAACAAGCACGCGTGGATACTGAGTTGGCTTTACACCGGCACCTTCGGTTCCTTTATCGGTTTTGCGGCTGCTTTTCCGATCCTGTTGGCTGTGCTGTTTCCGGAATCCGGGGCGCTGAAGTGGGCGTGGGCCGGACCGCTGGCAGGTGCTTTGATCAGGCCGCTCGGTGGTTGGCTGTCTGACCGGGTGGGCGGTGCCAAGGTCACGCTATGGAACTTCGCTGTCATGTTTCTCGCCGGGGTCTGGGTTCTGATGAACCTGCCATCGGCGACCGGCAGCCCTGATGTCACCATGTTCTTCATGGCCTTCATGCTGCTGTTTATAACGGCCGGCATTGGTAATGGTTCGGTATTCCATATTGTTCCATCCGTTTTTCGGAAACTGCATGAGCGGTCCGCCCAGGGACACGGGCAGGCAGCCATGGAAGCTGCCAAGGTTAGCGGCGCCATCGAAGCATCGGTCGCATTGGGCTTTACAAGTGCCATCGCCGCCCTGGGATTGTTTTTCATACCGGCATTTGTTGCAACCGCAATACAGACAACGGGTTCAGCCCATCTCGCTATCAGTGTATTCAGCGTGTTTTATCTGAGTTGCGTGCTGGCAACCTGGTGGTGGTACCAACGCAAGGATGCGGAAGTGTGGTGCGCGTGATGGGTGTGTGCACAGGGGATTTGAGGAGCCGCGTGCTCTTTTAGAAAAAATGATCTGCACAGAACGAGCATAAATTGGATCAGGAGAACGTTATGGCTAAAGACATTCAAAGTTGGAATCCGGAAGACCCCCAGGAATGGGCAGCAACCGGAAAATCCATAGCAACCCGAAATTTATGGATTTCGATCCCCAGCTTGTTGTGCGGCTTCGCCGTATGGCTGTACTGGGGCATTATTACGGTACAAATGCTCAATTTGGGATTCCCTTATGCGAAATCCGAGCTGTTCTCCCTGGCGGCAATTGCCGGTCTGTCCGGTGCGACTTTGCGTATACCGAGTACCTTTTTCATACGTATTGCCGGTGGCCGTAATACCATATTCTTTACAACCGCCCTGTTGATGATTCCGGCGATTGGCACCGGTATGGCACTGCAGGACCCGGAAACCCCATTATGGCAGTTCCAGTTCCTGGCATTGCTATCGGGTATCGGTGGTGGCAACTTCGCCTCATCCATGTCCAATATCAGTTTTTTCTATCCCAAGAAACAACAGGGTCTGGCACTGGGCCTGAACGCCGGCCTGGGTAATTTTGGTGTTACCACGATGCAGATCCTGGTGCCCCTGAGCATGACATTTGGATTGTTTGGCGGCGAGTCCATGACCTTGCTGAACTCCAGCGGCACGCTGATTGGCAAGATCCCGGCAGGTACCGAGACCTATCTGCAGAATGCCGGTTATGTCTGGTTGCTGTTCCTGATTCCACTGGCTTTTGCAGGCTGGCTTGGCATGAACAACATACGTGACGAGCACGTCTCTCCGAATATCGGAAGTCCTTTGTCATCATTTGGAATCATCACTTTCATGCTGCTGATCGCATTCTTCACGGCCGGAAGCGGGCTGTGGTTGATGTTGCCGGAATCGGCCAATGGCTCCGGATTCAATATACCCAAGGAAATCGTTTTGCTGCTTGTGGTCATTGCGACTGTCATGTTTCTCAAGTTCATCCCGGGTGAAGTGGGTGAGAACCTGAATCGTCAGTACAAGATATTCAAGAATACACATACCTGGGTCATGACCGTTATCTACACCATGACCTTTGGATCGTTTATCGGTTATGCCGCAACCTTCGCACTCGCGATCAAGGTCGTATTCGGCTACCAGCATGTCGAGGTTGACGGTGTGATGACCCATGACCTTATCAACCCCAATGGTCCATCCGCCTTGATGTATGCCTGGATGGGTGCCTTTATCGGGGCGTTGATCCGGCCGATCGGTGGTCAGATCGCTGACAAGATTGGTGGCGCCAAGGTTACCCAGATTATTTCATTCGTGATGTTATTCAGTGCACTCGGCGTGGCCTATTACCTGAAACAGGCCTACTCATCAGCAACGCCGGAAGAGTATTTCCTACCGTTCCTGCTGTTATTCCTGGTGTTGTTCGCAGCCACCGGTATCGGCAATGGTTCGACATTCCGTACGATTTCGCAGGTGTTCAACAAAGAGCAGGCCGGTCCTGTGCTGGGTTGGACATCCGCCATCGCGGCCTACGGTGCCTTCTATATCCCGAAAGTGTTTGGCGAACAAATCAAGGCCACCACGCCAGAGAATGCCTTGTTCGGTTTTGCCGCGTTTTATGGTGTCTGCATCTTGATTAACTGGTGGTTTTATCTGCGCAAAGGCGCAGAGTTCCACAACCCCTGATTACCGGAGTAAGCTATGAGTCACTTTCTTGACAACTTGACCTATTTCACCAGGAAAAAACCTGAAGAGTTTTCCGATGGTCATGGCATTACAACCAATGAACCTCGCGACTGGGAGCGCGCCTACCGTGGCCGCTGGTCGCATGACAAAATCGTGCGTTCAACCCATGGCGTGAATTGCACCGGTTCCTGTAGCTGGAAAATCTATGTCAAGGGCGGCCTGGTGACTTGGGAAACCCAGCAGACCGACTACCCTCGCACCCGGCCTGAGCTGCCAAATCATGAGCCTCGTGGTTGCTCACGCGGCGCCAGTTATTCCTGGTACCTGTATAGCTCTGCACGTCTGAAATACCCGATGATCCGCAGCCAGCTATTAAAATCCTGGCGAGATCTCAAGCAACAGCATGCTGACCCGGTGGTGGCATGGCAGCATCTGGTTGAGGATAAAGAAACCTCCAATGCTTACAAGGCTGCGCGCGGTCTGGGCGGTATGGTCCGTGGTGACTGGGATGAGGTGAACGAGATTATTGCCGCCTCGAATATCTATACCGCCAAGACCTATGGGCCGGACCGTGTAATCGGGTTTTCACCGATCCCCGCCATGTCGATGGTTTCTTATGCAGGTGGCTCCCGTTACCTGTCGCTTATTGGCGGCACCTGCATGAGTTTTTATGATTGGTACTGCGATTTACCACCGAGTTCCCCACAGACCTGGGGCGAGCAGACTGATGTTCCTGAAAGTGCCGACTGGTACAACTCCAGCTACATCATCGCCTGGGGCTCGAATGTGCCACAGACACGCACACCGGATGCGCATTTTTTTACCGAAGTAAGGTACAAGGGTACCAAGACCGTCGCGGTGACACCGGATTACAGTGAGGTGGCCAAGCTTTCTGACTCATGGATTCCTGCACGACAGGGCACAGATGCCGCTGTTGCAATGGCAATGGGTCACGTCATTTTGAAAGAGTTTTACGTTGATAAGCAAAGTGAATATTTCAGTGAGTACGTCCGCAAGTATTCCGATATGCCATTTCTTGTCATGTTGGATCATAAGGATGGTCGCTGGGTGCCCGGGCGCACACTGCGTGCTTCTGATTTTGCCGGTCAACTCAATCACGAAAACAATACCGACTGGAAGCCGGTGGTATTTGATGAAGTCACTCAGCAGGTTGTTGTCCCCAACGGCACCATCGGCGCGCGCTGGGGGGACCAGGGCAAATGGAACCTGGAAGAAAAGAACCAACAGGACGACACAGATATCACGCCGGTACTCAGTTTTCTGGACCGTTGCGATGAGGTTTTGCCGGTTGCATTTCCGTATTTTGCCAACAAACAACATGATCAGGCCATTTTTGCGCACTCGGATCACGACAGCATACTGAACCGTAAAGTACCGGTTAAAACCCTGCAGTTGGCCGAGGGAACGGTCAAAGCCGTTACCGTCCATGACCTGATGTTGGCAAATTATGGCCTGGATCGCGGTCTGGATGATGATCAGGTCGCGCAGAGTTACGATGACGATATTCCTTACACACCGGCATGGCAGGAGAAGATTACCGGGGTCAAACGGGAACAGATCATCCAGGTCGCACGTGAGTTTGCTGAAACAGCGGATAAGACCCATGGCCGTTCGATGGTCATCCTCGGTGCCGCGATCAACCACTGGTATCACATGGATATGACCTACCGTGGCATCATTAACATGCTGATCATGTGCGGTTGCGTCGGTAAGAGTGGTGGTGGCTGGGCTCATTATGTGGGCCAGGAAAAACTACGCCCACAGACCGGTTGGTTACCTTTGGCCTTCGGTCTCGATTGGCATAGACCACCGCGTCAGATGAATAGCACCTCGTTTTTTTACGGCCATTCCAATCAATGGCGTTACGAGAAACTGGAGCTGGATGAAATTCTTTCTCCGCTTGCAGACAAATCAGATTGGGATAACCAGAGCCTGATTGACTGTAATGTTCGCGCCGAGCGCATGGGCTGGTTGCCGTCAGCACCACAACTGGAAGAAAACCCCCTTGAGCTTTCCAAGAAGGCAAAAGCGGCGGGTCAGAGCAGTGTTGACTACGTAACGGGTCGCTTAAAAGACGGTAGCCTGCGCATGTCATGCCAGGCACCGGATGAGCCCCGCAACTTTCCGCGCAATATGTTTATCTGGCGCTCCAACATACTGGGTTCCAGTGGCAAGGGTCATGAGTACATGTTGAAACACTTGCTCGGTACCAAAAATGGCGTCATGGGCAAGGACCTGGGTGAGACTGGCGAACAGAAACCAAGTGAGGTTGAATGGGTTGAGGGTGATACCGAGGGCAAACTGGACCTGGTGGTAACACTGGATTTCAGAATGTCCACCACCTGTGTTTATTCAGATATCGTTTTGCCCTCATCAACATGGTATGAAAAGAACGACCTCAATACCTCGGATATGCATCCGTTTATTCACCCCTTGTCACGCGCGGTCGATCCCGCCTGGGAAAGCCGCAGTGATTGGGATATTTACAAGGGGCTGGCAAAGACCTACTCGGAACTGTGTGTTGGTCATCTCGGTACGGAAACCGACATTGTTGCACTGCCCATCCTGCACGATACCCCTGCAGAATTGGGCCAGCCACTCGATGTGAAAGATTGGAAGAAGGGCGAGTGTGAAGCCATTCCGGGTAAAACCATGCCGAACTACATCGAGGTGGTACGTCACTTTCCGGACACCTACAAAAAATTCACCTCGCTCGGTCCGTTGATGTCGAAGTTGGGCAATGGTGGCAAGGGTATTGGCTGGAACACCGAGGATGAAATCACCCTGCTGGGCGGTCTCAACCGGCTTGTCACCGAGGAGGGTGTCTCCAAGGGTCTGCCGAAGATTGAAACCGATATTGATGCATGCGAAGTCGTGCTCTCACTGGCGCCGGAAACCAATGGCCAGGTAGCTGTCAAGGCCTGGCAGGCGCTCGGCAAGATTACCGGTCGTGATCATACACACCTGGCTTTACCCAAGCAGGATGAGAAGATCCGTTTCCGTGATATCCAGGCGCAACCTCGCAAGATCATCTCTTCACCCACCTGGAGTGGCCTGGAAGATGAGCACGTCAGTTACAACGCCTGCTACACCAATGTACATGAACTGATTCCATGGCGAACCCTGACGGGTCGCCAGCAGTTTTACCAGGATCATGCCTGGATGCGCGATTTTGGAGAAAGTCTGTGTGTTTACAAGCCACCCATCAATACCAAGACGGTCAATCCGGTATTTGACTCGGTAGGCAAGGGCTGCAAGCAGGTTGTTTTGAATTGGATTACACCTCACCAGAAATGGGGTATCCACAGCACCTACTCAGAAAATCTGTTGATGTTGACCCTGAGTCGAGGCGGTCCCTGTGTCTGGATGTCCGAAACGGATGCCGCCAAGATCGACTGCGAAGACAATGACTGGGTTGAGTTTTATAACTCCAACGGCGCCATCGCCGCGCGGGCGGTTGTATCGCAGCGTGTACCGGAAGGCATGGTCATGATGTATCACGCCCAGGAGAAAATCATCAACACACCCATCAGCCAGGTTACCGGCCAACGCGGTGGTATTCATAACTCGGTGACCCGTGCCGTAGTTAAACCAACGCATATGATTGGCGGCTACGCGCAACTGGCCTACGGGTTTAATTATTATGGAACGGTGGGTTCCAACCGCGATGAATTCGTGGTGGTGCGTAAGCTTGAAAAGGTTGAGTGGCGTATGACAGAAACTGAACCCGGCGAGGAGGCTACAGCATGAAAATCAGGGCACAGATCGGTATGGTCCTCAACCTGGACAAATGCATAGGTTGTCACACCTGCTCAGTTACCTGTAAAAACGTCTGGACGTCACGTCAGGGCGTTGAATACGCATGGTTCAATAATGTTGAAACCAAACCCGGTGTCGGTTATCCGCGTGAGTGGGAGAACCAGGCACTCTGGAACGGTGGCTGGAAATTATCCGGCAAGAACAAAATCAAGCCAAAAATGGGTGGAAAGTTTCGTGTGCTGGCAAAGATTTTTGCCAACCCGGATTTACCGGAAATTGACGATTATTACGAACCTTTCACCTACGACTACCAGCACCTGCAAAATGCGCCGGCATCACAAACAACGCCGACTGCACGTATGAGTTCTGTCATTACGGGCGAGCGCATGGAAAAGCCCCACTGGGGCCCCAACTGGGAAGAAATTCTGGGTGGTGAATTCAGTAAGCGCAGCAAGGATGTTAATTTTGAGAACGTCGAGAAGGAGATTTACGGCCAGTTTGAAAACACCTTCATGATGTACCTGCCACGTCTGTGTGAGCATTGCCTCAACCCGACCTGTGTAGCGTCCTGCCCGAGTGGTGCGATCTATAAACGAGAAGAAGATGGCATCGTGCTGATTGATCAGGACAAGTGCCGTGGCTGGCGTATGTGCGTCAGTGGTTGTCCCTATAAGAAGATCTACTTTAACTGGCAGTCGGGTAAATCTGAAAAATGCACGTTCTGCTATCCGCGTATTGAAGCGGGTGACCCGACCGTGTGTTCGGAAACCTGTGTCGGTCGTATCAGGTACCTCGGTGTGCTGCTTTATGATGCCGATCGAATCTCAGAAGCGGCAAGTGTTGCTGACAAGGAAGACTTGTACCAGGCTCAACTGGATGTTTTCCTTGACCCGCACGACCCTGAAGTTATCAAGCAGGCCAAACTGGATGGCGTGCCGGATAGCTGGATTGACGCCGCGCAGAAATCCCCGGTTTACAAGATGGCAATGGACTGGAAGGTTGCGTTTCCGCTTCATCCGGAATACCGGACCTTGCCGATGGTGTGGTATATCCCGCCACTGTCACCGATTCAGAATGCAGTGGCCGAGGGTAAAATCAAGAGTGACGGCGTTATTCCCGATGTCACCAAGTTGCGCATTCCGGTCCAGTACCTGGCCAATATGTTAACCGCCGGCAAGGAACAGCCAGTCGTTGAAGGTCTTGAGCGCATGATCGCAATGCGTACCTATATGCGTGCGCGTACCGTTGAGGGGGTCAATGCGACCGAAGTGCTCGATCGTGTCGGCCTGGATGAAGTGACCCTCGATGATATGTACCAGACCATGGCAATCGCCAATTACGAGGATCGTTATGTTATTCCAACGAACCATCGTGAATATTCCGGCAAAACCCCGTTTGATAACGAGATTGCGTTTAACCACCGGTCATCCTGTGGCTTCAGTTTCGGAAACGGTTGTTCAGATGGTGAAAGCAAGGTCAGCCTGTTCGGTAATGCCACGCACAAAAACACCATGAGCGGCAAGGTGCATGGCAAATGAAGACATTCAAAGTTTTAGGCTTGTTATTGTCTTATCCGAAAACGGAATGGGTCTCCCATCTGGATGAGCTTGGTCCACTTTTGCTTGAGGAAAGTTTTCTACCGAAGAAACAACTCCGGGCCGTGCTGGCGTTTATAGATGAATTGAAGTCAGCGGATCTGTACACCCTGCAGGAGGAGTATTGTTCAACCTTCGACCGTGGACGTTCACATTGCCTGCACCTGTTTGAGCACATCCATGGTGAATCGCGTGATCGCGGACAGGCAATGGTAAATCTTGCTGAGGCATATGAAGAAAAAGGCTTCTTTATCGACCAGGCAGAACTTCCCGATTACATTCCCCTGTTCCTCGAGTTCCTGTCATTGAGTCCTCAAAATGAAGCCGTGACGCTGTTGGGTGAACCCATCGATATCATGGCAACGATTGGAACCCGGCTGAAAAAACGGGATTCATCCTACGCCGTGTTATTTGATGCCCTTGTGGCTTTATCCAGGGTCAAACCCAGCAAGGAGATAATCGAGGAGGTCATGGCTCAGGAGCTCGAAGATGACAGCCTGGAGGCCATGGATAAAGAGTGGGAAGAAGCGGCGGCGTTTGAGGGTCAGCCAGATCAGCCCGGGTGTGGGAGCTGTCAGCCCCCGGATAACGGTTTACAAATACAAATCACAAGGTAGGAGGCATACAAATGGCAAACTACATCAATCAGTTTTTCTTCGGGATTTACCCGTACATCGCGATCACCGTTTTCCTCCTCGGCAGTCTGTTTCGTTATGACCGTGATCAATACACCTGGAAGGCCAGTTCCAGTCAACTGTTAAGCAAGAAAGATATGCGGCTGGGTAGTAACCTGTTTCATATCGGTATCATTGCCCTGTTTTTTGGGCACCTGATGGGCTTGTTGACACCGCACTGGGCCTATCATTTCATGATGTCGGCCGGTACAAAGCAGATGCTTGCGATGACAGCCGGTGGAATTTTCGGTCTGATCTGCCTGGTCGGCATGATTTTACTGATTCGCCGGCGGATGCTGGATGCGCGTATCAAGGCAACCTCACAGCCCACCGATCTTCCGATTTTGCTTATGCTGTTTGTGCAACTGGTTTTGGGCTTGTTAACCATTCCATTCTCAGCCCAGCATATGGATGGCTCCTCGATGCTTGCACTG
>Ga0316198_10002710_pt1 | contig 10667 bp, 9 predicted proteins | sample OudBieAanoxic_MG_FD_204935 | JGI IMG/M metagenome (GOLD analysis project Ga0316198, IMG submission 204935) | Coastal sediment microbial communities from Oude Bieten Haven, Netherlands - site A anoxic | ecosystem: Environmental > Aquatic > Marine > Coastal > Sediment | place: Netherlands... | reverse complement strand
CGGAAGTTCACCGAAGTGGGCTCGGTAGTGTCCCGAGAATCGGCCGAGATGCCAGAACCCGTATGCCATGGCGATCTCTGTGACCGAGGTGGAAGTCGGATCGGCGGCGGCAAGCGCCCGCCGGTCTCGATGCAATGCGCGAGCACGGAAGAACTCCGAAACGGCACAACGCTCGTCCTTCTGGTTCGTTGGAGGGAGAGATGAGCAACCACAAGAAGGAGTGTGAGTGCGATGTCGGGGTCGAGTTGGTTCGGTTTGATCATCTTCGTGATCATTTGGGTGGCCATCGCGTTTTGGCCGGCGCGGGTTGCGAGTCGCAAGGGGCACAGCTGATTGTTGTTCTTCATCTTCAGCCTGTTCTTCTTCCCGGCGGCGATCATCGTTGCGTACGTTTCCAGCGACAGACGCGGCCTCTCTGTCCGATGAGTTGCCGGGCCGTCTGGCCCGAGTCGCCGTCACCGCCACGGTGATCGGACGCGGCCCGAGCGTCACACGCGATCGTGTGTTCACAGTGGCGCGCGATGGCCGGTGCGACCGCTGTCCTCAGTCGACTTCGAATGGTCGGTTCCAGCCGACCAGGACTTCTCCACCTGCGACAACAACAGTTTCCGCGCCCGGATCAGCGCGGCCGGACCGATCGCCAGTACGTCGATCCCGGGCAGTCCGAACGTGTCTGGGTCCTCGACGTCGGACGAGAACGACCCCTCGTCTTGCCCGCGACCGACTTCAAGGCAACGACGAAGCAGGTCGACTCCAGGGTGACAAGATCTTGGCCAGCTTGACTCTGGCCGATTGACGACGCACCACGCGCCGACCAGCCGTCGACGATCGACACGCTTCCGGTGTGCCGCAGAGATCGATGGGTGCTCGGCGGTGCGTACGTCGTGGTCATTGTCGGAGGGTTCGTCTCGAACCGCAATCTGAAGGACCCGGTCAGGGGCTCGTACCTCGTTGTCGCCGAAGTTCTGATTCGCGTGATGGCACCAGTGCTGTTGGCGCTGAGTGTCGCCCTCCACCGCAGCACCCCTGTCGACGAGCGGCCGTTCACGCTGATCTTGTTGGCCTGGATCGGGGCGGCGGTGACGACCACCTCGATCGTTCACTCACCGGCGAGAGCGTCAGTTCGTGATGTCGGTGTCTTTCCAGGTGTTCCAGTACGTCACCTGCTCGGCCGGTTTGCGAGTTGCGGGCTTGAAGTCGTTGCCGGTGTGGAACGCGGTGGGGATGCAGGCGAGCTGCGTGACGGTTGCCGGAATCCCGAGTGCTTCGGCCACGGTGGCTTCGTCGCCGAGATGCAGCGTGGTCCAAGCGGTACCGAGCCCGCGGGAGCGTGCCGCCAGGCAGTAGCTCCAGATCGACGGGATCACCGACCCCCACCACCCCTGGGCGGCGCCACCGATCGAACCGGCGTCGTCGGGTGATCCCAGCGCACACGGGATGGCGAGCACGGGCACGTCCTGCAACACGTCGGCAAGGTGCATCGACGAGTCGATGATCGCGTTCTTCTCGCCTTGGTTGCCGGCACGCTCGACCGCTCGCTGCTGCTGCTCGATGTACGGCGCATACGTACGTCGGTACGCGTCGGCAATCACCTGCTTCTTGTCGGGGTCGTCGACGATCACCCACCGCCACTTCTGATGGTTGCCTCCCGCCGGACCCTGAGTGGAGATCCGTACACAGTCGAGGATGAGCTGGCGAGGCACCGGACGCGTGAGGTCGAGTCGCTTGCGAACCGCCCGCGTCGTCGTCAAGAGGCCGTCGGTGTGGGCGAGGTCGAACTCCATCGCACCAGACTGACCGCCCGAGTGGGCTCTCTGCGAAGTGGGCCCGCCGTACCATCCGAGCGTTGCTGCCCCTGCGGAACGAGGTGGTCAGAACTCGTCGTCGACCAACACCACATCGTGACCGGAGCGATCGAGGAGCGACGCAGCGATACTGGCCCGGTAGCCATTCGCGCAGTGAACGAAGAGTTCACCCTCAGGCACCTCGTCGAGCCGGTCGAGCAGTTCGTGCCACGCAAGATGGATCGCCCCGCTCAGGTGACGCTCGTCGTAGTCGCTCGGCCGACGGACGTCGATCACTGTTGCGTCAGCGGGTAGGTCGGCAAACGTGACCCGTCGGTAACTGCGCCACTCGCAACCGTGGCCCCAGTGTTCGAGGCCGCCGCCGGCGCCACCCGCGGGGCGGTCGATGCCGACACGGACGAGTTGCCGTTGGGCCTGTTCGATCTGATCAGCGGTGTCCGCAAGCAGCGTGATCGGCATGCCCCACGGCGCCAGCCAGGCGAGAGAGGTCGAGAACCCGTCGTCGAGTTCGATCCCAATCGTGCCGACGACATGGCCGGCGGCGAAGTCGCTCCGGGGTCGAACGTCGACCACCCACTCGCCGCGGTGGACGCGTCGGACGATTTCGACAGGGTCGACGGGCGCCGCCGGCGACAGGTCGACCGCGACACCGCCAGCCAGGTTCAACGGGCCCATGTGGGCGTAGTACCGAGGGAATGCGTCGAACGACGACATGAGCCGTTCGACGAACGCGTCCTCCTGGGCCGTGAGCGCAATGTTGACCCGGCGTTCGGTTCCGAGGCGACCGTCGGAGTCCTCGTCGCTCGACACCGACGCGCAGAAGCCGCCGAAGCCGTGCGTCGGGTGGATCCAAGCATCGTCGGGCAGTGAGTCGGCCAGACGGTGGACCGATCGGTACTGCTCTCGGGTGAGCTTCTCGGTCTGGTCGGGTGCGATCAGATCCGTCCGCCCGACGGTGCCGTGCAGCATCGAGCCCCCAGTGAACACTGCGGGTGGATCCCCATCGGTGGTCACGATGTAGGAGAGATGGTGTGGCGTGTGGCCGGGGGTGGCACGTACCTCCACGTGCAGCCGGCCGGCCTGGAAGCGGTCTCCGTCGCGTACGCCTCGGTGGTCGAAGCGCACGGGTTCGTCGGCGGCATGTACGTAGTCCGCCCCGGTCACGCAAGCGAGTGTGAGCCCGCCGCTCACGTAGTCGTTGTGCACGTGCGTCTCCGCAATGTGGGTGACGTCGACGCCGGCGTCCTCGGCGGCCTCCATGATGCGATTGATGTCTCGCTGCGGGTCGACCACGAGACCGACCTCTCCGTCGTGGACGAGATACGACCGGTCTCCAAGCGATGCGGTCTCGATGGTGACGACGTCCATCACTCCTCCCTTCGCTGGCTTACTTGCACGCTACCGCGCCGGCGACACTGCCGCTCGCGCCTGCCAGCGCCGCCGACAGCGTGCCCAGAATCGAAGCGTCGCCGTGTCACCCTGATCAGGTGAGGCCCAACGGCTCCGCCGCCCACGACACTGACCGGATCTCGATCATCGGGAGCATCGTGCTGACCCTGATCGTCGGCGGTGTGATGGCCGTTGCGAATCGGCGGGGCTAGGTTTGGCTCGAGACCAACGTCGTCGACCATCAACAGTCCGGATCGAGCATGAGCAACCACTCTCCACGAGTCCTCGACTCACTTCGCGGCGATCTCGTGACTGTCAGCCACCGTCAGCAAGTGTTCGCGGGTGCGACGCTCAACATCCTGGTCAACGTGGTGGTGCTCAACCTGTTCGTGGAGTTCGCCGATGCAGTGGTGATCGACTCGTTCTGGATCTCCGTGCTCACCGCTGTCCTGCTCACGGTGATGATCGGCGTGCTGTCGAAGTTCGAGCACCGCATCCATCACTTCTTCTTCGAGCGCCACTCGTGGAAGGTGGCCGGCGGCCTGGTGATCTGGCTCGTGCTGTTCGGCGGCAAGTTCGTGATGCTCGAAGTCGTCGACATCGTGTTCGGTGACCACGTGTCGCTCGGACACCTGCTCGAGGTCATCCTGATCGTGGTGGCCATGATGGTCGCCGGTCAGTTGATGCAGACGATCTACGACCGGCTCGGTCCACCCGATTCGGACCGCGACGAATCGGCGTCGTCCACGCTGTCCTGACGCGGCGTGGTGCTCGCCTACGCGGGCGGGATGAACTGGCCGACGATTCGTACGGTCAGGTCGAACTGCGAACCGCCGATCGGCCGGTCGACGTCGCCGATGCCCAGCCAGTCGATGAGCTGGTTCTGGTTCTCGAGCCGGAGACGTGCGCAGCCCTTGCTCTGCGGGCTCGTCGGCACGTTGTTGGCGCCGTGGATCGCCAAGCCACCATCGAAGTACAGCGGCTTGTACATGTTGCCGTTGATCGGGTTGTCCTCCGGCGCCGGAAACTCGGTGCTGTCGTGCCACCCGTCGTTGTCGGACGCCGGGTCGTAGCGGTACACCTTCGAAGCGTCCTGCAGGCGGGTCTCGTAGCCCGGTTCGCCGGTGGAGGTCGGGAAGATGAACTGCATCTGCTGGAAGCCGCTGCCGACGAACATCACCTGGCACGTCTGGTCGATGAGTGTCCAGCGCTCGCTGTCGACCGGCGCAGCGAGTGGGGTGTTGAGCTCGGTCGCTGCCATGAGAACCTGCTCTTCGTCACTGCCGGCGGCCATGTCCGCAGTCGATGGCGGCAGGCCCAACCCCAAACGGGCGGCGCAGAGCCGCTGGCGGGTCACCGACCCGGAGACGCCGTCGATGATGAGTTCGGCCATGCCGAAGCCGGCGAAGAGTTCGTTGAGCTTGGCCTGTTGGATCTCGACGTTGGCCATGGTGGCCTCGGCGACGATTGCCTGGTTGGGTTCGCGGGCCTCGCCGGTGCGGTCGTCGAGGCCGTTGTCGACGCAGACGTCGAGCAACTGGTCGGGCTGGATCGTCGTGTCGCCGAGGTCGTTCTCGGCCTGAATGGTCGCGACCCGCACGGTGTCGTCGTCGAAGCGGTCGGCGATCAGGCTCAGCGATTCACCGGGGGCAACCTTCACGACGCACAGCGGGTCGTAGACGTCGAGTGGAGGTTCCGTCGTGGTCGGAGCCGCCTCGGTGGTGGTGATCGCCAACTCTGTCGAAGTCGGAGCGGTGCCGTCGACGTCATCGAGCCCCGCGGTGGTGCTCTGCGTCGAGGCGCTGCACCCGGTGAGCGCGATCATCGACGCGGCCATTGCCACTTGCACCGCACGAGGAATCACGCATGCGAGACTATCGATGGCGGCAGCGTTGGGGGGCGCACCCTGGGCGCGGAACTGGCGGTGTTCGGAGATCAGACCTCGTCGTCGGCGGGGACGTCGATGCGTTGATCGATGATGTCGGGGATCGACCCTTCGGGCGGCAGGTCGACCGCAGCGGGCATCACCTCCTCGGCAGGCTCGTCGTCGACGAAACGCTCCGCGTCGATGTCGACCTCACGGGCTGATCGCAGATCGTCCGGTTCGCTCATGCCTGCAGGTTGTCACCGTTGCCCGAGCTCCGACAGGGCACGAGGTCACCTCTCGCAGCGAGTTCAGGTGGTCATTCGCTCCATCGCCGGGCCACGTCAGCGAACACCTGAGGCGTCGGCAACGCAAGCAGGGATGCCCCGCCGTCGACGCAGATCGTCTGGCCGGTCACGAATGACCCGAGGTCTGAACACAAGAACAGCGCAGCGTTCGCAATGTCCTGCGGGCTGCCCATTCGACCGAGCGGGGTCATCTCCCGCATCGCCTGGATCGCAGGCCCGACCCGGAAGACCCGTTCGGTCATGGGCGTCTCGATGAGCGCAGCAGCGATCGAGTTGAACCGCACGTTCGCATCGCCGTACTCGACAGCAGCAATCTTCGTGGCGTATTCGACGCCGGCCTTCGCGCTCGCGTAGGCGGCGAGTCCGACGGCCGGATTGTGTGCAGTGAGCGAACTGATCGACACGAACGATCCGCCTCGTCCGGTTTCGCGCATGGCGTTGCCGGCATGGCGCATGCAGTAGAGCGCGCCGTGCAACTGCACCGCGTGCATCTCGCTCAAGCGGTCCGGCGTGAGGTCAGCGATCGGAGTCGACTGTTCGAAGCCGGCGCAGTTGACGAATGCGTCGAGTCGGCCGGTCTGCTCGCCTGCGGTCGCAACGAGCGCCTGGACCTGTTCGTCGTCGGTGATGTCGCACACCACGCCGACCCCGCCGAATTCCTCGGCGGCGGCCTCGACTGCCTCCGACCGGCGACCCGCGACGATCACCGTTGCGCCGTCGCTGGCGAACGTCCGACTGATCGCCTCGCCGAAACCGCTGTGTCCACCGACGACGACCGCCGTGAAACCTTCGAGTCGTGCCACGACGGTGAACGTAGTCGACGTCATTGCCCGAACCCGGCTGCGGATATGGCACTGTTGGCGAATGCGTGGGGGCCGCCAGTGCTGATCGGATCGGTCGAGGCGACGTTCCTCGTCCTCCTGATCGTCGTCATCTTCGGTCCGGTGATCGCCGAACGATTCCGGATCCCGGGCATCGTCGGGCTGATCTTCGGCGGTGCGCTCTTCGGTCCGTTCGTGCTCGATTGGCTGCCGGCCGATGGCTTGGTCACCGCACTTGGGGCGATCGGGCTCCTCTACTTGATGTTCCTCGCTGGCGCGACCTTCGACATCCAGGCGTTCAATGCGAATCGTCGCAGTGCCATCGCCTACGGGTTGCTGGGCTTCGTCATCCCGTTCACGATCACGGTGCTCGTGGTCGGCTTCGGCTTCGATGTGGGCTTGCTCGCCGCTGCGCTCATGGGCGCGATGTGGGCGTCGAACACGTTGGTTGCGTATCCAGAGGTGCAGGCCGCAGGCCTCCAGAAGAATCGGGCGGTGAGCGCAGCGGTCTCTGCCGGCGTGGTCGCCGACCTGCTGTCGCTCACCGTGCTTGCCGTCGTGACAGCGACCGCTGTCATCGAGCTGGATCCGCTCGACGACACGTTCGCCCGGGTGGCCAACGAGTTCGTCCAGGGCCAGATCGAACCGACGACACCCGACCCGAAGTTGCCGCTCTGGTTGGCGTTGCCGCTGCTGGCGGCGTTCTGTCTGTGGCTGCTCCCGAAGATCACCCAGCGGTTCTTCGTCACGATCGGTCGATCTCGGATGCAGCGGTTCGTCTTTGCGCTCGCCGGCATGTCAGCGGGTGCGGCCGTTGCATTGCTCGGTGGAGTCGAAGGACTGATCGGAGCGTTCCTCGCCGGACTCGGAATGAACCGGCTGATCCCGACGAATGGACCGTTGATGGAGCGACTCGAGTTCGTCGGGGCCGCGATCTTCGTGCCGACCTTCCTGGTGTCGATCGGCCTCAACATCGATCCGGCGCTGTTGGTCGACCGGGACACGCTGGTGCTCGGACTCGTGTTCACGGGGTTCGTGGTCGCCGGCAAGACAGCTGCTGCGCTCTTGACGTCGTGGATCTTCCAGTTCTCGATCGCCGAAACCGGGTTGATGGCGTCGCTGTCGTTCGGCCAAGCAGCATCGACCTTGGCGATCGCTCAGGTCGGGCTGAGCCTCGGCATGTTCGAACAGATCGTGGTCAACGCCTCGGTGATCGCCATCGTGATCACCGCACTGCTGACCTCCTACGGCACCCGCTACTTCGCTGGTCGGGTACCCCGCGACACCGACGACGTGCCACCGATCGGCGCCACCGTGATGGTGGATGTTCGCGACCAGGGATCAGATCTCGACACGTTCGTTGCGCTGGCCGGCTTGTTGACCCGGAAGGACTCCGGGCTGGCGATTCCGTATCTCGTCGCCGAGGAGGGCGAACTCGACGTGTCGACGGCTCGGATCGCAGCATCGGTCGATGCGCTCGCCGGGCACGGCTACGACGCCGACGGCGTCGTTCGGCTGTCCGAGTCGTTCGAATCGGGGACCGTCCACGTGGCCGAGGAGCGCGGTGCGTCGATGCTCATGCTCGCCTGGTCTGGGCCGAAGTACGCAGCCGACTATTTGCTCGGCAGCGGCGTCGACGACGTCGGCCGCCGCAGCCCGGTGCCGACGATGGCCGTTCGTGTCGTGCGACGGTGGGAACGCGTCGTGCTCAGTCTCGGCGATCTTCGAGTTCCGTGGAAGCGCGAGGATGCGCGTCTCGCAGTGGACATCGCACTCAGGTTGGTGCCTGACGGCACGGAGCTGCTGGTGGTCGCTGAGGATCCCGCCGGGTCTGCGGCGCTGTTCGATCAGGACGATCCTGTCGAGATGATCGACTCCGATTCGTTCTCGCTCCGCGATCTCCGGCCCGTCGATCTCGCCGTCGCTCCCGGCAACGTGCTGCGTGACGAACTCTCGAACATCGGGTGGCGAACGAGCCGCGCTCTCGACGATCTCAACATCGTTGCCGTTGCAGGGCCACATCGGCTCTCGATCTCGAAAGGCGTCACCCGGCGGGCGGTCTCGGCCAACCTCTCGGTGTCGCCGACAGTGGCGAGGTAGCAGCGCCGTGAGCCACGACAGCGGCCAGCCGGAACGGGCCCGTCCGGAGGCGGAGGTGCCGATGATCGACATCGGTGACTGGGTCGACGGCAGCCAGGCCACACGGAAGGCGATCGCAGCTTCGGTCGACGATGCGTGCCGGCAGGTCGGCTTCATGCAGATCGTCGGACACGGCGTCGACGACGTTGTCGATCGGCTTGCCACGGCGATCGACCGGTTCTTTGCGCTCCCGATGGGCCTCAAGCGCGAGACGATCGCACCTCGACCATCCATCAATCGGGGCTACACCCCGCCACGTTCGGAACGGTTGAGCTACAGCCTCGGGGTCGTCTCTCCCGACGACCTCTTCGAGGCGTTCAACGTGGGCTCCGCGGTCTCCGACTTCCCTGATCTGATGCTCGATCCGGAGATCTACGCCGAGAACATCTGGCCCGACTTCGACGGTGGCGCCGATTTCCGTCGCGATGTCGAAGCATGGTTCGCCGCTGCTGGATCGGTGGCTCGACGGATGACCGAGATCTTCTCGGTTGCGTTGGGATTGCCGGCCGAACGTCTCCGCCAGTCGACCGATCACTCGATCGATGTGCTCCGTCTGAACCATTACGACGTCCCAGACGGCGTCGTCGTCGAGGAAGCGCAGATGGGCATGGGAGCGCACACCGACTACGGCATCGTCACCGTGCTCTGGGCCGATGCAGTGCCGGGTCTGGAGATCCTGCTGGCCGACGGATCGTGGCGGTCCGTGATGCCGCAACCTGGTGCGCTGTTGATCAACCTCGGTGACCTGCTGGCACGGTGGACCAACGATCGATGGCTGTCGACGATGCACCGGGTGACGCCGCCCCGAGACGCCGCTGGCCGTCTGACCCGTCGTCGATCGGCAGCGTTCTTCCATGATGGTGATGCTGACGCCACCATCTCCACGCTGGCGCCGTGTCGGGCCTCGGACGGCTCGAGCAGCTACGACGATGTCACCGTCGCGGCGCACCTCGCTCAGAAGCTCGGCGGCTCGCGGGCATTGGAACTGAACCCATCCGCCGAGCGAGAAGCATCCCGAATTTCGACCAGATGACCACGCCGCGCTCGGCGACCGCGAGGGCGCGCGATGCTCGTGTCCGTATCGGTTCGGTCGCAGCGAATGCCGCCGACTCGACGGCAGGTGCGCTCAGACGACGGTGACGGGAATCGAGCGGGGTCCGCGAACCTGGCCGCCGGCCCACGTGACCTGGGTCGGGTCGGTGATCTCGAACTCGGGCATGCGGGCCAGAAACTCCTCGACCGCGACACGCAGCTCCATGCGGGCGAGGTTCGAGCCCGCGCATCGGTGAATTCCGGCACCGAATGCGAGGTGACGGTTCTGCTGGCGATCGAGGATGACCTCGTTGGGGTTCTCGAACACCTCGGGGTCACGGTTGGCGGCAGGGAAGTTCATCAAGATGCGCTCCTCGGCCTTGATCGGGCAGCCCTTGTACTCGACGTCCTCGATGAGGCGACGGGCCATGGTGACCGGGGCGTAGGCGCGCAGGAACTCCTCGATCGCAGTCGGCATCAACTCGGGCTCGGCGATCAGGCGGCGTCGGTCGTCGGGATGACTGGCCAGGTGCCACATCGTCGAGCCGATCGACGACCAGGTCGTGTCGATGCCGGCGATCAGCAGCAGGGCGCACATGCCCATCACGACGTCACGGGTGATCGGCTCGCCGTCGTGCTCGGACTGCAGGAGCTCGCTGATGAAGTCGTCGGTCGGGTTCGCCTCGCGTTCGTCGAGCGCGGCTTGGAGGTATTGGATGATGCCGGTGATGCCACGGCGGCGCCGCTCGGGGTCGTGGGCGAACTCGAGGACGTCGCGCACCCACTCGGTGAACGTGCCCGCCATGTCCTCGGGGACGCCAAGGATGTGGCCGATCACGCGAACCGGGATCTGCTGGGCGTACTCGGCAGCGGCGTCACCCTCGCCCCGTGTGGCGATCTCGTCGGCGAGTCGCTTGCACAGCTCGCGCGTGAACACCTCGTATTCGGCGACGCGGTTGTTGCTCATGGTGGGCAGGACGAGACGGCGGGTCCAGGTGTGCAGCGGCGGGTCGGCGCTGATCGGTGGGACGCCGGAGGTGAGCACGGGTGCGGGGACGTGGCCGGCGTCGCCTTCGTTGCCGACCGGCACCATCGGAACCACGCTGATGCCGTTTCCCGACGGAAACGTCACGATGTCGTGAGCGATCGCGTACACGTCGTCGTAGCGGGTCGGGAGCCACGAGCCACCCCAACGGTCGCTGTGCGCCATGGGGCACGACTCACGGAGTTCGTCCCAGATCGGAAACGGATCGGCGACGTACTGCGGGTCGAAGATGTCGTAGTCGCTCGCCCAGTCGGTGACCGGGGG
>Ga0316198_10002709_pt1 | contig 10667 bp, 6 predicted proteins | sample OudBieAanoxic_MG_FD_204935 | JGI IMG/M metagenome (GOLD analysis project Ga0316198, IMG submission 204935) | Coastal sediment microbial communities from Oude Bieten Haven, Netherlands - site A anoxic | ecosystem: Environmental > Aquatic > Marine > Coastal > Sediment | place: Netherlands... | reverse complement strand
ACCGAAACCTACTCCTACACCGTCGCGGGGGCCCCGTGGAACAACCACGAATGGCTCTATGAAGCCATGTTGGCTGCCTGGCATCGGGCGACGGGATGGCTGGGCCTGCGGATCGGCGTGCTCCTGCTCATCACCGCGACACTGCTGACCGTGAGCTGGCCATGGCTCCGCACGGGCCGCCTCTCCTTTGCATTGCTTCAGGTTTGCATCGCTGTGGTGTTGATGGCCTACAAGTTCATGCCCGCGCCGCAGACACTTGCGATGCTGATGTTCTTCATCGGCTACCGCCTGTTCCTGCGCGAGGACCTGCTCACGAACAGGCGACGCTGGCTTGGCCTCTGTCTCTTCATGCTCCTCTTCGGGAACCTCACCGCCGAATCCCTGATGTTCGTTCCGCTCCTCGTCGCCGACCAGCTCGGTCGCGTATGGGACCAACCGTCGCGATGGCCCAAAATCCTAGTTTGGCTGGCACTGCCCTGCGCGCTGTTGACGGTCAGTCCGCCCCAATCGTCGATTCTCGAGTACGTGCTGCTCCGCGGCCAGGGCGTCAACGCTGAGTTCGCTCACCTTTGGGACTCCCCACTCGTGATCTCTTCGTTTAGTCAGAGCCTCGCTTGGGCGATCATCGCGGCTTATATCGCTTTGCTCGGCGTTCGTGCGTGGCGAGCTCGGTCCATACCTCGATACGCCGCGCTCGGACTGACAGCCGTCGTCGGCGCGATGCTGTTTCAGCGCAACTTGTTTCTTCTACTCGTGCCGATGGAGCAGATGCTCTTTGCGCTTTCCGAGCGCGATGATCGCGCCCGGCAGCAGCGCTTCGCAACGCTGGCAGCCGCAGCGCTGCTGGTGTCGATGGCCTTCAACGTGCAGTGGCAACCGATGCGCAGCGCAGTCCTGCTGATGCCGGCGTATTGGGAGCGTCACATCAGTGCCGTTGCGAACCCGGTTGGTTGTCTCGAGGCGTTGCAGGACCTGCCCGAAGGAAGCCGTGTGTTCACCAAGCACCTATGGGCGAGCTTCCTGATTGATCGCGCGCGAAACACACGTGTCTTCGTCGACGGCCGAAACCGCGAGTACCCACTGGCCATCCATCGAGCCGCCTTTCAGATCGAGCGTGGAGGCCCTGAAGCGCTGCGCCTGCTGGACGACTCGCGCACGCAGTGGGTGCTGGCCGACCCGGGGTGGCTGTCACGCGTCCGAGGAAGTACCTGGCAAATGCATGGGCGAAGCGAGAACTGCGCCCTGTTTGCTCGGAAGCCGCGACCAGACCAACAATCCGATCCCGGATGAAGGATCGGTGTGGGCAAAACCCGTGTTGCTCTGGAACGGAACGGGCCCCACCACACCGCGTGAAGTGTGCCAGGGCGGCGTCCTAACGTCTCGCTTTCACACCGCATGCTTGGCGTAACCTGGAAATCGTTTGCGGATCCTTGGAATTGGGGCGTATCGTCGACCTCAACCCGGAGGCGAGTATCTGTGCAAGGACAAAGGCAACGCATCGGCGGCGGCTGATTCAACTGTTGCTCACCTTGAGCCTCCCTCTGCTCATGGGGCAGGAGGACTGCACGCCCAACCCCGACCCGAAGACCATGGCCAAGCCGGTGGCGCTGGACTGCGTGATCGGTGGAACCCAGGTCTTCATTCCGTTCGATCTCACGGTCGCGTTGGACCGGTTCCCGACCGCGGGGACCGGCATGCGCGCTGACATCACGGCGGCTTCACACATTCCCTCGGACGTGTTCTGCGCGTTGGCGAACCTTCCGATCACGCAGATGAACCTGCAGTCATCCAACGTGGTGGTGGAATTCGATGGAGTCATGCCCCCGGGAACGATGTCGGCGCCCTTCTCGATGTTCGACAATTTGCCCATCTCGCTGGACGTTGCGGCCCACTGCGCTAGCGGCATCGGTCTCCACATCGACTACGGAACCATTCCCACCTCTCCCTGGTCCGACGGCGAGTGGACGGTCGACTTCATGGTCCGCCTCGACAACATGCGGTTTTGGCTGACCAACATCACGCCATCACCACCAGCCTTCATCGACCTCATCGATCTTTGTGACCCCACCGACAAGAGCATTCCCCGGAACGGAACGGTGAGCGATCCCGAGGACAGCCCGCGCATTGCGGCCGACCGGGACGGGGACGGGGTCTACGAGGCGCTGGCTACCGCGACCGACCAGATCCAGTTCAACGTGAACGGCTACTGTGTGGGCAAGCCCTGCAACGACTTCAACGACTGCACCATCGACCACTGCGACCACGCCAACATCGGCTGGTGTACCTGGGACGACGAGCCTGACGCCACAGCGTGCGACCTTGCCGGCAATCCAGGCGTTTGCAGCACGGGAAGCTGCGTCGAATGCTTGGATGTCTCCGACTGTGCGCCTACCGGTGAGTGCTCCGAAGCGACGACCTGCGCGGGCAACGCCTGCGTCATCGGCGCTCCCTTGCCCTTCGGCACGGCTTGTTCCGTCGGTGGGTGCGACGGTGCCGGCAGCTGTTTTGCGGACCCTCAACCCCCGTGCAACCCCGCAGAGCCCAGTTGCACGAAGGTCATCTCGCTCGCGTGCACCAACAACGTGGTCGCGGACGTCTTGATGCAGGACTTCGAGCTCACGGTGACGGCGGATCCTGTCATCGCCGGTGCGGTCGTTCCGGTGAGCTACAGCGGCGCAGTCCGGTTTCCGGAGATCATCACGGATGCCGCCCAAGGGGGGGTCCCGGGGGGTGTCATCAGTGGCGATCTCGCCGAGGCCAAGGCCACCGTTCACGTGCGCTCGGGCGCGATCGGGGCCGACGTCACACTGACCGCCGCACCGCTCCCAACGACGTGCTTGATCGGTCAGACGAGCTGTGACCCAGCCAACGACCTGCCAAGCATACCCACTTTGCGTCCCAACCCCGACTGCATCCCCACCGGCACCTTCAACCCGTGTCAGCAGGTCGTGGCGTTCCCGACGAGCTTCGACTGCGCGCAAGGCGGTACCTGTGAGCTGCTCGGAAAGAGCGTTCAGTGCGAGGTCAACGGCTTCTGCATCACCGGACCCCTCGAGATTCCACTCGTCGGGGAAAGCACCAGTATCACCCCTGACGCCTCCGGCCAGGTCTTGTTCGGCTGGGACGATCAGAGCACGGGCGCGGCCCTCAAGCCTGACGGTACCTGGAGCCTGCCTCCCTCAACCTTCACGGATCCACTGGGTCCCAACGGGATCAAACTCAACGCGTCCGGCTTGGCGGTTGCGCTCGAGTGCACGATGGCCGTACCGAGCGACGGTCCCTATGGCACCATCCCACCGGTGCCCGATCAGTCGAGCCCAACGCCCGACTCCCAGCTGATCAACTTCCCGATCCAAGTTCCCTAGTCGAAGCCTGCGAGGCGAGCCTGGCGGATGAGGCGCCCGGAAGGCGTTTGTTTGCCGGTCGCGGAACCCAGTGGGATCCTTCGGGGCCCTGCGTTGAGCAGAGCTGGATCCAATGTCGACTCCTGCTGCACCCGAGCCCGTTCTTGTTGCGCGTGACCGAGGAGTGACGGCGAGCGCCTCACCTTCGGCGCCGCTTGGGCGCCTCTTCGGCTTCGCCATCGTCGGGTTTTCGCTGATCTGTGGGTCGGTCTCGCTCATCTATCCGTTTGGGCGCGACCAGGGGGCCTACGCGTACGCAGGCTGGGTCATGCTCGAAGGCGGAGCACCCTACCGCGACGTGTTCGTGTTCAAGCCGCCGATGACGGCTGTCGTCCACGCACTGTCGATCGGGCTCTTCGGGGTGAACACCTGGGCCATTCGTGCGCTCGACCTGGGCTGGACGGCTGCAACGGCTCTGGTCGTTGCAGCGATCGCCCTCGAGCTTTGGCAACGGCGCGACGTCGCCCTGGCCGCGGGCTTGGTCTGCCCGCTTCTCTACTACCAGATCGACTACTGGACCCTCGCCCAGACCGACGGTTGGATGACCCTCCCCTGTGCAGCCGCGATCTGGGCGGTGCTCCGCGGAGGTCGGGCGCTTTCACAAAGCACACGGCGAGCGGTCGCTTGGTGGACCATCGCAGGCACGCTCGCCGGCGTCGCCGTGCTCTTCAAATACACGGCAGCGACGATCGGACTCCCGATGCTCGCCGCGCTCGGCTGGACCGCAACGACATATGGACGCCGTGCCTGGTTCGGCCTGCCCGCGATCGTGGGCGGTGGCGCGCTAGCCCTGGGCGCTTGCGCGCTTTGGCTGATGGCCATCGGCGCGTGGCCAGCCTTCGTCGACACCCAACTCGATCTCATCCCGTCCTATGTGGATCGAAGGAGCGACGACGGCGCCGCGACCACGGCACTCGCGCGGCTGGTCACCCTCAGGCGCACCAAGCTGGACTTGATCCCCCTGTTCTGGGCGGCGCCCTTGGCCTTGGCGCCGGCGATTCTCTTCGCGCGGGGGCGGGGACGACCCGCGTGGCTAGGGCTGGGCGTCGCGCTGGTCTGGTGGTTCGTCGCGCTGGGCAACGTCGTCACCCAGGGCAAGTTCTTCGACTACCACTACCTGCCCGTTCTGGCGCCTGCATCGCTCATCGCCGGCCTCGGTTTCGGAGTGGGGCTTCACCGCCTACTCTTGCAGCTGCCCAACCGCAAGCTTCGAGGACTATCCGTCGTCGCCGTGCTGGCAGTGCTCATCACAGTGACCCCAATCGGAGGTAGGTTTCGAGAGCTCGGACGCGTCACAATCGGCAGGCAAACCATCGAGCAGTACATCGCAAGTCGGCGCGAGTACTCCTTCCCGGCCTACAACGTCGGCGAGATTCGTCGCGTGGCGAAGCTCTTACAAGACACCACCACGCCGGATCAGCGCGTGTTTCTGTGGGGGTACGAGCCCACGATCAACGTGCGCGCCCAACGGCACACGGTCAGCCGCTTCCTCTACAACTTCCCGTTGCGCGTGAGTTGGGGTGATCCGGCATATGAACGAGAGCTCATGAATGCCCTTCGCGCTAGGCCGCCCGATGTGATCGTCGTGTCGTCCGGAGATCGATTCCCGGGTCTCACGAAAACCTACAAGGACAGCGCCGCGCTCTTGGTCGATTTCGCAGAGCTCGACTCGTTCGTGCGCGAGCGGTACGAACGCGCCGAAACGCTCGGTCGCTATACGCTTTGGAGGCTCGGTACGTAGGTGCGCGGGGTTGTCAGCACGCTCATCCCGAGCCATCCTCGACCTCGCATGCGTCGCGGTCTCACGCTCGGCCTCTTGGTGTTGTCGACGTTCGGATGCGAGCGCTCCCTGAGGACTGGCCCGCCCGACATCATTTTGATTTCCGTCGATACGTTACGCCCCGATCACCTTGGAGCGTACGGCAACGAGCAGGCCAGGACGCCCCAGATCGACGCCCTTGCGACAAACGGCACTACGTTCGTCAATGCGTTTGCTCCAATGGGACGAACGACCCCGTCGAGCACGGAGTTCTCATCCCCTCGCTCCTCAAAGAGGCGGGCTACTCCACCGTGGGGGTCACGGGAAACCGCGCGACAAGCCGCTCCTGCTCTGGGCCCACTATCTCGACCCGCACTGGCCGTACGAGCCTCCGCAAGAAACCGAGGCTACGACTGCCTGCTCATCACTGAGCGACATCGAACGCGGAGTGCGGGAAGCAAACGCCGACGGTCGCGCGCTCCGCCTCCTGCCCCAGTGTCAGAAGGCATACGATGAGGAAGTCGCATTCACCGACGCCGAAGTCGGAAGACTCCTAGGCCGTCTCCGCGAGACCGGGCGCCTCGCGAATGCTGTCCGGGCGACCACGGACCGGATACTGCATCAACAAGGGGCGGGATTCGCTCTGCTGGCTGAGCAACGTAATCAAGCCGATGCTGTTCGATCGAGAGAGCGACGACGCGCAGGGCAAGGACCTTCGCCACGAAAAGCCGGAGCTCTACGCGGAGATGCTTCGTGCGCGAGAACGGTGGAAGCCAGGGATGACCCGCGAGCGAAGCGTCAGCGATGGACGCTTCAAGCTCGTCGAACGACCCCGCTTCGAGGGTGGCTATTCCCGAACGCTCTACGATACGCACGCAGATCCTGCCGAAACGAAAGACGTGCAGAAGGCGCAGCCGGAGGCGCTCGAGAAGCTATCCCGCGCACTATCGGACTGGACCGCTGACATCCCTGGCTACACCCAAGAGGCGCTGAGTGATGAAACGGAAGCCCAGCTCAAAGCGCTAGGGTACATCGACTGGCTCGATCGCCCTCAAGTCGGGGGCAAGCTCGCTCGTCGATTGCGGTACCAATAAAAGTTTGCGAGGGTAGCGAGAAGTTGGAGGAGAGACGTCGGATTCCTTGCGCGAGCGCCTTCGCCACCCTGGCTCGTGCTCTGTTCCTCGTGGTGGCGCTCTCCTCGGAGGCAGGTGCGCAGGCACCCGACGCGTCCAGTTCGCCCGAGGGCTCCGGCGTCGAAGCGCCCGCGCAGGATGAAAAAGAGCGCCGCAATGGCGTCGAGCTCGGTTTCACGCACGCGTTTCAGCTTCTCAGGACGAGCACGAGCGAGGCGGAAGCTGGCCGTAGCGAGAATCTCTTGGGATTCGTGATCGGATACGAACGGACGCTGATTCCGCACAGACTGACGCTGGTCGTCGCGAAGCCGTTTCATTTCACCCGTGATCGTTTTGACTCGCCGTTGGACATCTTCTTGAAGGTCAACTTCCCGAAGGGACGCTGGGACCCGTACATCGGCCCCGGGATCAGCGGCAACCTCCGAGTGTTTGGCGGCGAGCTCGAGCAAGAAGAGGGTAGACGCCTCGAATACACGTTCGGCGTCGGGGCGATTACCGGCTTCATCTATTCGTTCACACCTCGATGGGGGATCTCGGTCGAGGTTGGCTATTTGTATTTCGTGAACGGCATCGCGCAACACAGCATCATCGACTCAGTGGCCGGCGTGTTCTTCTTCTAACCACCAGCGCCTCGTGACGCAGATACTATACGTCACGTAAAGCGCTTGGTTTACGTCGCGGCAAGTTGATTTCGCTGCGAGTCCGGGGAGTTGCGAAATTGATTGCGAAACCCGTTGCGACTTCGCTCACGCGCCGCAATTTCGGTCCGAGCGTATCGACAAGCCGCAGCGTTGCTTTCGCCGCTTTCTTGTCAGAACAAACGAGGATTGCTTTCTTGAACGACGCTTTGACCAAGAACGATGTCATCATTCATGGCGCCTACGAGCCTCGCTTTGAGCCGGTCGCCGAAGTTCTGCGCAAACAGGTCGTGACATTCGGCGGCGGCGGTGCGGCCAGCGTATACCTCGAAGGGAAATGCGTCGTCGACATCTGGGCCGGTGACGCGCGCCGCGACGGCACCCCCTGGGAACGCGACACGATGTCGATTTGCTTCTCCGGGACGAAGGGCGTGGCCGCAACAGCGATCCACATGCTGGCGACCGAGGGCTTGCTCGACTACGACGCACCGGTCGCCCGCTATTGGCCGGAGTTCGGTTGCAACGGCAAGGAGAGCATCACGGTCCGACAGGTGCTCGCCCACCAGGCGGGCCTGCACAAGACAGTGCCACTCGTCGACCAGCTCACGGACATTCTCGATTGGGACTTGATCGTCGGGCGGCTCGCCGAAACCGAGCCCGACTTCCACCCAGGCACCGCCAATGGCTATCACGCCGTCACGTTTGGCTGGCTCGTCGGCGAGCTTGTTCACCGGGTATCGGGACAGAGCTTCCCGGAGCTCATTCAGGACCGGATTGTGAAGCCTCTCGGCCTCGATGGACTTCGCATCGGCGAAGCGGACCGCGAGATGGACCGCTTGGCGGACCTCGTTGGGATGCCGCCGCTTCGGCGGCACGACGCCGCTCCGTTACCGGACGGATACTCAGCTCCGAGCTGGCTCCCACGCGGCCCGATACGAAGCCTCCTTCGACGAGGGCTCACCCCAAACAAGATGAAGGAGCTCTTCACGCACCCCGCGTTTTGGAAAGCATGCCTTCCAGCGATGAATGGGGTCTGCACCGCTCGCTCTTTGGCGAAGATGTACGCGGCACTCTCGCTCGGCGGTGAGCTCGATGGCGTCCGCCTAGTCGACGAGGACCATCTTCGTCAGGCCGCGGAAGTTCAGATGAAGCGGCCCGACAGGGTCGTCCTCTATCCGCTTCACTGGCGCCTTGGATACCACCGCGCCGACGCGCTCCTCATGGACGTTCCTAGCGCGTTCGGGCACTTCGGCATGGGCGGGGCCGGCGGCTGGGCGAACCCGGACCTCGGACTCGCGGCGGCGCACGTGCACAACGGATTCCCGCTCTCGCTCACGGGCCAGTTGCGCACCGTCATGATCACTGCAGCCGTGTACGAATCGCTGGGCCTCTACCGCGGCATCCGGCACACGCTCCGCAACGGACCGATCATCGAGCTCCTGCCCGCGCGCGCGGCCTGAGCACGCGGGCCGGCCAAGGACTATTCCGGATCTCCTTCGAGCGCGTCGAGGTCCAGCTCCTCGTCATCGCCCTCGAGCGCGTCGAGGTCCAGCTCTTCGTCATCTCCTTCGAGCGCGTCGAGGTCCAGCTCCTCGTCATCGCCCTCGAGCGCGTCGAGGTCGAGCGTCTCGTCGTCGCCCTCGAGCGCGTCGAGGTCGAGCGTCTCGTCGTCTCCTTCGAGCGCGTCGAGATCGAAGCCCACGTCGTCACCGTCCGACGGCTCACCGGGGTCACTGAGATCCACGGCGTTGCTCTCCACCAGGTTCGGTAGCCAGGTTGAAAGCGCCGGAATATAGGTGACGATGATCAACGCGAGGCCGAGCAAACCGATAAACGGAAGCACGGAACGATAGAGCTGCGTGATCGGTTTGTTGAAACGGAAGCTCGCGATGAAGAGGTTGAGGCCCACCGGCGGCGTCATATAACCGATCTCGAGATTCAATAGGAAGACGATGCCGAGGTGGTACGGATCCACGCCGAACCTCAGCGCAATCGGCACGATGAGTGGCACCACGACGACGATCGCCGAGAAGATGTCCATCAGCATGCCGACGCCGATGAGGAAGACGTTGAGCGCGATGAGGAACATGACCTGCGAGGTGATGAAGCCCTCCATCGCGTCGAGAATCACCATCGGAACGCGCGCTTGAATCAGGAACGCGGTGAACCCGATGGCGGTTGCGAGAATGGCCAAGATTGCGCCGACCAGCGTCATCGATTCGCGGATGATGCGCGGCAGGTCGACCCGGAAGCTCACGTCTTTGTAGATCCACACCTCGATGACGAGCGTGTAGATGGCGGTGAACGCGGCGGCCTCGTGGATGCGGAGCAAGCCGCTGTACATACCGCCGAGCAACGCGATCGGGAGCAACGCCTCCCACTTGGTCTCCCACAGCGTGATGAACGCTTCCTTGGCGTGGAACTTCGTGCGCGGCATCTTGTTCTTGATGCCAGTCGCAGAGCTGTAGATCGCGAGCGCTGCGACCGTGATGATTCCGGGGATGAGGCCCGCCAGGAACAGCTTCTCGATCATGATCCCGGCGACGACGCCGTAGATGATCATCGGTACGCTCGGCGGGAACAGCAAGCCAAGCGAGCCGCCCGTGGTGACGAGGCCGAGCGAGAAGTTCTCCTTGTATTTGTCCGCGATCAGGGCCGGGTACAACAGACCACCGATGGCGACGATCGTGATGCCACTGCCGCCGGTAAAGGTCGTGAAGAAGGCGGAAGCGACCAGGCACACCATTGCCAGGCCGCCGGGCATCCAGCCGAGCCAGGCGCGGGACATCTTGACGAGGCGGTGGGGCGTACCGCTCTCCGCCAGCACGTAACCGGCGAAAGTGAACAGTGGAATCGTGACCAGGAGCGGCGAGTCCGCGAATTTCTCACTGAATACATCGTTCGCCGTGCCGGTGATGCTGGTGTCCGGAAGCGCCCCGAAGAGAAGCATTGCCGCAGCGCCGAAGATGGCGAAGAGCGGCGAACCCAGAAGGGCGAGCGCGACGAGCAGGACAATCCAAATCGTATCCATGGCTCAGCCCTCCCCTTCTGCGGCGGGGGGAAGCTTGTTGGTAATGAAGGCTCCGCTTGCCGCGAGCGCGCGGCTCAAGAAGCGAATCGACATCCAGATGAACATCGCGGGAACGATGAGTTGGAGCGCGACATCCGGTGTGGACATCTGCGCACCAAACACCTCGAGGCCGTTTCGTATCGCGCAGAAGATGCTGGGGCGTGAGAGCCCAGCGTCGGTCAAGATCTGAAGCGGCGCCTCACAGATGTGAATCATCTCGTCGGAAACGCCGAGCACCGAGTACTCGAGCGGAATCTCGCGCGCGTTGTTCAGGACCGAGAGCCAAAAGACCCGTCCGAGGTAGAAACAGGTGACGGCCGAGAAGATGCAAACGATGGCGCGCAGAAATTGCTTGCCGCGTGGAGGAGCAAGCCGAGGCAAGACGTCGATGGCGATGTGCTTTTCGTCGTAGGTCGAAAGCGAGGCGCCGAAAAACGCAAGCCAGAGGGTGCCCTTCTGCAAGAACGAATCGGCCCATTCCATGCGCTCGAGCACGAGGTTGGCCCAATCGAAATCGAGATTGGTGAGGTTGCGGAGCGCGGCTTGGGCGGCTGCGACCGCAATCATGAACAACAGGACTGCCGCCGCGATGGCGGCCTCGCCTCGCGCGAGATGTCTGTCGATACGGCGGATATACTTCACTCTTCGCTCCCCGCTGCAGCA
>Ga0316198_10002706_pt1 | contig 10670 bp, 10 predicted proteins | sample OudBieAanoxic_MG_FD_204935 | JGI IMG/M metagenome (GOLD analysis project Ga0316198, IMG submission 204935) | Coastal sediment microbial communities from Oude Bieten Haven, Netherlands - site A anoxic | ecosystem: Environmental > Aquatic > Marine > Coastal > Sediment | place: Netherlands... | reverse complement strand
GAGGATCTCCCCGCCTACGCTGTCGAAAAACACGTCGATGCCCTCCGGGCAAGCGTCTTTCAGAGCAAGCCGTACGTCTGTCGTCTTGTAGTTGATCGCAGCATCGTAGCCGAGCTTCTCGGTCAGCCAGCCGCATTTCTCGTCGCTGCCCGTTAGCGCAGCCGTCCGGCAGCCTTTGATCTTCGCGATCTGGCCGACGATCGAGCCTACCCCGCCCGCCGCGGCGGACACCAGCACGGTTTCGCCCGCTTTGGGTTGTCCAATCTCGAGCAATCCAAAGTACGCCGTCAGTCCGGTTCCCCCGAGCACGCTCAACATAGTGGACAGCGGAATGCCCTTCATGGGCTTCACCTTGCCGTGAAGCATCCGCGACGAAACGACGCTGTAGGACTCCCAGGCTGCCAACGCCTGCACGACCTGCCCAACCCGCCAGCCCTCGGCTCTGGACTCGACGACTTGCGAAAGCGTTCCGCTCCGAATCGGCTCGCCGATCCCAATCGGCGGCAGATAGGATTTCGCATCACTCATCCAGCCGCGAATCGCAGGGTCGACCGACAAATACAGATTCCTGAGCAGCACCTCCCCGACCTCAGGCAAGTTCACCGCCGCCTCAGCCGCTTCGAAATCCCCGATGGTCGGCACCCCAACAGGCCGCTTCCTCAACAAAATCTGCCGATTGACCTCCGCCACGGACCACTAGACTGAAACATGTTTCACTTTCTGCAAGGGGACACGCTCCCGACGGAATACCTGCATGGGAAACCATGGGCTTATTTGGGGTACCGCGTGTCGCCTAGTTCCATGTGATGCCGCGTTGGTAGAGGACGGCGAGGTCCATGGTGAGGGCGATGGACCAGTGGAGTAGGGCGCCGAGGAAGAAGGAGCGGTGGCGGAGAGCGAGGTATCCGAGCGTGAAGCCAGCGACGATCGAGGCGTTGACCTCGAGGAAGGGTTTTCCGTAGTGGCCGATGCTGTACATCATGACCATCCACGGAAGAGCGTTCACGTCGAGGTCGCGGCCGAGGCCGAAAGTCATGTAGCCGCGCCAGAAGCTCTCCCCCGAGAGGAACATCATGAAGTAGGCGGCGTGGTAGAGGATGAAGAGCCGAATCGACGCTTCGGTGCCGCTGACTACGCCGCGCGTTTGCGGATAGCTCGCTTGGAAGTCGGGGAGGGCCGAAGCCCACAGGACCAGCGGAACCATCACGACGAAAAGTCCGAAGTAGACCCAACGCATGCGGGTCCCACCGCGCACGACGTAGCCGTACTCGCGTGGCGGCTGCCGGAGCTTGAAGCGTACGAGGAGGTACGGAATCACCAAGCGCAAAACGACGCTGCAGGTCGCGAAATACGCGAAGCCGAACAATGGAGTGCGTGCGCTGTTCGGAACGAAGTGCTCGAAAAGCAATCGATAGGTGTTGGACCGACCAAATGCCAAGAACAGTATCAGCAAGACCATCGAGCTGATGACGACAAAACGCCCTTCGTACGAAACATGCGAGAAGCGAACGCCCGTGAGCAAGCGGAGCAGCCCGAAGTACAGAAGACTGCCGGCAACGATGTAGAGCGGAATCGAGCCCCGCATCTGTTGGCCCCAGAGGTACCAACTCCAGTTTAGAGGTAGAAGCACGGCAACCGTAGCTGCTGCCAGGCTCCAAAATCGCCGGCTTTCAATCTCGATTTTCGCGTGGTTCAAGCGTTCCGCCTCAGGCCTCGCAGCTGCTCTCACGAATAGCCGCCCATTCGCCACGGCGCCGAGCCTATTGCAACTCAGCCCAGCCGTTCAATCACCGCGGCCATGCCCTGGCCGCCGCCGACACACATCGTTTCGACGCCGTACCGGCCGTCGCGCGACTGCAGACTGTGGATCAATGTCGTCATGATTCGAGCGCCGGTCTGGCCGAACGGGTGGCCGAGGGCGATGGCGCCGCCGTTGACGTTGAGCTTGTCAACAGGAATGCCGAGCTCACGGGCGGACGGAATGACCTGCGCGGCGAAGGCCTCGTTGATTTCGAACAAGTCGATGTCTCTGATGCGAAGCCCTGCACGGTCGAGCGCCTGCTTGGTGGCGCCGATGGGGCCCAAGCCCATGATTTCCGGATTGAGCGCCGTGACACCTGTCGAGACGATGCGGGCCAAGGGCGTGATACCGAGCTCTCGGGCACGGGTGTCGCTCATGACGATGACTGCCGCGGCGCCGTCGTTGAGCGGGCATGCATTGCCGGCAGTGACCGTGGCCTTCTCGCCCATCTGTCCGAGGAGCACTGGCTTGAGCCCTGCGAGCTTTTCGGCAGTCGTGCCGTGCCGAGGGCAGTCGTCGGTGTCGACCACAGCGCCGCTCGGCGTCGTGACCGGCGTGATCTCCTCACCAAAGAAACGAGATTTCTGCGCCGCTTCGGCTCGCTGTTGAGAAAGCGCTGCGAACTCGTCTTGCTCTTCCCGGGATACGGCCATGTACTGCGCGACGTTTTCCGCGGTTTGCAGCATGGTGATGTAGACGTCGGCCAGGCCGCTGGCCGGCTCCCAGTAGCCCCTATTGGGCGTCATCAGCATTGCCATGCGCTCTTCAGACTCGGCGAACTTTGGGTTCTTGGTGTTCTCCATGCCGTCGGACTTGCCGAAGCCAAAGCGGCTGACGCACTCGACGCCGGCTGCGATGAACACGTCGCCTTCGCCGACCTTAATCGCATGAGCCGCCATCCGAATCGTCTGTAGCGAAGAGGAGCAATAGCGATTCACCGTCGTGCCGGGTGATTCGAGGCCGGAAAGCAAGCTCACGACCCGACCCATGTTGTAGCCGTGCTCGCCTGCGGGCTGCGCGCAACCGATCATCAAGTCCTCTACGGTCGCAGGGTCGAGGTTGGGCACCTTTGCCAAGGCCGCTTTCACCGCGAGGGCAGCAAGGTCGTCCGGGCGCATTTCGATGAGCGACCCCTTGAAAGCGCGGCCGATCGGTGTCCGCGCGGTTGAAACGATCACGGCTTCAGGCATGACTTACTCCTCGATGAACATCGAATCCTGCGCGTTGCGCAGGGCGTTCTTTAGCACCTTTCCCGTCGCGTTGCGGGGAAGCGGCGTGCTCCGGGGCTCCCATTGGCTCGGGACCTTGTAGTACGCAAGAACATCTGCGACCCAACGCTGCATTTCGTCGATGCTGAGCTCCTGGCCCACCTTGAGAACGACGATCGCTTTCGCTACTTCGCCGAGCTCCTCGTGGGCGACGCCGATGACCGCTGCTTCGGCAATCGCTGGGTGTGCTTCCAGGCGCTGCTCGATTTCAAAGGGGTAGACGTTCTCTCCGCCGCGCAGAATCAGATCGCGCTTGCGCGAAGCGATGTAGAGCTTGCCATCCCGCAACCGCCCGATGTCGCCGGTATGGAGCCACCGTCCAGCACCGATGGCGAGACCGGTTGCTTCGGGGTCGTTCCAGTACTCGCGCATCACCAAGGGTCCGCGCAGATGGATCTCACCCTCTTCTCCGTCTTCGACGGGTTGTCCGTGCTCGTCGCGAATCTCGACCTCGACGATTGGTACCGGGCGACCCACCGAGGATGGATCGGCGCTCAGCTCTTCGCCGACATTCAAGGTCGCAAAGGCAGTGCCCTCGGTCAGACCGTAGCCGACGCCCATCGTGTAACTACACTGCGGAAAGAGCGCGCGTGCCTTTTCGATCAACGGAGCCGGGATGGGCGACCCGCCACCACCGACGGAGCGAAATGAGCTCAGGTCGTAGTCGCCAACCTTCGGATGGTTGAGCAGCCGGTGAAGTACGGTGGCGGTATAGCCCCAGCCCGTAATCTTTTCGCGCTCGATGAGGTCCAGCGTCGTTTCAGGATCGAAGCGCCCCATCGGCCAAACGGTTTTGGCGCCTCCCGCAAGCGCGGTCACCGCAGCGCAGTGCAACCCGGACACGTGAAAGAGTGGGCTCGTCACCAGAATGCTGTTGGCGAGCTTCGGGAGCTCGGCGGCCTTGGGGTTGGCCATCATCAGCCGCGCGCCGTGAAAGAAGCTAACCATGAGCATGTTGGTGACGTTGCCATGCGTGTGAACGACGCCCTTGGCGCGGCCAGTGGTGCCGCTCGTGTACAGGATAATCGCAGGATCGCTTTCCGCGATGGGCTGCGTGGGCAGCTCCGCGTTCGGATACTCGGCGAGCAACGCGTTGAAGTCGCTCTCGGCGATTAGCATCGGCACACCGGGGTCGCCCGTAATTCGGGCGGCTCGCTTCGTGTCGGCGATCAGCAGCTTCGGCTTGCTGTGTCCGAGGGCGTACCGAATCTCGTCTTCTGTCCACCAGCCATTCAGTCCCACGCAAATGGCGCCGAGGCTGACGGTTGCCCAAAACGAGATGACCCATTCAGGGCAGTTCGCCGCCAAGATGGCCACTCGGTCACCGGGCCCGACGCCGAATCGATCTGCAAAGGCTGCCGCTGCGCTCGCCACGAGCTTCTCGTGACCTCCGAACGTAAATCGTCGCTCCCGTTCAGTCTCGCAAAAGACCATGTATTCGGCGTCAGCGAACTCTCGGCCGCGCAACAGCACGTCGCGAAGCGAGCGCGCGCGGTTGGCAAACACTCGAACGCGTTCCCCGAGCACTTCTTCTTCGGCGAGCTCGAATGGCGCACCCGGCTCGAGGAGCTGCGCTTCGACCGCGGCGAGTCTGCTGGTCGCGGATGTCGTTGAATCATTCACGGCCGAACTCCGATCAGGGCGCCATTTTCTCTCGGAGCTGGCCACGCAACCAGGCCTCCGCCGAAGGCGTGTCTCGAAACATCCTTACGGGAATGGGGCTCGGCGCAACCCAGGAAATCGCCGTCCACAGGCCTTGCTGAATTGCGTTGCCGAATATCAGTGCACCGCCCGCACAATTGTTGGCGAGATACCCCCTGTCACGGTCGATCCACTCGATGATGCCCTTGCGCTGCGTCGCTGGTACCCGACCCACCTCACGGGCATCGATGACCACGCCGTACACTTGCCCGCGTCGCGCCCATTCACTCATGGCATCGAGGTGCCGTTGCCATTCCGCGTCGTCGCACAGCCCCTTGTAGGTCATCCGCATCAGCGGCTTGTCTGTCTCATCAAAGATGACTTGGCCCATGGCTCTCGCGCTCAGTCTAGTCAGCCCCGCGGGGCGCTACAACGTGTATCCCCCGTCGACGAAAATGGTTTGCCCGGTGATGTAGCGGGCACGAGAGGAGGCGAGGAACACCGCGGCGTCCGCAACCTCTTCGGGAGTACCGAAGCGCCGAAGCGGCGTGTTCCGGGTCGCCGCGTCGATCCATTCCTGGCTGAGCTCGCCTCGTTCGACGAGCTTGGGAAACATCCCTGCGTCGACGACGCCCACCGCGACGATGTTTGCCCGGACGCCGTTCCGTCCCTCTTCGCGGGCAATTCCCCTCATGAGAGCCTCGATCGCGCCCTTGGGTGCAACGGAGAGCACGTCGCCCGGCGGAAATCGTTTCAAGCCCGCCGAGCTGATGAACACGATGGAGCCCTGGCTCTTGCGAAGGTGCGGAAGGGCAGCGTGCGCCACGTGAAAGAACCCGTTCACGTCCCAGTCCATGGTGTTCCGCCACTGCTCCGGCGTGACCCGGCTAATGTAAGGCTGGTCGATGTGTGTACCGGCCGCGTGGGCGATGGTGTGCACCGAGCCGTGCTCTTCGCCGAGCTCATCGAGGCAGGCTTTGACAGAGTCGAGGTTGCCGAGTTCCACGGGGTACACGGAACACTGCCCACCTCCAGCTTGAATTTCTTCTGCGACGGCGACGGCTGCATCCTCGTGATGGCGGTAGGTGATCGCGAGCGGGACCCCGGCTGCTGCAAAGCCGCGCGCGATCGCGCTTCCAATGCCACCGCTCCCTCCGACGACCAGCGCCACACCGTCTGGGAACTCAGCCATTCGCCCGCTCCCGAAGCTCGAATTTCACGACCTTGCCAGTCGCGTTGCGGGGGAGGGCTTCGACGATCTCGACGCGCCTTGGAACTTTGAAGTTCGCCATGTTCTTTCGGCTCCATGAAATCACCGCGTCGGCTGCTAGGGCCTGACCTGGCGCAGGGACGACGAAGGCCATCCCGACCTCGCCAAGCCGGTCGTCGGGCACCCCGATGACGGCAACCTCACCCATGCCGGGCATCTGCAGAAGAGTGTTTTCGATTTCCGCTGGGTAGGCGTTGAAGCCACCCACGATGAACATGTCTTTGAGGCGGTCGGTGATTTTGACATAGCCCCGCTCGTCCATGGTCCCGATGTCACCGGTGTGGAGCCAGCCCTCTTCGTCGATGGCCTTCTTCGTTTCCTCGCCGGCATCGAAGTAGCCCTTCATGACATTGTATCCGCGGACGACGATTTCTCCGGGCTGGTTGGCCGGAACGGGGCTGCCGTCGCTGTCGATGATCCGAACCTCGACGTCGGGGATCGCCCGTCCGCTGGTCGTCGCGATGGTCTCCGGATCGTCGTCGAGTCGGCACATCGTAACGACCCCGCAGCTCTCGGTGAGGCCGTAGGCCGTGATGACCGTTTCGAATCCGAGCTCGTCTTTCATTCGATGAATCAGCTCGACCGGGATCGCCGCGGCGCCCGTTACCGCCAAGCGCAGACTCGAGATGTCGAACTGTGCGCGATCCGGATGCAGCAGAATGGACTGATAGAGGGAAGGGGGCCCCGGCAGCATCGTGATGCCATCGTCTTGAACGCGCCGAAGGACGACGTTGACGTCGAAGACGGGCTCTGGGAACACCGTGGCGCCGCGCATCAATGCGGAAAACCAGCCCGCCTTGTATCCAAAGCTATGGAAGAACGGAAGCACGATCAGATACCGGTCGCCCTCGCGGAGCCCGACGATCGAGCTCCACTGATCGAAGGTGCGCAGGTTCTGTTCGTGGGTGCACATCGCGCCCTTGGGTTTGCCGGTCGTGCCCGAGGTGAAGAGAATGTCCGCCAGATCATCGGGTCTGACTTTGGCCGCGCGATCTTTGGCAGCGCTTGACGGAGCTCCCGACGCGAGCCCGAGGAAGGCGTCATAGCGGAGCGTGCCCTCTGGCGCGTCGCCGCGCAGCACGATGATCTGCTCGAGCCAGGGGAGGTCGGCGCCCGCGTCCCGGAGGAGCGCGACATAGTCGACATCGAGGAAACCTGTCACCGTGAACAGCGCCTTTGCGCCGCTTTTTTCGAGCAGGTACGCGGCTTCGATTCCCTTGTATCGGGTGTTGACCGGGACGAGCACTGCGCCGACCGAGTGAATCGCCAAAGCGCAGACGATCCACTCCCAGGTGTTCGGCGCCCAGATGGCGATCCGATCGCCCTTCTGAATCCCCGTGGCGATCAGTGCCCTGGCGGCCTCATCGACGCGTTCGGCGAGCTCGGCGAAGCTGAGGGTCGTCGCGCCGTCGACGATGGCCGGCCGATCGCCAAGAATTTCGGCCTGTTGTTCCAGCATCTCGGGGATCGTCTCAAACACGGCGCCCGTGATATCCTCAACGCTGAACTTGGGCAACACAGCACCATCGGGTCACGGTTCATTTCATCCCCATTCTCGGATTGACGCCTCGTGTAATGTCTTCATAGTCCCCCCGTTTGCTGGAGTCTCTCATGTTCATGAGGGTTCCTCACTTACGGTTTCGCGACACTTATCACTTAGAGATTGGCTTGATTAATGGACCGGGATTGGGGTGCGCGCCCGACCTATGAGTCGGAGCGCCTAAGCGTTGACGGGACACGGTCGCCCCTCGTTTTCTATGACATGAAGCAGCCTCGACTCGTCGAGGATTCCGAGATCGAGCTGATGCTCGGCCTGGTCGATTTTCACATCGAAAATGGGCGTCCATTCGTCGGGCTCGTGGGGCACCACCGCGGCACAGGCGTCATTGCGGCCCGGCACCGAAAAACGTTCGCCAATTGGCTGGACTCGCGCCGCGACGCCTTGAAGTGCGACTACATCTCGGTGGTCGTCGTGGTGCCGGAGTCGATCTATCGCGCCGTGCTTCGGGTCGTGTACCGGTTCCGGACACCGCCAATTCGCACCATCACGACGCCGGATCGTGCGGGCGCGGGGGAAGCGGTGCGTGCCGAGCTCGAGCGCATGGGACAGCCTATCGGCCCCAAGATCAAACGGTTCCTCGACTCCTTCGCCGCCTGAGCGCCCTTTCGTCGGCTTGACCGATGGACTGAAACGCGTTTCACTTCGGCCCTGGTTCGAAGGGACGCGCTGTGGGCATTTCGCACGAAATCATTGATGGAATTGCCGAAATCGTCGTCGACTATCCCCCGGTCAACGCCATCCCCGTTGCGGGCTGGTTCGAGCTGGCAGAACGGATCACGGCCGCGGGGAACGATCCGGACACGCGCGCGGTCATCCTGAGGGCCGAGGGCAGAGGCTTCAATGCGGGCGTCGACATCAAGGAGATGCAGACCACCGAAGGCTTCGACGCGCTTCTCGGTGCCAACCGGGGCTGTTGGGAATCGTTCAAAGCGGTCTACGAGTGCAAGGTCCCGGTCATCACCGCCGCGCACGGCTACTGCGTTGGTGGTGGCATCGGCCTGGCCGGCAACTCCGATATCCTCATCGCCGCCAAGGGAACCAAGTTCGCACTGCCGGAGGTCGACCGGGGTGCGCTCGGGGCAGCCACGCACCTCGCTCGTCTCGTACCGCCGCTCAAAATGCGCGCGATGGTGCTCACCTGTGAGCCTGCAACAGCGGAGGAACTCCACAACTGGGGTTCGGTCTATGCGCTGGTCGACACCGACAAGCTTGCCGACAAGGCGAGAGAAGTCGCTCGCACCTTCACCACGAAAATCCCGCGCGTCGTCCGTGTGGCGAAGGAGTGCCTCAACAACATCGATCCCGTGGACGTGAATCGTTCATACCGGTTCGAGCAGGGCTTCACATTCGAGCTCAACCTGGCGGGCGTGGCCGACGAGGCGCGAGACGCATTCGTGGACAAGCGCGACCCCGACACCGACAAGAAGTGAGGTAGCTTCGTGATGGACAAACGCATGACGGTGGACGAAGCCGTCGCCGACGTCGCCGATGGCATGACAATCGGAATCGGTGGCTGGGGTTCGCGGCGTAAGCCGATGGCCTTTGTGCGAGCACTGGTCCGCAAAAGCGTGAAGGATCTAACGGTCGTTTCGTATGGCGGTCCCGACATCGGCATCCTCTGCGCGACGGGGCAACTGAAGAAGGCCGTCTATGGATTCGTGTCCCTGGACTCGATTCCGCTCGAGCCGCATTTCCGAAAAGCGCGGCAGAACGGGGCGCTCGAGGCGGTCGAGCTCGACGAGGGAATGTTTCTTCTCGGGCTCCGAGCGGCGGCACAGCGGCTGCCGTTCTTGCCGACGCGGGCAGGGCTGGGTTCGGACGTTCTGAAGATCAACCCACACCTCAAAACGGTGAAGTCGCCTTACGAAGATGGGGAAGAGCTGGTCGCAGTGCCTGCGCTCAACGTCGACGTCGCCTTCATTCACATGAATCGCGCGGACGCCTCCGGGAACGGACAAGCCCTCGGCCGCGACCCATACTTTGACAACCTCTACTGCATGGCGGCTAAGAAGGCCTACATGAGCTGCGAGAAGATCGTATCCACGGACGAGCTCGTCAGCGGCGGTCCGCTTCAGAGCCTGCTGATCAATCGCATGATGGTGAGCGGGGTGGTCGAGGCCCCCGGCGGCGCGCATTTCACCGAATGCCCTCCGGACTATCCCCGTGATGAGAAGCTCCAGCGCGAGTACGCGGCGACCGCTAAAGACGAAGACGCGTGGAAGGCATTTCGGGCGAAGTACCTCGATGTGACCGAGGCCGACTACCAGACCGCGGTGTCGCCATGAGTCGCCACGAAGCGACGCGCGCCGACGTCTGCGCGCTTGCCATCGCAGAATGCTTCCGTGACGACGGTGAGATCATGGTCAGCGCGATGGGCACGAGCCCGAGCCTCGGTGCCCGTTTGGCGAAGTCGACGTTCGAGCCGGACTTGCTGATGACCGACGGCTTCAATTTGTTGCTCCGAAAGGCTCTGCCGCTTGGGGTCGCGCCAAGCGATCACGATGTCGAGGGCTGGATGCCATTTGGAGCGGTGTTCGATACCCTGTGGTGGGGACGCCGGCACGTCATGATGGGCGCATCCCAAGTCGATCAGTTCGGCAACCAGAACATCGCCTGCATCGGTCGCTGGGAGCAACCCAAAGCGCAGCTTCTGGGGGTGCGAGGAGCACCCGGCAATACGATCAACCACGTGACCAGCTACTGGGTTCCCAATCACAACGCTCGCGCGCTCGTGGCAAAGGTCGACATGGTGAGCGGGGTGGGGTACGACCGCGCGGCTGCGCTCGGCCCCAATACGAGCCGCTTTCACGAAATTCGGCGCGTCGTGAGCAATCTCGGGGTGTTCGACTTCAACACCCCCGACCACCGCATGCGCGTGGTGTCGCTGCATCCCGGCGTGAAGTTGCAGCAGGTCATCGACAACACCGGTTTCGAGTTGGTGGTTCCCGATGGGCTGGACACGACCCCAGTCCCGACCCCAGAACAGCTGGGCGTCTTGCGCGAGCTCGATCCACAAGGTCACGCCCAGAAAGAAGTCGCAACATGAGCGCTCAGAAGAGGACCACGAAGCGGCCTGCAAAGAAGCGGAAGTCCACCGCGCCCAAGGCGAAGGCCAAGCGCACGACCAAG
>Ga0316198_10002705_pt1 | contig 10676 bp, 11 predicted proteins | sample OudBieAanoxic_MG_FD_204935 | JGI IMG/M metagenome (GOLD analysis project Ga0316198, IMG submission 204935) | Coastal sediment microbial communities from Oude Bieten Haven, Netherlands - site A anoxic | ecosystem: Environmental > Aquatic > Marine > Coastal > Sediment | place: Netherlands... | reverse complement strand
AGCCCAACGCGGCTTTCTGAGGGTGGGCGGGCGGGGGGAGGGGGCGGGATGAAAACGGGCACGGTCGATGAACTGAGGGCAAGGGCCCGCCGGCGCGCCGAAGGCGCGCGAGGGCGCGAGCGGACGCAGGCGATGAAAGCCTTCTTTCATTGGCAAGTCCGTGAGCGTCCGTGGCCGCGGGCTCTGCCCGCGGGCGGCGGGCCCGTCGGGAACGGGGACGGGTACGAGCTAGAACGGAGCGAAGCCGCCGTCGGACCAGAAGTCCTGGCGGACGCCGTTGTAGAGCGACTGCAGGGTCTCGAGGTGCTGGCGCTCCCAGTCGGCGAGGAACTCGTAGAATTCGCGCACTTCCTTCTCGGAAGTGTTCTCGGCAGCGCCCGAGAAATATTTGATGGCGTTTGTCTCGAGCGTCATCCCAATGGAGAGCACCCCGAGCTCGAAGTCTGCGCCGTGAGCCTGCTGTTTGAACTCGTCGGTGAAGATGGTGCCAGCGAATGCCTTGAGGTCGGGATCGCGGAGATTGATGTTGAAGGCCGCAAGGCCCTTCTCTTCATACGAGCCGATGACCGATTGCAGATATGCCTTGTGCTGGACCTCATCGCGCGCCAGCTTGTCGAAAAGCTCCTGCACCGGTGGCTTCGAAGCCCGGTCCGCAGCCATCGAGTAAAAGGTGTAACCGTCGACCTCGATCTGGTAGGCCTTCTTCAGAATCTCGCGAATCTCATCGTTTCCTTGAGACATCATCAACCCCCAGTATCAGGTGAGCTCACCACAGAGACACAGAAGGCACAGAGGAGGCACAGAGTTTTTCAATGTGGGCGCTCGGTGCCCCAGAAATTTCGTTTCTTTTCAATCGGGCTCGGGCCTGGTTCAAAAAACTCTCTGTGAAAGACTCCGTGGTCTCTGTGCCTCTGTGGTTCATACGGCTGTTCCGCCCTCGTAGGTCAGCGACTCTCGATCGAGCGGTTCCGGTGGAATAGCGGCCTCCTCGACCGGCACCCAGGCGATGGCGCCAGTTGGACAGAATGGCACGCAGCGCGGGTCAGCGCCACAGAGGTCGCACTTCTGGACGCAGTGATAGGTCTCGTCCCACAGCATGTTGCCGAAGGGACAGGCTGCAACGCACATTCGGCAGGAGATGCAACGCGATCGCACCATTTCGATGGCGCCGGTTTCGCGGTTACGGGCCAGGGCTTCGGTCGGGCAGACCGCGACGCAGGCAGCATCGTCGCACTGGAAGCAGACGATTGGCGTGCCCAGCTCGGGACCGCGGCGGTGGATGTTGATACGGGTCTTGGCCGGCCGGCCTTCCGAACCGTGGGCGAAGGCGCAGGCCAGCTCGCACTTGCCACAGGCAATGCACCGTTCTACCGAGACCTTGAAAATCATCTTCATCACTTCACCACCTGGAGTTTTTCAAAGGTCTTCGCCATCTCCCGTCTCTTGCTCCGATCAGACGTCTCGAAGTAGGTCATCGGGACGCCACTTCGCTCGGCGAAATGCTCCGCCTGCTCCTTCGTGATCACGGCCTCTCCGGTCTTGGGATCACGCAGCATCTCGAACTCTCTGCCCCAGATCTTGCGGCGAAGATTCGAGGTCTCAAAAGGGATGCAGTCGGTCGGGCAGATCTCGGCGCAGGCCAGGCAACCGATGCAGTCCGGCGGCGGCTCATTGAAGGGCGGCGCGATCTCGCGGCCCCAACCACGATTGACCGAAGAGATGGCGGAGACCCCGATGTGGTCGCAGACCCGCGTGCAGAGACCACAGAGGATGCAGTCGTCGGGCTCGGGATTTGGCGTATATGAGGTTTGCTCGATACCGTACTCGAGGGCCCACTGTTGGACCAACGGCGCCTCCGGGCACCGGGCAAGCAGGAGGTCAAGGACCACCCGGCGGGTCTCGATGATCCGCTCAGAGTCGGTGACCACCGTCATCCCATCTTCGACCGGGTGATTGCACGCGGTCACGACCTTGAACCAGTCGTCGTCCCAGTTGGCCTGCGACATGTCAACCACGCACAGACGGCAACCGCCCCACGGCTCGAGACCGTCGAACTGACAAAGCGTCGGCACCTCGACACCGGCCGCGCGTGCCGCATCGAGAAGAGTGGCGTCAGAGTCCACAGTCACCCGTCGTCCATTGACTTTCAGCGTCGGCATCAGACCACCTCCGCCTTTTCGAGCTCGTGTTTGGGAAAGGTCCGGATCGTGTCCGTGGGGCAGACATCGAGGCAGGCGCCGCAGGAGATGCAGGCCTCGTGGTCGATGACATGCAGCTCCTTGACCACCCCGGTGATGGCGTCCACCGGACAAGCCTTGTAGCACAGGTGGCAGCCGTCGCAACCATCCTCGACGATCTCGAAGGCGGTCAGCTCGCGGCAGACGCCGGCCGGGCAGGCGTGATCCGAGATGTGGGCCTCGTACTCCGACCGGAAGTAACGCAGGGTGGACAGCACCGGATTCGGCGCCGATTTCCCGAGCTCGCACAGGCTGCCGAGCTGCATGCCAGCGGCCAGTTTTTCGATCAGCTCGAGGTCGCCGGCCTGGCCCTTGCCGGCGATGATCCGGCCGTAGACGTGGAGCATCTGCTTGAGGCCCTCGCGGCACGGCGTGCACTTGCCACAGCTCTCCTCTTCGAGGAAAGCGAGGAAGAAGCGTGACACATCAACCATGCAGGTGCGATCGTCCATGACGATCATCCCGCCCGAGCCCATCATTGAACCTGCTTCGGTCAATTCCTCGTAGTCGACCGGCAGGTCGAGCAGTTCCTCCGGAACGCAGCCGCCCGACGGGCCACCGGTCTGCACCGCTTTGAATGGCCGGTCCTTGAGGATGCCGCCGCCGATGTCGTAGATGATGTGGCGCAGGGTGGTGCCCATCGGAAGTTCGATGAGGCCGGTGTTCTTGACCTTTCCGACCAACGAGAACGCCTTGGTCCCCTTCGATCTCTCGGTCCCCATGGATGCGAACCAGGCACCACCACGCTCGATGATGGCTCCAATCCCTGCCCATGTCTCGACGTTGTTGAGTACCGTCGGCAGGTCGAAGAGCCCCTTGTCTGTCGAGTGTACGTATTTGGCACGCGGCTCGCCGGTCTTGCCCTCGAGAGAGCGCATCAGGGCCGAGGATTCGCCACAGACGAAGGCGCCTCCGCCACGCGAGATCTTGATGTCGAAGTCGAAGCCCGAGCCCATGATGTTTTCGCCCAGCAAACCGTACTTTCGGGCCTCACGAATGGCGATCGTCAGATTGACAACCGCCAGCGGGTACTCGTCTCGTACGTAGATCCATCCTTCATTGGCCTGGACAGCAAAGGCGCCGATAATCATCCCTTCGAGGACCGAGTGCGGGTCACCCTCCATGATCGAGCGGTCCTTGAAGGCACCCGGATCTCCCTCGTCGCCGTTGCACAGCACATAACACCGCTCGCCGGGCGCGTCTTTGCACGACTGCCATTTGCGGGCGGTGTTGAAGCCTGCTCCGCCACGGCCGCGTTGGCCCGAGGTCGCTACCTCGCCAATGACTTCATCGGGAGTCATATCGAAGAGCGCCTTGGCCACTCCGGAATAGGCGCCGTGAGAAATCGCGTCCAGAATGTCGGTCGGATCGATTCGGCCGATGTTGCGCATTGCCACCCGAACCTGATGTTTGTAAAAGGGCACTTCCTCGTATTGCTCGACGCGATCGCCGGAGACCGGGTCCTTGTAGAGCAGACCGGGAATGACTTCGCCGCCGACCAGCGTCTTTTCGACGATCTCCTCGACCCGACCCGGTTTGACCTTGGTGTAGAGGATGCCCTGCGGATTGAGGACAACTAGCGGCCCCCGTTCGCAGAAGCCGTGGCAGCCGGTCGACTTGACGAAGAGATCGACCGTCGCATCGATGCTGCGCTTGGCGATCTCGTCTGCGAAGGCCTCCGCGACCTTTTTCGAGCCGGAGGCGAGGCATCCGGTGCCACAGCACACCAGCACCCGTTGCTTGCGTTCGGCCTCGATCTCGAGGGACTGCGCCTTGAGCACCTCGAACTGGTCTTTTGACTCAATTCTCATCGGCACCTCCCTCGGCCAGGTACTTGGAAACCCGTGCCGGTTTGGCGCTGCCAAAATACTTCTCGCCGACGATCACCAACGGTGCCATCGCGCAGGCGCCGACGCAGTTGACGGTCTTGACGGTGAACTTGAAGTCTTCAGTGGTTTCGTCGGGACCGACGCCGAGCTGCCGTTCGAGCTCCTCGACCAGTTGGCCGGCGCCGCGGATGTGGCAGGCGGTGCCCGTGCACACCTTGATGATGGTGTCGCCCTGCGGCTCGAGCGAAAACGCTTTATAGAAGGTCGATACCGAAAAAACCTTGGCCAACGGCACCTCGAGCGCTTCGGCCACCCGCTCGAGTACGTCGCACGGCAGATAATTGTATGCGCGGTGTACGTCCTGCAGGACCTGGATCAGAGCCGGTTCCTCCTGCGGATAACGCCCAAGGATCTCCTCGGCCTTGCTGAGGTCGGAGCACGGGGTCTCAGCCATTCACCCTCCCTACGCCTCTACCGGTTCCGGTTGCTTTGCGGTGGCGCCGAGCTCGTAGCCCTTGCGCAGCGCCTCGATGTTGACGTCGATCACCGCCGGCTTGGCGGCAAATGTCTCCCGGATCACTTCGATCACGCCATCAATGGGAACTGCATCGGTGGCACCGAGGTAGGCGCCGAGTGCGACCATGTTGGCGCCGCGGGGGTTGCCGAGCTCAGATGCCACCTCGTTTGCCGGGATCTTGACCACCGTCAGGTCGTCCCGTTCGGCGCCGCGATTGATCAGGGAGGAATTGATGAGCAGCAAGCCGCCCTCACGAATGTCGGGCTCGAACTTCTCCAGAGACGGCAGATTCATCGCCACGACAGCGCGCGGCGAGCGGATCACCGGCGAACCGACCGGTTTGTCGGAGATAACAACCGTGCAGTTGGCGGTACCGCCGCGCATCTCGGGCCCGTAGGAAGGCAGCCACGAAACCTCCATGCCCTCGCGCATGCCCGCGTAAGCCAGCATCTTGCCAATCAGGAGGATTCCCTGTCCTCCGAACCCGGCCATGATCACGTCGCGCTGCATGACCCCTCCATTCAATCGACCAGCGGTTTCGGTTCGCGGCTTCCGCTTTCTGGAGTTTTGAAAATTCCGACCGGGTAGTAGGGCAGCATGTTCTTTTCGAGCCAACCCGTCGCTTCCACCGGCGGAATCCCCCAGTTCGTTGGACAGGTCGACAGCACCTCGACCAGCGAGAAACATGTTCCCTCGACCTGATAGGTGAAGGCACGGCGCAGCATCTCCTTCGCGTGGACCGACACCAACGGATTGTGGACCGTAGCACGAGCGACAAAGGCGGGCGTCCGCAGAGTCGCCATCAGCTCCGCAACCCGGATCGGGTGACCTGCGGAATCGACGTTGCGTCCGAGCTGGCAGGTCGTGGCCACCTGACCGGGCATTGTGGTCGGCGCCATCTGGCCGCCGGTCATCCCGTAGATCGCGTTATTGACAAAGACGACGGTAATCTTTTCGCCTCGGTTGGCGCAGTGGATGATCTCGGCCATGCCGATCGAGGCGAGGTCGCCGTCGCCCTGGTAGGCGAAAACGATCAGATCCGGCCGCGCACGCTTGACACCGGTGGCCACCGCCGGCGCGCGACCATGGGCCGCCTCTTGAAAGTCAACGTTGAAATATTTGTAGGCGAGCACCGAGCATCCGACCGGCGCGATGCCGACGGTGCGCTCCCGCACCCCGAGCTCGTCGAGCACCTCGGCCACCAGCCGGTGAATACTGCCGTGGGTACAACCGGGGCAATAGTGGGTCGAGACGTCCGCCAGCGACTCCGGGCGGGCAAAGACTGTCTCAGCCATGGTGCACCTCCTCCGATTGACCTCCGAGCATTGCCTTGACCTTGGCCACGACCTCGTCCGGTGAGACCAACATGCCGCCGAGCCGATTGTGGAAGTGGACCGGCCGGCTGCGAGCCAGAGCGAGCTGTACGTCCTCGATCATCTGACCCGTGGAGAGCTCAACCACCAGCACCGAGCCCGCCTTCATTGCGGCCTCACGAATCGCCCTGTAGGGGAATGGATACAGGCTGACCGGCCGGATGAGAGCCACCTTGATGCCCTCTTCCCGGAGCTCCTCCAGGGCCGTAGAGCAGACCCGCGCCACCGTCCCATAGGCGACGATCAGCACATCGTAGTCTTCGTCGGTGCCATAGCCGGAAAAGCGCACTTCGTCAGCGACCATTCGGTCGTACTTTGCCTTGAGATGGATGTTGTGCTGTTCGAGCTCTTCGGGGTCGAGAAAGAGCGAGTTGACGACGTTGGTCGGTCGACTGCCGTCGCAGCCGGTGGTCGCCCAGGTCTTGGGCTCGAGCTCTTTGGTCGGCACCCGTCCCTCGAAAAACTCCACCGGCTCCATCATCTGGCCGATGAGGCCATCACCGAGGATCATCACCGGGTTGCGGTAGTAGTCGGCGAGATCGAAAGCGTCCTGTACCAGGTCGGCCGCTTCCTGGATCGACCACGGAGCCAGCACCAACACTCTGAAATCACCGTGCCCGGAGGCCTTGGTGGCCTGGAAGTAGTCCCCCTGGCTGGGGAGGATCCCACCCAGACCCGGCCCCGCACGGACGATGTTGACGATCACCACCGGCAGCTCCGAGCCCGCCAAATAGGAGATGGCTTCCGACATCAGGGAAACTCCGGGCGACGACGAGGAGGTCATGACGCGTTCGCCGGCGCCTGCAGCGCCATAGATCATGTTTGAGGCCGCAACCTCAGATTCGGCCTGCACGAATGCGCCGCCGATCTGGGGCAGCCGCATCGACATGTACTCTGGGATTTCGTTCTGGGGGGTGATCGGATAACCGAAGAAGAGCTTGCAGCCCGCCTGCACAGCCGCCTCGGCGATGGCCTCCGATCCTTTCATGAGTTTTTTGGTCATGCGGGTCTCCGATCGATCGCGACAAGGGACAAGTTTTCCTGCGTCCGTATCCGAGTCCGCGTCCGAAAGACCCCCCCATTGGAGTGCCGCCATTCGGGCACGGGCGCGGGCGCGGGTACGGGAATGATCTTCACTCAGACTCCCATCAATAACTGAAATAGTGGTACATCGCCCCGTTGACCTTCATTTCGATGGCCATGTCAGGGCAAGTGATGCAGCACAGCCGGCAGCCGATGCAGCGCATCTGCTCGACCATCTCGGCATAAAAGTAGCCCTTGCTGTTGATCTTCTTTCCCATCCCCAGGATCTGCTGCGGGCAGGCGTGAACGCAGAGCTCGCACCCTTTGCAGCTATCGGGGCTGATGATGATCTGCGGCATCGGCGCTCCTTTCTCAGTTGACCACGAAGAGCGGCCCAGTCGTCCGGCGTTCGTGGCTCTGCGCGAACGGCGGCATCACAATGCGGCGCATCGCGATCACGGGACACTCGAATTTCTCCTCTCGAAGATCCGCGATCTGCTCTGCAGTTACCGTCACAGCAACGAGCGGTACCTCAGCCAGTCGGGAGGTCTCGACCGCCTGGCTGTAGCCGCCGAGCACAACCGCCGGAGTGGTCTCCCCCATGAGATGGGTATTGGAGATCAGGCCGGAGACGGGCACCCGGCCGACCGCTTCGATCTCCCGAATCATGTGAAGCGCACGTTCGGGGTCGGGGGTCGACGGACGACGGAAGTTGAGCACCAGTAGACAGTCGGTGTCATCGAACGGCACCACATCCGAAAGCGATCCGAGGACCCGAGCGCCAACATCATCACCACCGACATCGATGATCAGCCGGCGGCTGGAATCGCGGAGGTGGCTACGGATCTGTGGGACGATGATCGGTAGATCAGCATGCACGTTGGCGCCGGTCGGCGCCAGTAGCTCGACACCGGCGTCCGACAGAACCTCGCGGGCCGAACGCGATCGGAAGTAGGGTTTGACGATGTCGAGATCCGCGAGGGTGATCCGTACCCCAGCAGCCGCCAGATCGAGGGCGCCGTTGAGCGCGATCTCGGTCTTACCGCTCCCGAAGTGGCCGACAAGTAGTGTCACCCTTTTCCGATACAAGCCCTTTCTCCAACCCAAAAATTCGAGACACCGGGGGATCAGCATAACCCGGCCAGCGCCTCTTCGACAAGGTATGTGAAATTCTTCACGAATACAAGTCCAGTATTGAGACGCAGTTACAGCACTATTTTGCGATCACCACAGGGAGGTGTTCAGTCCTTACTCAAAGCCTTCTCGAGTTCGCGTCGCGCCTCCTCCGACCCCGGGCTCCGGATCACAACGAATCGAAGGTGCTCGATTCCCTCGTCACGACGCCCGACGGAACACAAGGAGAGCCCGAGGAGGCGTCTGAGACCGATGTCCTCCGCACAGCTTGGTTCGACCGGCTCCAGTACCTCGACGACCTTTTTCGGATCGGGGAAAACCCTCGCGTGAATCTGTGCCAGGTTGAAGGCGGCGTCACAGTAGCCGGCGTGCTCATCGAGGGCCGCCTGGTACCAGCCGATGGCTGCGGCAAAATCTCCATGCGCGCGGCACGCCTCGCCCTCGTTGAAAAACGCCTGGGCGTCGGTCACCCTGAGAAGTGGGAGGGGTCGCACCACCACCACCCCGACGAGGGCAACGGCCACGGAAACCCCTACGAGCCTTCCGAAGCGCTGGTCGAGAGGTCGGGCTCGCAACCAGCTGCTCCAAGCGACAATCGCCGAGGCAGCAAATATTATGAGAATGGCCACCAGCGGCATTCGGAAGCGGGCGTTGATGAAAAACGGGATCAGTGTTGCCGAGTAAACGACGACAAAGATCAACAACAGGGATTTCGGTTGGCGCCGACCACCGCCGATCACCAGACCTGCCAATGCCAGAGGCAGGATCAGCCAGATCTTGACAGTTGCCCAGGAGTAGATCGAGGAGTGCCGTGTGACAAACTCGATGATCCGGTTGTTGGAGACCTCGTGGGCATTGATCAGGATGAAAGCCTTGAATGCTGTGTGGCGAAACGCGTCCAGAGGCGAAACACGAATGTATTTCCAAGCACTGTTGTACCAGTAGTCCGAAATCTCGCGTGGCGTCGCACCCGGATCACCAAGTCCCTGGACCGCGATCCGATCCTGGTCCACGCGACCGCCCCACCGGTCGCCGCGAGTGCCCGGGACGACGGCCGAGATGCCGTCCGATTGCGGGTTGTTACCGATGAAAAAGTTGACCCCGCCATTGGCGGCGACCAGGACCAGATCACCATCGGCAAGGTAGTTGTGGAGGGTCACCGGCGCGATGGGCAGGGCGACGCCGACGCCGAAAAGGACCGCCTCGCGCAGCGCCGCCCGCACCTCTCCAGAACGCCATCTGGTGACTACAATCCACACACCAACGGTCGCCACGAAGGGCAAGATCGTCGGCCGGGCAATGGCCGACAGGCCAAAGACCACACCGGCTGCAACCCACAGACACTTCCTGCCGCTGGAGGCGGAGTGAACCAATAGGTCGAGGCCGAGGAGATCCAGAAAGACGATGACCGTAACGACAAGAAGTTCGTTGGCGAAGTAGAGAGACATTCCGTAGACGGCGCTGATTGCGAGGGCGACGAACGCCACCCCTCGGTCGAATACCCGGTCCGCGATGTGAAAGATCAGCCAACAACTGGCCACGCTGAGCAGAATCTGAAGCAGCTTGACAACCGTCTGGCTGGGGCCGACCAACGAATAGACGGCACCCAGTACCCATGGGTAGAGGGGGGCTTGGAAAAAGGTCTCACCGTGAGACCATTCCCCGGCGGCGACAGCCAGGGCGACCTCATGGTAGACCTGTGAGTCGAGGGTGAGATTGTCGGCGTACGGGCTGGCGTACATCTCGAGGAAGAAAACGACCCGCCACAGCAACGCGATGCCCAGTAGGCCGATGACGATCAGCGAACCCTTGTCGATATTTCGCACCCGGGATTGGTCTGGCATCTCGGATTCCATCTTTTCCATTGTGCCCCAGATCGATCCCGATCGAGTTAAGGGTCAAGAGTTAAGGGTTAAGCCCACCCCCCCTTTACACTTGACTCTTTACCCTTAACTTCACGTCACAGCCCCTGAGCGGGTTAGCGATCGCCGCTTTCGCCTTCCGCAGCCGCCATTCTGATGCGGCGGGCGGCGCATTCGGCGTAGCCGGTGCAGCTCTTGCACACGGCGTCGTCGATGAATCCGAACTCGGTCGGTGCACAAACGGTGATCGCAGGATCCTTGGCTCCGTCGAGCTCAGTCAGGAGCTCGGAATCCTGGTCTGCAATTGCGCCACCGCCGCGGGCCCGTTCCTCGGCCGCCCGGACATTGGCATCCCAGCCCCGATTCCGTTCCTCCACCTTCATATCTTCAGACTGGATGACGCCTTCCGTTCGGCGTTTCTTGAACTCGAAGGCGATTTTTCGTCGGCTCGGCATTCGCCTGATGGCGAGGAAGAAAAGATAACCTGATGAAACCCCAACGATATTGGCAAGGCCGCCGACAATCCCGAACGAGAGGCTCGAATAAACGAGAATGGCGGCGGCGATCACCGCCAGATACTTGACCTTGACCGGGATGATGAAGAAGAGTCTGAACTCGACATCCGGATATAGGGTGGCAAAGGTGAAGAGCAGACAGGTGCCGAAGCCGACGTCTCCATACAACGGCCGAGCCAGAGATGC
>Ga0316198_10002704_pt1 | contig 10678 bp, 10 predicted proteins | sample OudBieAanoxic_MG_FD_204935 | JGI IMG/M metagenome (GOLD analysis project Ga0316198, IMG submission 204935) | Coastal sediment microbial communities from Oude Bieten Haven, Netherlands - site A anoxic | ecosystem: Environmental > Aquatic > Marine > Coastal > Sediment | place: Netherlands... | reverse complement strand
TTTTCATGGAGGAGCTTCGCGCTTCGGATCTGTACGACAAGATCTGGCAGGCCTTTTGCGTAATCCTTCCCGTGCGCACGGTTGGCGTGATGGGTGACGAGCGGACCTACGATTACGTCGTTGCCATTCGCGCGGTCGACTCGAGAGACGGCATGACCGCCGACTGGTCGCGGATTCCACACGAGGTCCTGGCTCGCGTCTCGACCCGCATCATTAACGAGGTTCGAGGCTGCAACCGCGTCTGCTACGACATCTCGTCCAAGCCCCCGTCGACGATCGAATGGGAGTGAAAGTCGCCGGGCTCGTGCTTGCGTTCATCGCGATGGGGTGCGCGAACAAGCACACGGTGGCGCCGGAGCCTGCGAGGCTGCAAATCAACACGACGCCGCCGAACGCTTCGGTCTACATCGACGGCCACTATTTCGGTCGCGCGACGGTCCTCGCCCAGGAGCCCAAAGCACTCGCTCCCGGTGCGCATCTGATGACGGTCCAAGCCGAGGATCATTTCCCCCACGACATGGAGCTCGAGCTCCCACGCGGCGTCACCACAATCACCGTCGAGCTCCGACCGATTCCGCCGTAGGCAGCGTCAGTGCCAGTGCCAGTGTCAGCGCCCGCGTCGGCGTGGGTGCGCCTTAGTTTGAGAGGGCGCCCTTGAGCTCTTGGCTGGTCTTGTACTCTTCTTCGATCATCGTGCCGGCTAGCCGGACGACTAGGTGGGTGGGGCTCAGTTGTTTGAGGGTCTGGAGCTCGGCGTATTTCTCCTCGATGTCTTCGTTCACGAGGACGAGGTTGGCTTGGGCGCGGACGAAGTCCGGGCGCTTGGCGATCGTTTGCTTGAGGAGCATCTCGCAGCGGGCTGGGTCGACGTAGCGTTCGAAGGCTTCCATCGCACGGAGGTACGTTCGAACGGGCGGGTCTTCGGCGCCTTCGTCGGCGTATCCCATCATTCGATCGTACTCGAGCCAGTTGCCGCGCAGGCGGAAGTAGTTGGCATTAGCCAAATAGGCCAGCTGTGATTTCGGATCTTGGCTAATCGCTTGCTTGATCAAGTCCGCCCCTGCGACGAGCGGTTCTTCCGACAGGACGCGCAAGGCGCGAACCACCTTTCGTAGGTCTGCGGTCTTGGCTTGCAGCGTGGCGGCGCGTGACTTGTCCGCCGCCGCGGCCTCAGAGGTGTCTTCGAGCGGGCGACTCACAGTCAGCTGGCGCAGCTCGGTGAGGCCTTGGCGGCGCTGATGATCCAAAATCCATGCAGCCGTCATCAGCGCCCCGGCGCCCGAGAGCTCCAGATAGCCGCGAAGGGTGAGCGCTTCGGCTCCCTGTCGACCTGCCGCAAAGCGCCTGGCTGCCCCGTACTCGGGCAACCGGTCGCCTCGGATGATCTCCAGCACCTGAGCCATGGAGGTCACCGGCGTGTTGGGAGGCGGGATGGGCGGGATCCCGTAGGCCTTCTGGAATTCCTGGATGACCTGGGCCGCCTCGGGGGGTCGCATCGTTTCAACGTCGACGCCCTTGCCGATCGTCGAGCCGTCGTTTGTGGAGGATTTGGACGAGGCGCATGCGCTCAAGACGAGCATCATCAGCCATGCGGAGACGGTTCGTTTCATGGCGCGGAGGCTAGCACAGCACTCCGACAGCCCCTAGAACCGCACGAAAACGTCGAACTCGACCGAGATGTTGCTGAGCACTTCCCCGGGCACCACGAGGTAGAACCCCTCGACGAAGAAATCGCTGTAGCCGACCCCGAGCCGGATGTTGGCCCGGTCCCATGAAAAGACGAAACCGGGGACGATGGCGAACGCGTTCTGCAAGTCGCTCAGGTCGCCTTCGAGCTGAGCGCCGATGGTCGGGTTACCTGCATCGAGAGTGCCATTGACCAAGAGGTCGCTGACATAGGGCACCCATCTCAGGGTGAACGTGAGGGCGACCACGCGAGAGAGCCGCCATTCAAACATCGCCCAGAGCTGGAGGAAATCGACGACGACCGCGCCTTCGACTGCGGTGCCGTCCGGCTGAGAGTCGGCATCCCCGTCGACGGCGGTGTACCGCGCTCCAAAGTGCGTGCTGACGTCGGAATTGATCCGCACGGACGATGCCAGGGAGACGGGAGTGATGAAATACCGAACCTTCGTGCCGTCGGGCTGCTCGATGGCGCCAGTGAGGAAGCCAAACGAAACGCTCAGCGCCAATTTCTTGCGGTTGTAGAAGGTCGACTTGAGCTCGAGGTTCGGGGCGACGTCTTCAAAGATCAGCCCAAGAATCCAAGGCATGGTGAAGGTAGTCACCTGCAGTTGGTCGATGATCCCGTAGCTCAGATTCATCAAGCCGAGCCGGACCTCCCGGCGATGGAGGCTGTAGGCCGTGGTGTCGAGCAGCCGCTCTTTGTACGTGTGATAGGCGCGGGCCGGGCTGGGATAGGCGCCTATCCCGACCGAGGTCACGGCCACTACGAGCGTCACCAGGAGAAAAGTGTTGTACCGTTTTCGTCGAAACATCGACTTTGCTCCAGGCTGCAGATGAACTCCCCGTTTGCAGCGCTTATGCCCTGACTGGTTTCCGCGAAGATGTAGTTGAACGTCTGTGATAAGGGCGGCTGTGACAACTCCGGATCCGAGACGTCCACCAGAATCACGAGCCCCGATTCGTCTGCGAGTTTCACTCGAAAGCTCTGGTCGATGCCGAAGGGGTCCTCCCCGTCTACTAGGTCTAACCCGATGCTTCCCTCCAGGACGAAAGTAACGGGCAGCTCCGCAATATCCTGACCGAGCGGCTCGGGGTCGCCCAAGTCCAGTGCGATGGCTCCGTCGTACGACGCTTCGTCACATCCAGGAGCTTCGCAATTGCCGTCCTCGTTGGGCACGAGGTAGAGGCAGTTGGCGGCCGTGCCCCAAACAACTCGGCCGATCCCTCCACTTTCGAGCGTGAGAAACAGATCAATCGAGCCGTTCGTGGAGTCGGGACTGTCGTCATATCCCTCGTCGAATTGCCTTTCGTCCCACCCTGGACAGACGTAGTTGACGTTGACGGCGCCGGTGGGGCTTGGAATGGTCACCCCGCCGCCGCACGTGCCATTCGGACAAGCCGTTTCGTCGCCGACGTCGCAGGCCTCGCCATTGTTGTCTCCGCCGCTGCAGGTCGCATTGAGAACGAGGTCGCCGGTGGTAACGCAAGTGCCGTCGGGGCAAGCGGCGTCGTCGGTGCAGGTGTTGCCATCGTTGGCTCCACCGCTGCAAGCCTTGGCGGTCGAGGCCTCGAGCTCCTGTTGAACCTCGATGACGAGGTTCAAGATCTCCTCGGAAATCTCCGAGTCTTCGATCTCCCCGGCAGCCTGCTCGATTTCATCGGCAAACTCGGCTAGGACCGCGCCGTCGACAGCCGCGGTGGGGTTTTCATACGCCTGAAGCACCGGGCCAAGGTCAGGGGCTGTCGGGAGAGACGGCGAGCACGAGCCAAGGTGCGCGGCAAGGGCGAGCACGCTGAGCATGGACAGCCGACTCATGGTGCGCCCACCTTAGCGCGTTGTTTTCTGTTCTCCACCCGCTTTCGGGTACTGACCAAGACCATCGGGATCACAAACCAGCCTGCGGTCCAAGCGCCCGGGCTAATGAAAGCGAAGCCGGTGTTCACAAAGGCGGTGACTGGCTCGATGATCGCGCTCCGGAGCACCTCGTCCTTTTCGGGTTCACTCAAGCTCGCGCGCGTGAGGCCGTTCTTGCGCGCATAGGACCAGCCTGCGATGCCGATGAAGCCGGAAAGCGCGAGCGAGAGGCTCTGGCCGACCGGCGAGGACAGGCTCTCGAGCTCCGGGTCTGCGATCGCGAAAAAGAGAACCCTGCAAACGAAAATCAGCTGCAGCAGACACAGGAGCGTGTGTCGCGGGTTGGTTCGGTCCAGGGGCCCGAGCAGCTTGTGCGTCAAATTCCAAGAGATCAGCGTCAGGCCCACCGCGATGATCAACCTCAGCAGGTCGGTGGAATTGTCGATCAGCAGCGACAGCAAACCGTAGGGAAGCGCTTTCCAGGCCATGTCCTCGGTGTGGGGGAGGTACATGATGAAGTCCACGAACAGCACCGCATACGCGACATCGAGAAAGGTCTCAAGCCGGCGCAGCTGCCTACGTCCGGCGGCGACACTGGGGTCTTCGCTCATCTCGGAACTCAACTTGGGCCTTGATCTTTGCGCCCCATTGAGGAGACTCGCGCCATAGTAGGGCGATGTCAATTCGCTTCTCGCTTCTGCCGCGTGCGAAGGGAGGGAAACGACTCATGAACACGATGAACCCCCGGAGGGCTCGGCCCCGCAAAAAGCTCTGGCACACTTCTGGTCGGCAGTGCATAAGCAGAGACGTGTTGATACGTCTCGCTCTCGCCGCGCTCCTCGTCACCGCCGGCACCGCCTGCAAGCACAACAAGAATGCGAACACGACGGTGGCACGACGCGCGGGGTTTGATCTCTCGTGCCCGAAGGATGATTTGAAGCTCAACGTCGTCGATACCGAGGGCGCACGCAAAATGGCCACGCAGATCGCGGTGCAGGGTTGCGACCAGAAGGCGGTCTACGTCTACTTCCCCGATTCCGACACCTGGATCATCAACGGCATCGTGACGCCGCTCTCGGCCGACTACGAGGTGCCTCCTCCGATCGCCAAAGGTAGAGGCAAGCGGGGAGACAAGCAGATGCAGAAGGCCGAGAAGCGGGGCAAGATGGACGCCGCGGAGTCAGCGCCCGTCGAGGAGGAAAAGCGCCGAAGGCGTAAGGACAAGAAGGCCGCAACGGGAGAGTCCTCCCCGGTCGAGCCCGAGGCGCCGGCGCCTGCAGGCGACCTCCCGGATCCAACTTAGCGCCGCGCTCTGTCCGTTGAATCGGTGTTGAGCCGTGGTACGTCTGTCAGCTCCAAGCAACTCGAAGCTAGAGGAGAGCTCATGCGCCATTCGCTGATGCCTTCGGCTCAGATAGCACCCCACTATGGGGTGCTTCTATTGGTGTTGCTGGTTCTCTTGGTGGTCGCACCCGTCTTGCCCGCCGAGCGGGCGGGCTACGGCCTCGAGCTCCTCTTCGACGTCGTCCTGCTTGCCGGCGCGTACTCGGCGGCGTGGCAGAGCCGACATCGACTGCCGTTCTTCGTGCTTACGGCCGTAACGCTCGCCACGCGCTGGACCGATATGGTCCTGGATCACAGCGGCTTCTCCTTGGCGTCGATCGCGCTCGTGATTCTCTGGCTCGGCTATGCGGTGCCCTTGATCGTGACCGATCTTTTTCGCATGAGGGAGGTGGGCACCAACGCGATATTGGGCGCGATTGTGGCCTACGTGCTCGTCGCGGTAGCCTTTGGATCCCTGTACCTGATGGTCGAGCTGCTCCAACCCGGTTCGTTCACGGGACTTCCAGTAGGAAGCAACCAAGCAGAGCTAGAAAGCGCTTTGCTCTACTTCAGCGTCGTGTCGATCACGACGATGGGCTACGGCGACATCACGCCGATCTCGGGGCTTTCCCGCTCGTTGTCTTCAATCGAAGGCATGTTCGGGACGCTCTACCTCGCCGTCATGATCGCGCGGCTGGTGGGGCTGCATAACTCGCGCCCAAGGGATGGTTCTTCGCTGTAGTGGTGACGAAAGCACGCTTCTGCGGTACCAATCGCAGGATGCGAAAGGTGAAGCGATCTCCGGTGCCGCCGGTCATGGCGGGGCTCCTCGTCGTTCTCGGGGCAGGGGCGCACCGTTCGGCCGACGCACAGCCCGTGGAACATCCGCTCGAGCCTGCGGTGACCTCGAGCCCCCGCGAGACCCTCCGCACCTTTCTCGATTCCTCGAAGTCCAAGTGGGCTTTGGTCCGCGACGAAGGTGAGGGCCAGCGCACCAAGGAGGGGCTTCAGAAGCTCCTGGCGCTCGACGCGCGAATCAAAGGAACGCTCGACCTCAGTGAGGTCGCGCCCGAGGCTCGCTTTGAAACCGGCGACGATGTGAGTGTCTACCTCTACGAAGTGCTTTCGCGGATCCAGCGCCCGCCGCTCGAAGAGGTTCCGGGCAACGACGACGTGGAGAACCGTGCCGACTTCGAGAGCTGGACCGTACCTCACACGGAGATCAGGATTCATCGCGTTGCGAAGGGAACGCGCGCCGGCGAGTTTCTTTTTGATCCAGAGACGGTCGATCGCGCGCAGGAGTTCTACGAGCGCACTTGGCATCTGCCCTACCGCCAGCCGCCCCCCATCGAGAACGTCAGCTCTTTTCTCGAGGTGTACGGAGGATGGAATGTTCCGATCACTTGGGTCGACGCCTTGCCCGAGCCGATGCGAACGGTTGCGTGGGGGCAAGCGATTTGGAAGTGGGTTGCGCTTCTCGGATCGCTCCTTGCGGCGCTGGTTCTGATCGCTGTGGCTTTTCGATTCACGCGCCGGCGTGGCAAGGTACGATCAGGGTGGCGGTACCTGACGAGACTCACGGTTCCGGTGCTGCTCTTCATGGTCGCGGCGTTCCTGTTTCCGTGGCTCGCCGAGGAAATCTTGCTGAGCGGAGATGTTGCGAGCGGGATGAAGCTCAGCACTACGGCGGTCGCCTACCTGTCGCTTGCCTGGGTGCTCTGGATTCTGATTCTCGGCATCGGCGAGATGGTCGTGAGCCGTCCAAGGATCCAAACAGAAGGCCTGGACGCGAGCCTCATTCGCCTCACGGCTCGGCTGATTGCGATCGCCGTCGTCGTGGTCCTGGTGTTCCAAGGGGCCACTGCGATCGGAATCCCGCTCATGGGATTGGTTGCAAGCGTCAGCATCGGCGGCCTCGCCGTCGCGCTCGCAGCACAGGACACCCTCAAGAGCGTCCTTGGCAGCCTCACGATCTTCATCGACCAACCGTATAGGGTCGGCGAGCGAATCATTGCGGGCGGTTACGATGGCGTCGTCGAGCGCATCGGGCTCCGTTCGACTGGGATACGCCAACTCGACGGGAACGTGACCTCGATCCCCAACGAGAAGATGGCCGCGATGGAGATCGAGAACGTCGATCGCCGGCAGAGCATCCGCCGCAAGACCAGGCTCCGGATGGCCGTGGGTTCCTCCGAGGCGCAGATTCGGGAGGCGCTCGCCATCGTCAGAGCGATCTTGAAAGACCATGAGGGCATGTCCGCGGACCGGCCGCCCCGCGTCTATTTCGATGAATTCAACCCGGACTCTTTGAGCATTGTCATCTTCTACTGGTACGAGCCGGCGGATTACTGGGCGTTCTGCGAGCTCGCCGAGCGCATCAATCTCGAAATCGTTCGCCGATTCGCAGAGGCCGGCATCGAGTTGGTGCCTCCGACGTCGACGACACGGATCACGAGCGAAGCCGGCGATCCGTTGGAGCTCCGTTCTTCGAGCACAGACGACGGGGAAAGCTAGCACCGCCTCGCATCCGCCATCGCCTACGACCAAAACGTCGCGATGCGCTGCACCATCCAGAAAGAGGCGAGGATGCCGACTGCATAGGCTGTTGGGGTTTGAAGCGGGCGGAGCCCAGCGATCGAGAGGTCCCGATTCACGATCGCTCGCCCGGCGAGTCGCATCAACTGATAGACGAGGACGACCGCGAAGACGAATGCGATTTGCCCGAGCTCGACCCCTAGGTTGAAGAACAGAAGGGCGGCCGGAATTTCGGTCTGGGGGAGGCCTGTCTCGCCGAGCACGGCCGCGAAACCGAAGCCGTGGAGCAGGCCAAACGATGCAGCGACTGCGATAGGGTAGCGGTAGGTCAGGCTGCGTTCGTCGCCTCGTACGATTTCGAAGGCGAGAAACACGATGCTTAGCGCGATCGCGGCCTCGACGGCCGGGACGGGCACGCGAACGAGGTCGAGGGCGCTGAGCGCGAGCGTGATCGAGTGCGCGATGGTGAAGCCGGTGATCGTGATCAAGATACGGCGGCCCGTGCCGGCGATGAGCATCAGGCACACCAGAAACAATAGATGGTCATAGCCCTCGAGGATGTGCTTCGCGCCAAGCGTCAGGTAGTCTCTGGCCACCGCGCCGAAGCTCTCGACCTCGGGGATGATGAGCTCTGTTTGATCTGGGGAGGCCAAGAGCGAGTGTGTTTCGCCCGACCGGCGGGAAACGCGGACCAGTGCGGAGACCGACGGGTTGAAGGCCGGGTAGCGGATCTGCAGAGCGGTGCCCGCCGGATCGACCTCGCATCGATAAGTTCGGCGACGGACGCTTCCACCATTCGCCACTACGGCTTGGCCTCTGGCCGCGACGCATCCTTCGGCCATCAGAATCTCCGGCGCGTTGCGGACATCGATCGAAGGCGGGATCTTCCATCGGACCGAAAACACGAGCGGCGCTTTTTCGGTGACCTCGATGTAGAGAGGGCGGCTTTCGTGTGCGTGCGCCGCGCTACTGACCGCGCCGATCGCAGCGAGCGCCAGCGCCAACAGGATCGCGGCGCGGGTCATCGGTCGTCGGTTCCCTCTTGGTTCTTAGCTTCCGGATCGCGGTCATAGACGACTCGGACATCGTAGGCATCGACGACGTCGGCAATGGCCGCTTCGGTCTCTTCGCGAATCCGCGCTCTGCGCGCGTCCTCACGTACCCGGCCTTCGATTTCGGCGAGCTCGGGCTCGCGTCCCGGCTCGTTGGTCGTCAGAAGCACCACGTGAACGCCGTAAGCCGAGTCGAATGGGCCTCGCCAGACGAATTCATTGGGCTCGAGCTCGAAAAGCTCCCTAGCCATCGCTGGGCCGAAGTGGCTGCCGACGTAGTCCGGTGTCCGCTCGACGTAGTTGACGTGATAGAGGAAGCGGTCGCCGTGCTGCGGCGCTTCCGAAAAGGGAACGCCATTCCGGTTCAGCTTCTGAAGCTCCTCTTCTGCCAGCGCGCGGGCCTGCTCCCGCGGGCGGTCTTCGGTCTGGAAAAAGACGTGTGTGAACGTTACGTAGGGCTCGACGTAGTAGTCGGCTTTGTTGGCGTCGAAGTAGCGCTGAACCGCGGCTTCGTCCAAGTCGGCGCCGGCCTCGGCGAAACCCTCGGTGATGAACTCGAGCTTTTGTACCAGCCGCCGGCGGATGATGTAGTCGTCGTCATCGAGACCGAGCGCAAGCGCCTCCCGATGCAGGACTTCCTCCCGAACGTAGTCATCGATCAGTCGCTGGAGCTCCTGTTGCGAGAGAGCGTCGAGCTTTTTTGCTGCGAGGTCGGGGTTGAAGGCCTTGATTCGATATTGGATGAAGGTGAGGAGCGCCTCCTGGTCCACCGTAATCACGTTCGGGTCAGAATCCTCGTCGTTGCGATTCACGATCCCAAACAACGCAAACAACGCGAGACCCGCCGCGAGGAAATGCACGAGCGGCTCTTTTAGAAACTCCTTCAACACCAACCAGCCCTCGGAAAAAGGGGACTGTCCCCTTTTCTACGGGGTGTACCAGATGGGGGAGGAGTAGGCTCGCTCTTGGATGGTGGAGGGGTGGCCCGTTTGGGCGGGGTCCATGCTCAGTGCGATGGCGTCGTAGAGGGTGTGTCGCGGCGTCGGGATCTGGAGGACGCGGAGATAGTAGAAGGCTCGCGAGTCAGGATCGAAGTCGGGGTCTTGCCACACGACCGAAAGCTGCGCGTCACCGATCGAGTTGCGGTAGGCGCCGGTTTCGAGGTCGACCGTGTTGCCGACCGGCCGCAGCGAGCCGTCGCTGCCCACGACTCGTCCGTCCGACCAGACGATGTCGTAGACCTTTTCCTGGGGCTCACCGTTTTCGTCAAGCCAGCCCTTGACCATTTGAACGCGGTCGAGGTTGGCGCCGACGGGGTCTTTGATCGCGTAGACCAAGAAGCGAGGCGACTTCCCTTCGGGCGCCTGGGTCAGGTCGCCGCCCATTGGGACTCCGTTCGCGTAGCCAATTTGGGCGAGGTCCTTTTTGCCAGCGTCTTTGTCGTCGAAGCCCCAGCCGCCGAATAGACGGACACGAATGCGTGGCCCGGTGCTCGCGTACACTTCCTTGCGTCGGAAGGCATCGAAGAGCGCGCCGCGCTGGTTTGCTTCGGCCCAAACGCCCGCGAGGCCGGCGGCCGACATGTCGGCGCCAAAGCCTTTGATTCCGAGAAAGGAGTCGAAGCGATTGGCCGGCGTCGAATCAAAGGCCGTCTTGCCCTGGAAGTTGTCCTCCTCAGCGGAAGCCATGCCCGTGTGCGCATCGGTCGAGCCGATCATGCCGAACTTGTAAGGGTTGACGCCCACATCGGCTTCGAGCTCGAGGCCGCGGATCAGTCCAGAGCGAACGAAGTCACCGGGCCCGACGGCAGCTTTCGTTCCTTCGGCGAGGGCCTCCGCGTCGATCGCGTGACTGAAAGGTTCGAAGGCTGCGAACTCGTCGCGGGGTGAAAGGATGGGGTCGGTCTCGGAGTCGCCCTTGATCTGCGTGACCTCGACGACCTGCTCCCATTTCATCCGAGTGCGCGCGTACTGGGCGGTGATGGGGCGGCCCTCGCTGTCGACGTCGTTGAACATCAGGCCGCCGCTGATGTTGGAGTTGTGTGGGATGGCGGTGAAGCTTGCTCCGGTGCGCTGCGAGGTTTCCTCGAGCCAGGCCCAAAGGTCTTCCGGCTTGTCGCTGTCGAAGGAGCTGTACGGAATGAACTTCGATGCCACCTCACCGCCCTCGGGCATGAAGACGACACGGTGGAGGTTCTTGCCTCCGGGCGTCGACGTCCACTCCCAGC
>Ga0316198_10002703_pt1 | contig 10682 bp, 8 predicted proteins | sample OudBieAanoxic_MG_FD_204935 | JGI IMG/M metagenome (GOLD analysis project Ga0316198, IMG submission 204935) | Coastal sediment microbial communities from Oude Bieten Haven, Netherlands - site A anoxic | ecosystem: Environmental > Aquatic > Marine > Coastal > Sediment | place: Netherlands... | reverse complement strand
CCAAGTCGAGAACTACTAAAGTGTCAAAGAAAAAACGGCATGTTTTTTCTTGCGGGGAGGTGTTTTTTTCCTTGACACGCCCTTTAATGGGTGACCCCACAATAAACCCTTGCTGTTCGCCACATATTGGGCTATTTCAGGCCTTGGCGAACCGGCTCACCGCCGGGCAGGACAATCCAGGTACAAGCATCCGGCCCACGGCAATACCGAATCCATGTTGAAGGAAAGTACCAGATGAGAGCGTCGATTCTCATTCTCATAAATATGCTGTTGATGGTCTGGGTATTGGCCTTGCCTCCGCTTGGTAGCGTCAGCGTTGCGGCGGATGACCAAGCCCAGAGCGAGCCTGTTGATTTTACCAAGTTTTCCCTGGAAGAACTTAAAAACGTCCAAATCATATCGGCTTCCAAGAGACCCGAAATCGTTTGGGACGCTGCCTCGGCTGTATATGTGATTACGCAGGAACAGATCCGGCGATCAGGAGCGACCAGCATCCCCGAAGCGCTGCGGTTGTCCCCGGGAGTCCATGTGGCCCGGATCAGCGCCACGGCATGGGCCATCAACATCCGGGGGCTCAACAACCAGTTCGCCGAAAACCTGCTTGTGCTCATTGACGGCCGCAGCGTTTACACGCACGTCTTTTCCGGCGTGTTCTGGGATGTTCAGGACACGGTCATGGAGGACATCGAGCGAATCGAGGTGATCCGGGGGCCGGGGGCCGCCCTTTGGGGGAGCAACGCTGTCAACGGTGTCATCAATATCATCACAAAGAACGCATACGAGACCCAGGGCGGAGAGGCCGTGGCATTGGTCGGCAGCGAGGAACAGATTGCCAGCCTCCGCTATGGCGGTAAGCTGGGGCGACAGACGGCTTACCGGGCCTATGGCAAGTTTTTCAATCGGGGGGATTTGAACAGTGTCGCAGGAGGCTTGGAGGATGCCGTCGGAGATCCACAGTCGAGCGATAACTGGCGTTCCGGTCGGGCAGGGTTCCGCCTCGACACAGCGTCCGCCAGTGGTGTGCCGGCCGCCGGAGCCAACACCTTCAACTTGCAGGGGGAAGCATACAGAAACAGGTACAACAAGGATTTCGAGCGGCGCTCGATACTTTTTCCCACCGCCCCCACGGGTCAAGGCCTGCAAAAAGACGACTCCGAGGCCAATGGGTTCCACCTGCTGGGGCGATGGCAGCACGCCCTCTCCAAGGATTCGGATACATCGCTGCAGTTCTATTTCGACCACGCCGAAAAGGATTACGATCCGGCCAGCGGCAAAGTGAATACGGCCGATCTGGATTTTCAGCACAATCTGACCCTCGCGCAATCCCACGACATCGTTTGGGGCCTGCAATATCGATTCATCTCCGATGAATTCCGTAACAGCCCCAATTTCACGATGGATCCGCAGGATTTGAATCAAAGCCTGTGGAGCGCCTTCATCCAGGATCAGATCCACCTGGCGCCCGACCTGCTCAAATTGACGGTGGGGTCGAAGTTTGAACACAACGAGTTCACCGGGCTGGAAATCCAACCGAGCCTACGGCTGATGTATACACCGTACCGGCAACTGGCCCTTTGGACGGCCGTCTCAAGGGCCGTGCGCGTCCCTTCGCGGCTCGAATTGCATGGCCGGATCAGCGACCAGTTTCTGCTTCCGGCTGTCGACCCCAATGTGCCGGTGGTGGTCAACACCCAGGGCAATGCAGACCTCGATAGCGAAAAACTCACTGCCTACGAATTCGGTCTGCGCCTGACCCCGACGCCATCCCTGTGGTTCGATGTCGCTCTGTTTTATAATGACTACGATGACTTGATCGGCCTCGAGCAGATCTCCGGCACCCCGCCGACCGGGCCGTTCGTCCTGGCCTACGACAACAACGCCACCGGACGAGCCTATGGTGCGGAGGTTGCCGCCGATTGGCAGGTCATGCCCAATTGGCGTTTGGGGGGCACCTACACCTACCTGAACACGCAAATCGACAAAAATCTGGTCGCTGACCCGAACATCGCCGAATTCCTCTCCGAGGGAGTCAATCCGCGCAATGTGTTCTCCATCCGGTCGTACCTGAACGTTACCCCGCAGATCGATTTCGATGCGTCACTCCGCTTTGGCGGCAGCCTGCCGGAAAGGAACATCGACAGCTACACGGTCATGGATGCCCGGCTGGCCTGGCGCCCTTTCCCGAAACTGGAACTGTCCCTGGTGGGACAGAATCTCCTGGAAGAGGGGCATGCGGAATTCTCGACGCTGGAGGTCCAACGCAGCGTCTACGGTAAAATCGACTGGCATTTCTAAGGGCCCGCCCGATGGCAGCATTATCCGGAAAATGGCACATGAGAAAAATCGGCGCCGCGCGGGTCGCCGTGTCTCTCTTGTTCTGCCTGTTGATCCTCCGACCGGCGGCGGTTTGGGGTGGTCCCCTCACCGGCACCGAATATGACGTCAAAACCGGGTTCATTTACAATTTCGCGAATTTCGTCTCTTGGCCCCCGGCGGCTTTCAAGGACAAGGACGACGACCTGGTCCTGTGCTTTGCGTCCGATACGCCGGCCGCAGACGCCCTGTTGAAATTAAACGATCAGACCATCAGGGGAAGAAAAATCAAGGTCATCCCTTACACACAGGAGAGTTGCCTCGACGCCAGCCACATCCTCTATATCGCCACCCAAGACAGAAACCTGGTTCAGAAGCTTCTCGGCATTGCGCGGGAACGCAACATATTGACCATAGGAGAGATCGAGGGCTTCACCCAGATGGGCGGCGTCATCAATTTCTTCGAAGATCAAAATCGCCTGCGCTTCAAAGTCAATATCGATGCCGCCAAGCGGGCCGGATTGACGATGAGTTCGCAATTACTCGGCTCCGCACAGATTTACAGAGAGGAGCATAAGTAAGATGGGTGCCTTACGGGACGTCTCGATCCGATGGAAGCTGAAATTGATCATAATGATCACCAGCGGCATCGCCCTGCTGTTTGCTTCCGCGGCCCTGATGTTCAGGGACATCACCAAGACACGCAAGAACCTGCGCAGCGATCTCGCCAGTTTGGCCCAGGTGATCGGGACCAACAGCATCGGGGCTATCGTTTTCGACGATCGGGATACAGCGGAAACCAACCTGGCGGCCCTCAGCGCCAAGCCATATGTCTTACTGTCCTGCATCTACGATCGTGACGGACAACCGTTCGCCGTGTTCGTCCACCAGGACGAAAAGGACCGGCTTTCCATTCCCACTCTGCGGGAGCCCGGCCAATACTTTGACGACAACTACTTGTTCGTGTTCAACCCCATTCTACAGGAAGAAAAAGTCATCGGCACGATTTGCATCCAATACGATCTCAGCGGCACTAAAAGGGAGATATACGCCTCGGTGGCCATATTCGGGATCATCGTTTCGGCCTCGTTCCTGATCGCCTGGTTGTTGTCCGCTTCGCTCCAGAAGGTGATCTCCCAGCCGATCTTGAGCCTGACCCAGGTGGTCGGGTCTGTGTCCGAACAAAAGGATTTTTCGGTCCGGGTTCAAAAACACTCCCAGGATGAAATCGGCGTGTTGATCGATGCCTTCAACGGGATGCTCGCCGCGCTCCAGTCCCGCGATCAAAAACTCCAGGAATACCGCGGACACCTGGAAGAACAGGTGGCCGCCCGCACGATGGCTTTAAGCGATACCAACAAAATGCTCCAAGCCGCCAAGGAGACGGCCGAATCGGCCAGCCGGGCCAAAAGCGAATTCCTTGCCAACATCTCCCATGAAATCCGCACACCGATGAACGCCGTAATCGGTTTCTCCGAGCTTCTCAAACCGCTGATCACCGATCCCAAACAGAAAAACTACCTGGAATCCATCAGTTCCAGCGGTCGGAACCTGTTAAGCCTGATCAACGGCATCCTGGATTTGTCCAAAATCGAAGCGGGCAAAATGGAGCTCGAGTGCGAACCGGTCAAGCCGCGCGCAATATTCGACGAGGTTCACAGGATGTTTACCGCGCAAGCCGCTGTGAAGAATATCGAGATGGTGATCGACTTTTCCGGGGATATCCCCGACTGTTTGATCCTCGATGAGGTGCGTCTGAAGCAAATCCTCTTCAACCTCGTCGGCAACGCCGTCAAATTCACCGAAAAGGGATTCGTGCGCATCGAGGTTCAAAAGCGGGATTCCGTGGGCGGCGACGACATCGACCTGTCGATCACGGTCGAAGATACGGGCATCGGCATACCGGCGCAGTATCACGCCGACATCTTCGAAGCCTTCAAGCAGAAGGACGGCCAAAGCACTAAGCGCTTCGGCGGCACCGGCCTGGGTCTTTCCATCACCAAACGACTGGTTGAGATGATGGGCGGAACCATCACCGTTCAAAGCGAAGAAAACAAAGGCAGCCTATTCCGGATCGTCATCCCACACGTGTCGGTAGTGCCGGCGGCGGCCGAACCCGAGGCCTTGCCCAGCACCGTGTCTGACGATATTGTCTTCGACCCGGCCTGCATCCTCGTCGTGGATGACCTGACCCTCAACCGTTTGTTGATCAAGGAGTATTTGATCCAGACGCCGTTGACCGTCATAGAAGCCGAAAACGGCGAAGATGCCGTGCGCCTAGCCAAGCAGCACCAACCGGACCTGATCCTGATGGATATCCGCATGCCGGTCATGGACGGCATCGAAGCAACGAAACAGATCGGCCGCGACGAGGCTACCCTGGGCATTCCAGTGGTGGCCCTCACCGCTTCGGTCATGGAAGAAGAAAGAGATTCCCTTATGGCCATGGGATTTGCCGGCTTTTTGGACAAGCCGGTCACCGAAGACGCTCTCTTCCGGGAGCTGAAGCGCTTCATCGGCCATACCGCTTGGCAGCACGAACCCCATGAGACGCCGGCCTCGGACCTGACCCCCGCCCGCATCGATCTTTTCCCACAGATTCTGGAACTCCTCGAAAACGAGTGCATGCAACACTGGACAGCCATCCGGAAAAACCTTTTTTTCGACGAGATCGACGACTTTGCCCGGGAGGTGAGCACCCTGGGAGATGTCCACGCTCTGGCGATCCTGAGTCGGTACGGAACGGATTTGAGCGCCCATGTCAAGGCCTTCGACGTGGAGCAGGTCAACAGCGAGTTGAGCCTTTATCCGCAGATCGTCGCCAAGCTGAAATCCTTTTACCTGCAAATAGAAAAGGAATCGATCAATGGACCTGAACCAATATAACCGTTTAAAAATACTCATCGTTGACGACGTGCCTAAAAACATCCAGATAGCTGCCAGCATCCTGCAGAACGATAATTACCAGATAGCCTTTGCCCAGGATGGCCCGACGGCACTGGCCCAAGTCGAGAGCAACCGCTTTGACCTGATCCTGCTGGACATCATGATGCCCCAGATGGATGGGTACGAGGTCTGCCGCCGCATTCGAAACCGACCGGACAACCGGGATACGCCCATCATTTTCCTGACGGCCAAGAACGATACCGACAGCGTCGTCAAAGGGTTCGCCATGGGAGCCATGGATTATTTGAGCAAACCGTTCAACAGCGCTGAATTGCAGGCCAGGGTCAAAACCCACTTGGAGCTCTACCGGTCCAGGAAAGCAATCGAAGAGGTCAACCAGCGTCTGCACCTGGAGATGGCTGAGCGCATCAAAGCCGAGGCGGAACTCAAACGGAGCGAGGAAGACTACCGTTATTTATCCCTGCACGACAATTTGACCAACCTGTACAATACGCGCCATCTTTATCGCTCCTTGGAAAAACTGGTCGAAGAGGGCCGCCGCCAGGGCACCACCTTTTCACTGATCTTTTTCGATATCGACAACTTCAAACGCGTGGTCGACACCCACGGCCATCTCAACGGCAGCAAGGCATTGGCGGAAGTGGCCGCGGTGCTGGAAAGCTGCATCACCGAACCCTCCTACGGCGTGGCTTACGGCGGCGACGAATTTGTGGCCGTCCTTCCCGGCCATGAGAAGGCCCGGGCCGTGCAAAAAGCCCAGGAGATCCGCGCGAAGCTGCTGCGCACGATTTTCCTGACCGAAGTTGAAAACGGCGTTCGGCTGCAGGCCAGCTTCGGCGTATCGACCTATCCTGACGACGCCGAAAACATCACCGCCATTCTTGCCCGGGCGGATCAGGCCATGTTCAACGTGAAAATAAAAGGTAAAAATGCCGTGGGCGATGTGGACGGCGCCTTTCATTTGAACGGTCTGGATGAGGCTGCTGACGAGCCGGTGCCGTCGTCCTGCACACGGCATGTCCTGAACGGCGAGGAGACATGACCGGCGCCGTCTCGGCCGCGACCGTCTGTAAACGGCAACCGGCATGGGCATGGCCCGGCATTGGTCATTGGACAACCGACGCCGGATCTTTATGTTTGACATTTTTCGGCCGCTTGGCGGACAGTGAGAATTTTATCGTCATGTATCCCAACGGTTTCGGAATCATGGGATTTCTGCAGCACTGGAATGCCGGACACTGTTGCGGAAAAGCCGCCGACAACAAAGTAGACGATGTTGGATTTGTTGCCGCGGCCCTAAGTCCTCAGATGCCAAACGGACATGACTACCGAAGAGGTCACTTGACTTGAAAGAGATGATGCATAGGTTTGAGCAATTCTGAAACAGTGGCTTCGACTGATAATTCTCCGTCTGGGGATAAATCGCGGCTCAGATTGGTTTTTGCTGTTGAGACCCGGTCAGAATTTCACGATTCACGGAAACTGCTTCTTTTGATCTCATAAGAAGTACGCCATGTGGCATCCTGACAGACTTCCGGATTGAAAACTTTCGAAAGAAAAGGAGCAAACGACCTCATGCGAACGAAAGGCTATGAGTGGTTGAACAAGTGTGCGCTTTTAACCGTTGCTTTCTTGGTACTGGCCGGCTTGTTGGCCTTACCTATTGAAGCGACAGGAGCCGACGCGGCTCCACCGCCGGTTTCGACCACCACAGGCAATCCCGAAATTCCCGTCAAGGAACTTCAGTATCTGCTCAAACCTTTGACAATGGAAGATCTGGTCGTGGAGGCCGGTAGCTGGCAGGCTGTGCTGAAAGACCACATCGCTAAAATCAGCGCAAAACAGATCCAGGCCATGCAGGCCGAAGGAACGACCAAAACCCAAATCCTGGAGGAAGTGACCAAACTGCAGGAACGACAGACAGCACTGATCGATCGGGTCAACGCTGTGGTAAACGAGCTCCGGAAGAAGGGCGGCGAGATCGAGGCCTACGAAAAATATCTTGCAGCGGTTTCCGGCATTAAAGTCGATGTGACCGATGCCGGCAGCACTTGGACGGTGATTACCGGCTGGTTGAAATCCAGCGAAGGCGGCCTGCGTTGGTTGAAAAACATCATTTTATTTATTGTGACGATCGTGGTGTTTATGATCTTGTCTGCGATCCTCGGCAAAGCCACCCAGAGAGCGGTTGCGAGAGCCAGGGGAGCCTCGGCGCTGTTGAAGGATTTTCTGGTGAATGTGGTTCGCAAGGCCATCTTTCTGGTCGGTTTGGTGGTGGCACTCTCCATGCTGGAGGTCAACATCGGTCCCTTTCTGGCCGCCATCGGAGCGGCTGGTTTCATCATCGGCTTTGCCTTGCAAGGTACCCTGAGCAACTTCGCCGCCGGGATCATGATTTTGCTGTACCGGCCCTACGATATCGGCAACTTCGTCAACGTGGCCGGGGTCAACGGAACGGTGTCGGCCATGACCCTGGTGTCCACCACCCTGACGCTGCCGGACAATCAAACCGTTGTTATTCCGAACAACTCGATTTGGGGCGACATCATCACGAACGTCACCGGAAGCGAAACGCGCCGCGTCGACATGGTGTTCGGCATCGGCTACGACGATGATATCGCCAAGGCGCAGGGTATCCTCGAAAAGATCGTCAAAGATCATCCGCTGGTTCTCGAGTCCCCTGAGCCGGTGGTTCGTGTAAACGAACTGGCCGATTCGTCGGTGAACTTCGTCTGTCGCCCCTGGGCCAAAACGAGCGACTACTGGACGGTTTATTGGGACATCACCCGGCAGGTGAAAGAACAGTTTGACCAAAACAGCATCAGCATACCGTTCCCGCAGCGGGATGTTCACGTTCATCAAGTCAGTGCCTGATGCCATGCGGCTGAATAAAAAAGCAGTCGGCGTTCACAGTGCACCGCATCTGCTTTGTTGTCGGGGACTTGAAGTACAAAAGTACGTCTGCGCGCCCGACGCCTTGCATCTGCGGCACTCTGTAAACGCTAACAAATAGGTGGTTTGAAGCGCATCGGGCTTTGCAACCCTATAAACGGTTACAAAAATCAGGTCATTTTATACCGCCTCGATTGGTCCGATCCCGGTAACCATAACTGGTCTTAGGAGCGTGCACCGGGAAACGATGCCGGCCTCGTTCGGCAAGAGAAACGATCGCATGAAAGCCAAACAACTCATCAAAAAAGCTCGCAAACTCGCGGAGCTGTTCTGCGTCACCAGCGGCGACAAGTTCAAACTCAAAAACGTTGACCCGGGCGACACCCTTGACTTCAAGTCGGAGGACAAGCCGCGGGCCAAGACGGCGCTGGCCGCCGGTGTCGAGGTGCTCTCGGAACTGCAGGACAAGCTCTATGCCCAGGACAAGTGGGCCGTACTGCTCATCCTCCAGGCCATGGACGCGGCGGGCAAGGACGGTACCATCAAGCACGTCATGTCCGGACTTAACCCGCAGGGCTGCCAGGTCTTTTCGTTCAAGGTGCCCACGAACGAGGACCTGGATCACGACTATCTCTGGCGCTGCATGAAGTGCCTGCCCGAACGCGGCCGGATCGGCATCTTCAACCGCAGCTATTATGAGGAGACGCTGGTGGTGCGGGTGCATTCGGCGTTTCTGGCAAAGCAGAAGCTGCCACCGGAACTGATCACGAAAGACATTTGGAAGGAGCGGTTTCAGGACATCCGCGCGTTCGAACGCTACCTGACGCGCAACGGTGTGGTCGTCCGGAAGTTCTTTCTGCACGTGTCCAAGAAGGAGCAGAAGCAACGATTTCTCGAGCGCATCGAGAATCCGGAGAAGAACTGGAAGTTCTCAGCCAACGACGCAAAGGAGCGGGAGCATTGGGATGGCTACATGGAGGCGTACGAGGATATGATCCAGCATACCGCCACGAAAGACGCGCCGTGGTACGTGGTGCCGGCAGACAACAAGTGGTTCACCCGCGTCGTAGTGGCTGCGGCGGTTATCGATACACTGGACTCCCTGAAACTCGCGTATCCACAGGTCGGCCCGGACAAGTTGAAGGAACTCGCTGCGGCCAAACGCCTGTTATTGGCAAAGAAATAATTTCTCCATTGAAACAAGAAAACAAAATTAGCCCCAAGCAGAGCCTGCACTGCGCATGAACTGACGCCGCCGGCGTAAAGTAGGAACCTTAGGGCCGCGGCAAGAAATAATTACACATCTTGATTGTTTTTTGGCCCGTCTACCGCGTTACATCCACCAACACATATCCCGATATGCGCCGGCGGATGTGCCTTGTAGACGAACCAAAATCCTGCGAAATCTTGTGTAATTATTTCTCGCCGAGGCCCTTACTTATCGGCACTATTTAGCGATAGTTTTTACCTATTACATTTTCCCGATTTATTACCGGTTGAATATTATCAGTTGGTGCATATTTTTGTTATGTTGAAACGAATCATCCTTCCTGTAAATTCAGATTCATGGTAAGGAAAGCGTGCTGATTTTGTACCTGTATTAAGACAAATGAATTTACCTAAACCGATCGGTTTTAGAGTTATTGGGTTCAATGGTCACAACCAATGGATATGTCATTCCCTATCGATAAGATCCGGAATACCCGACATACTCCATTGGGTGAAACGGTTTTATAAGCCTTATGAAGTTGGAATTATTTAGATACGAGCTGTTTAAGGGCTTTTCAACCCAGAACGTTTAATCCCGCCTGGGCGGGAAACAGCTTAACCTTTGTATTCAAAAATACGAGGCAAGGAGGACGACATGTCATTGAGTGAGTATTTTGAGAACACCGAAGGGTTCGGCGTCCTGGCGACGGCAGATGGAGACGGAAGGGTGGATGCGGCGGTCTATGCGCGACCGCACATCCTGACCGACGGAACAATTGCGATGATCATGCGTGATCGGCTGACACATCACAACCTGCAGTCCAACCCCCACGCGACCTACCTTTTTCGCGAAAAAAAACCCGGGTACAAGGGCAAAAGGCTCTTTCTTACCAAGATCCGTGAAGAGCAGGAGGGTGAGCTCATGCAATCGCTGCGCAGGCGGCAGTACATCGATGAAAGAGATGAGGCCAAGTTCCTGGTCTTTTTTTCGATAGACAAGGAATTGCCGTTGATAGGAGCCGGTAAATAGTCAATAAAGATAGGGTTCAGGGTTTCAGGGTTCAGCGACGCCTCTGGCCCCCCAGTCTGATCGTTTAAGAAAAACTTTTAAGCTACTGTAAAAATTCCAAATCATAAATAACAAATAACAAATAAATCACAATGACCAAAATTCAAAATGACAAACCTGTTTGGGTCATTGGATATTGAAATTTGGAATTTATTTGTGTTTTGGTGCTTGTATTTTAGTATTTGACTTATCTGGGCGGGAAACCGCTAAACCCTGATTTTAAAATCTTCATTTCGTCAATTACGGTAGCACTCGGAGCTGCTCAAATGGCCAAGGCAGACGACATCCGCCA
>Ga0316198_10002702_pt1 | contig 10686 bp, 9 predicted proteins | sample OudBieAanoxic_MG_FD_204935 | JGI IMG/M metagenome (GOLD analysis project Ga0316198, IMG submission 204935) | Coastal sediment microbial communities from Oude Bieten Haven, Netherlands - site A anoxic | ecosystem: Environmental > Aquatic > Marine > Coastal > Sediment | place: Netherlands... | reverse complement strand
ACCTGGACTTCCTTGCCGCTCTCGATGATCCGTCCGACGGAAACCGGAAACTGCCGAAGATCGCGGAGTCAGTGCGGAGGAGAGGGCGCAGCCACCGCGGATTCAACCTGTTTCAGGCAGAGGACCTCGGGGTATTCCTCGCAATCGTCCGCGGTGAGTTTGCCATCACGGGCTTCCGCAACCGGGACCTTCGACGCCACCTCGGTAAGACGGGCCCCCAGGTGTCCCGAATCCTCAAAAGACTGAGGCTACACGGCCTCATCAAGATCGTGGGTAAAAGCTACAAGTACTACCTAACCCGTCTCGGCAAATCGGTCGTGTCTTGCGCTCTTCAACTCCGCGAGCACCTCGTCATCCCTGTACTCGCCGAACCAACCCGCTGATGCCACTCCCGTATTCGTTACCATCTTGCGGACAATCTCACAGGTAAGGAGCTAAAGCCTGGCACCTACAGTACTCAGCGTTCAGTTGGTGCCGTTTCCGATATCGTCTCCGTCGCTCTCACCGCCGGCCTCACGATTCTGAAAGATGGTGTGCGTGGTGCCCGCCTCGAGGCCGTCGTATCGAGAAACCTCGCCGCAAGGCCAGTGCACGATGACGTCGGCCTCGGTGTCCTGACCCAGACCAAAATGCTGGGTCTTGGGATGCACCGAAAGGTAGCCGATGGTGCTGAACACCTCTCGCCACAGGCCACTGTGGTGCTTTGAAGAGACCTCGATGACCGCTCCGATCGCGTCGCGGGTGCAGCCCGAACCCGGATCACCGACCAGGCGGATGCGCTGCCAGTGGTTGGCACGTTCGTCGGCGTTGTTGCGGTACAGCACCGCCGGTCCGTGGAAGTTGTTGACGATCATATCGAGGTCCCCGTCGAGGTCGTAATCCAGGTAAGCGACGCTCCGTGAGTTGCCGAGGAGATCTGCGCCACTTCGCGCCGACTCGTTGTGCAGCCGGCCTTCCCGGTTGACGAAAAAGACGTTCGACTCGCGCTCGGCCACAGGGATGATCACTTCCCGAGCACTCCCGTCAGGGCTCGTGTAGTAGGGGTTCTGGCTCGAGTACAGGGCATACTCGTTCATGCCGTTCACACAGTACAGATCGTCGTCACCGTCGTTGTCAAAGTCGAAGAAGTCGGCGTCCCACGACCACCCGGTGGACGATCTTCCCCTGCCGACAACCTCGGACAACACGTAGCCCGTCAGCCCCCCAGCCGTCACCACTGACGTGAAAAGGTCGTTGGCCTCCGCAACCCTGAGGTGCGCCATCGCCCCCGGGTCGAACTTCATGCGAGTTTTGGCATCGGGCAGCACGTACTTCTCGTCCTTCTCCATGGTGACGATGTTTGAAATGTAGAAATCCGGGTGGCGGTCGCGGTTGATGTCAGTAATGCCGATGTTCATCGTGTACGACGGCTTGCCGGTGCCGAGATCCGCGGACAGCTCCTCGAACCGGCCCTCACCCAGGTTGCGGTAGTAGGAGTTGACCCCGAAGTCATTGCCGACGATGAGATCTTCGCGGCCGTCACGATCGAAATCCGCGTGACCGACGGCCTGCGTCCAGCCGGTGTTGGCGACGCCACTTCCGTCGGTAACATCCACGAACCGGAAGCCACCCCGATTGCGGAACAGTCGGTTGGCGATGCCGTTAGTGTTCTTGCGGGCGAGCGTCGGCAGAACGCCGCGGGGGTAATCCCCAAAGGAGCCGATGTAGACGTCGAGCAATCCGTCACGATCATAGTCGAAGGCTGTCGCTGGACCACCCACATCGTTGGCGCCTCCGAAGCCGGCGGCCGCGGTGACGTCCTCGAAGCGGAGTCCGCCGAGATTGCGGTAGAGGCGGTGAGGATCGTTCACGTATGTGATGAGGATGTCTTGAAGACCGTCGTTATCGAAGTCGGCGATGATCGGTTGCCTGGGTTCTCCCGGCCTCCCGTCCTGGGGCCGGGTCCAAATCAGTCCCGCTACCTCGGTGACATCTCGGAAACTGCCATCACCCCGGTTGCGGTAGAGCCGGTTGCCGGCCCCGCCCACGAGCAGGATGTCCGCCCAGCCGTCGTTGTCGATGTCCTCGGCGGCGACTCCGCCACCACCAAAGGCCGGAGGAATGGCGAGCTGGGCGACGGTTCCGTCTCTCACGGTGTAGCTACGGAGCAGCCGACTGAGCCAGTCCGCGGTGCGGTGTTCGAACACAATGCCGGCCTCGTGAGTCAGGTCGGAGAAAAAAACGCCTTCAGCTGACGAAACAGCATTTGGCGCGCTCGGCACCGAACTCGGCGGAGATGCTTCCGAGGACTGCAGGCCGGCGTGGCGGTCCAACCGGGCCTGGATCTGTTTGAGCCCGATTTCCAGATGGCGAACGGCCAGCCGATCCGACCCTTCCTCTCGCGCCACCATCCCCGCGACCCGGAGGACCAGCACACCAAACTGAGCCGTGGCCTCCGCCAGCAACTCGGCGGCGAATGGATCGGGCTCGAGGGTGCCGGAAAACGACGGATCCTCGATGGCCCACTGCAGGTATTGCCAGTGCAGTCCACTGTCGCGGAACGCATCGAGATCGTACGACTCAATGACAATACGCTCACTCGCTGGAAAGCGAGGGAAGAAAATCACGTCCTCGTATGCGTTGACCTCGTGCGGGAGAAAGACGTTCATGAAGGTGTGAACATCGTCAACGCGGATCATGGCGTGTGTCCGCTCCTGCGCGACAGCTTTCGCGCCCGACATGAGGTCGGAGACGAAAAACACCATGGATTGATTGAAGTAGTTGGTGAATTCGGTTTCCTCCTCGCCACTCGGCCAGCGGTGGCGGGCAAAGTAGACCTGGAGGTTGCGGATAAAAACCGGCAGAGAGATTTCGTTGTACGCCGTATACGATGCGAGCTTTTGGTCGATGATGGCGCGCAGGGTGGTGAAGTCGCTCTGATAGCCGGTCGCGGCAGAATCCTGATCGGGGAGTGGTGGTGGCTCCTCGCGATCCACATTCCCGAGGCTGTTCCACGCATCTTTGAGCACTGACGCAGACACCTCGGGTGCATCCAGTAGGCGAGACTGCAAATCAGCGAGCTGTAAAGTCGCAAGGGTGTATATATCGAGCAAGTCCTTTAACAATGTGACGCTTTCCGCATCCAGGGGCACGAGAATCTCAGCAGGTGCAAGGAGCGCTTCCTGTTGGACGGTCAGGATGGTTCGCAGGCCGTAGGCCACGCTGCCGTACTGGCGCAGATCATCTTCCACAATGGTCAGCTTTTCAGCTTGGCGAGTCGTCACCACGACATCACCGGTGGGGGATATCGCCCACGGCAGGACTCGCGTTACCAGTGGTCCCGCATCCTCAGTGCCGACCCGCTGGCTCCCGCGAGCGACCGCGCGATCCGAGGCACCAGCCCAGATCTCTGAGACCAGCCTTTTCTGCAGGTCGATCTTGATGAGTCGGGCCTCGAAGCTCAGCGGGGTGCCGTACATGAAGTCCTCGAGCCGATGAGCGGTTGCGTAACACTTCGGGTCTCTCCTGTCCTCGAGCTGGCCGATCTCGTTGATGATGGTCGGCAGCGCGCTCTCCTGGCTCGTAGCCGAAAGGGAGACGCTCAAGATAACGAGGGCGCAGGCAATTCTGACCGAAGCTCGCATGGTGTCTATCAGTCCTCCGGGCCACATCCTATCGCACACGCCGGTTCTCAGAAGATGTGCCGAGGACGCGGTCCGAAGTTTTCTTCGGATATCTCGGTGCACGAGACTTCCCTTGCCAAATGGTGTGCTACAGTTGAACAAATGGAAAAGAGACGCAGACTCGATACCGAAGAAGAATCGACGCGATATCCGACCGCGAAGGGAATCAATGAAATGTTCAGCCACATCCGTTCAGCAACCGCGTTGAGTGTCGTAGTCACCAGCCTGTGCTTTTTCGCTGCAGTTGTGCAGGCGGGGGACCAAAAGGCTGCCTCTCCCGATGCCCCTTCGGCGAAAGAACCGGCCACCATCGCACTGGCCAAGATGGACAGCGCGACGATTTCGTGGCAGCCGATGATCGCGTACTCGTCGGTGGTGCTGACCATCACGGGCCCCGGCGACTTGATGTTAGAGCGTGAATTCCCAAAGGGGGCCCTGATCGCGGTCAATGTAGCCGACGGTGAGAACGCGCCACTCGGTGATGGCCAGTACAACTTCGAACTCCGGTTCGCCCCTGATCTCGGTCAGGAAACTCGGGCCGCGTTGGCTGCCGCGCGGAAATCGGGCGATATGTCGATCGTTGAAAACCTGAAGGCGGCGGGCAAACTCCCCAGATCTCCGTTGGTGGACTCTGGAAACTTCCAGGTCGTCGGCGGGAGTATCGTGAGCGATAGCGACGCCGCTGAAGAATTCGCCAAGGACATCATCCACGCGGACGACGTCATAGCCCAGTTCAGCATGTGTATCGGCAGCGATTGCGTCAATGGAGAGAGCTTCGGGTTCGACACACTCAGGCTCAAGGAGAACAACCTCCAAATCCATTTCGACGACACCAGCGCCTCCGCCTCCTTCCCACTGAACGACTGGCGGATCAAGGCCAACGACTCCTCGAACGGTGGCGCAAGCTACCTTGCGTTCGAGGACTCCACCGCCGGCCGCCAGGTGTTCAGGGTCGAAGCGGGCGCACGGGCCAACGCGTTGTACGTTGACTCCGGGGGAGACGTCGGAATCGGTACCTCCGCCCCGGTAGTTGACCTCCATACAAAAACCGGCAATACCCCGACACTCCGCCTCGAGCAGGACGGCACGAGCGGTTTCACAGCGCAGACCTGGGACGTCGCCGGCAACGAGGCGGGCTTTTTCGTTCGCGATGCGACCAACAGCTCGGCCCTTTCGTTTCGGATTCAGCCCGGATCCGCAAATGAGAGTCTGTACATCAAATCGACTGGCGTCGAAGTCAACGCTGCGTTCTCTGCCGTGTCCGACGTCAACATGAAGACCGACCTGGTGGCGGTGGACGCCGAGCATGCCCTCGAAAGGGTGGCCGAGATGCCGGTCAACACATGGTCGTTCACCCACGATCCGTCGGGCTCCACCCATCTCGGCCCGACGGCGCAGGATTTCCACCAGGCCTTCGAACTCGGAGCCGACGACCGCCACATCGCACCACTGGACGCCGCTGGCGTCGCCCTGGCGGCCATCCAGGGCCTCAACTCCAGGCTGGAAGCGACCGATGACGCCTTGCAGCAGTCCGGCGAGAACCTCCAGTCCGAAAACGCTCGCCTCGCGGCGCGATTGGCGGAGGTCGAGGAGCAGAACCAGGAGTTGGCCGAACGCCTGGCGAATTTGGAGAGGGCGCTTGAAGCCAAAAGCGGCGACAGGTAACCACAGCGGTGCCAGTACCGTAGTTCCGTACAGAGCTGCGCAACAATCATCCTGTGCCGGTGCCATGGCACCGATTCACCGATTCGATGTGGCACCGATTCGATGATTCCGATTACGGTGGTATTCTGGCCCCGCCTCGCGCGCCTGTTCCATCTTCCCGATTCGCCGGCGGGCTTGGCCGTGACGTGAGCACCTCTGAAGGGCGATTCTCATGAAATGTCCACGATGCAATGTTGAGTTCGGATCGAAGAAGCTGGGTGACATCGCAGTTGAGGAGTGCACGTCCTGCGGCGGTGCGTGGCTCGAGGAAGAAGAGCTCCGCAAGGCCAAGGACCAGGCGGACCCGGATCTCGTATGGATGGATTTCGAGATATGGAAAGATGCTGAGCGCTTCGATGTTTCCGTCAAGCCCATCCGATGTCCAAGGTGTGACATCGATATGGCTGCGGTGGAGTACGACGAAACGAAGATCGAGATCGATTTCTGCGTTCGTTGCCAAAGCGTGTGGCTCGATGCCGGAGAGCTCGAAAAGATCATCGCGGCGCTCACGGATGAGCTTCTCAGCAAGGATGTTCCGGAGTACATTTCCGAGAGCCTCCGCGAGGCAAAACAGGTTCTCGCCGGACCCGAATCGCTCCTCTCGGAGTGGCGGGACTTCATGACCGTCCTTCGATTGCTCGAGTATCGAGTGCTGTCCGGCAATCCGTCCGTCGCTCGAGCGCTCGCGGCGATCCAGATTACGGATCCTTTCCGTTAAAAGCGTCGGCATGACGTTTACCATATTTTGCATGAACTCCTTGGGTCTGCATTCGGCTGAGTAGCGATGTCCTGAGTCGTAGAGGCCTGGAGGGATGGGCGATGCGGTCCATTGAACCCGGTCGCCGTTCATTTCTGATTGAGAGTGAGGCACTGGGGCGCCTGATAAAGCGGCCATGCAAACTGTGCCACGCAGATAATATTGGCACCAGTCGTGACCGGGGCGTTCTGCTACCGTTTCGCATGGGATCCAATGATCGGAGAATCGATGGCAACCAAGAAAAATGACCAGACAGAGTGCTTTCGACAGCGGCTTTTGACGATGGAAGGCGAGATCAACAGCTTGCTCCGGCAAACATCCGAGGACTCCAAACCGGTAGACCTCGATCTTCCGATCGGAAGACTGTCGCGAGCTGACGCAATCCAGATGCAGAACATGGCCGCGCTGAACAAACGGCAACTCGAGATCAAGCTGAAGCAGATCGAAGGAGCCCTGTCGGCCGTAGAAAAGGGCACCTTCGGGTTGTGCCGAAACTGCAACGGTGAGATCCACCCGGAGAGACTCGATGCGCAACCGGAGGCCCCGTTCTGCATCGAGTGCCAGGAGGGATTCGAGTAGGAGAGGTAGGCCGAAGTTTCAATGAGTGACCATCAAGCCAACAACCCACTCCACGGCCAGACCCTGGAGATGATCCTCAATCGCCTCGTTCAGCACTATGGCTGGAGCGAGTTGGGGAAACGTATCAAGATCCGGTGTTTCAACAGCGACCCTTCGGTGAAATCCAGCCTGAAGTTCCTGCGCAAGACGCCCTGGGCACGGAAAAAGGTCGAGGACGAGTTCGTCAACATCATTTCAATCGACCCCCAGCGAAGATCGGATCAGAAGTCGGACAACTCGAAAGGTGCAGGCGTGGGTCACCGATCGCATGTATCAGTGCCAGGCTTTAGAAATCTAGAACGCACGGAGCACCGTTCGTCGACCAACATTCTATGTTTCTAAAACCTGGCACCGATACGAAAATCGGCGCCTGGCACCTCCGGTTTTGGTGTCGTCTCCCAGAGCCGCTAGATCATCCGCCCTTGGCCGAATCCGAGGACCTTTCGGCAATAGGGGCAGAAGTAGACAACGTTCGTCCCCTGAATGAACGGAACGCCCTTTGCTCTCGTGTACACCTCAGTGAGTTCCTCTTCGCAGTGAGGGCACACCGGCGCAAGATCCTCTCGTTTGACGATCTTGAACGGTTTGTCATTCATCTGTGATCACCTCCGCGGCTTCCATTTCTGATACTACGCTCTGTATCTCGGTCTATTCAGTGTTGTCCTTGCCGCGACATTGCCGACCTCGACCTCACGGGAGCCGCGCACACACTCCAAAATCGGTGCCTCGCACCTTTCCAGCTGGCGCTGTGACCGAGAATTGTTAGAATATCGTGACCGCGAAGGTCGCAAGGAGAGTTCGATGACCAAGAAGACCGTGTTGCTCGTAGCTGTGGCCCTGTTCGTGTTGTCTCTCAGCCCAGCGCAAGCCCAAGTCCGCGACGAGACAATCCTCACATACCAGGTGCTCAGCGAGGAGTGGGATAACCTCATCGGTGGAGTCCTTGACCTCTCGGAGGAGGAGGCTGCAGCTTTCTGGCCGTTGTACCAGGAGTACAGCGCGGCAAAGGGCTTGCTGTGGGAGGAGCGCATCGACGTGATCGCGATGTTCCTCGCCGGCTACGACACGATGGGAGCCGAAATCGCCCGCGGACTCCTGCGTGCCAGCTTCGACATCGACGAGAAGATGCTCACACTCGAGCGCGCGTACGCCGAAAAGTTTGACGACGTTTTGCCGCTCAACAAGGTGGTGCGACTTTTTCAGGCAGAGAACAAGCTCGAGACCACCATGATGATGGAACTGGCCAAGGATATTCCACTCGCCAAATAGGGAATCGAGCGTCATAGAGGCGCCAGGTGCGGCGGTATTGATGTAACGGTCAGCCGAACGGGTCTGGTGTCGCCACGATTCAGAACCGCAGCAACCCGTCAGATCTCGGTTGCCACCCCGTAACGGTGGAACTGATGCCCCAAGAGTCCGTCGGTCGGTAGAGGAATATCCACGGGGCGTCATCACGGATCAGGTCATAGATCTGCCGGTAGATTTCCTCTCTCTCACTCTCGACAAATGTCCTCTCCGCCTTTTCGATCAATGCATTGACCTGCAGATTTTCATAACCCTCCCACCATGGTCCTTCGAGGGTTGACATGAGTTTTTCCCGCAATACACGGTATGTGCTGCGCGGACTCGAGTCGAAGCAGCAGGCATCGTTGATTTTCTTTTCACGGACCATCTCCGAGTAGGCGGCCCGGTCTTCGTGAACGACCACTTCCACCGATATCCCGACCCGGCTGTACTGTTCGGCCATCATCTCCGCAAGGGCCGGCGCTTCATTCGGCATTGTGGAAGGAATATCAAGAACGAGGTGCATCCCGTCTGCGTATCCGGCGTCGGCAAGCAGAGCGCGGGCTTTTTCCGGATCATATGGATAGGCTGGCGTCGCCGGGTTGTAACCGAAATGGTGGGGGGTCAGGAAGCCGTTCAACGGTGTTGCGGCCCCATCCTTGATTTCGTCGATGATCTCCTCGACATCCAGAGCGTAATTCAGTGCCTGTCGGACCCGGCGGTCGGTGCCGACTCCATCCAGAGCGTTGCACATGAAAATAATGCACAACCCGCTTTCGAGCTCGAAGGCCTGAGCACCACCGTCCTTTTCGATGCGCTCTTTGTCGCGAACGCTGATGCGGGTGACCACATCCGCATCACCGCTCAGCAAGGCATCTGTGCGTTTCTCCGAACTCGGTTCAGCGATCCAGTGCAGTTCCTGGTATTCCGGCGCGATCCCCCAATACGCATCATTTGCCTCGAGGATAGTCCGGGACTCTGTCAGTTCTTTGACCCGGTACCGGCCAGTCCCCACATATTGGTCGGGTAGTCGGTGCAATTCGCTCTCAGGGCTGATCGGCATGGCGACCAGGAGATCGAGAAGATCCGCCATCGGGAATTCGGTGACGATCTGCACGGTCAGATCGTCGATTGCCAAGAACTCAGCATGTTCCAGGTAGCTGAGGTATACACCCTGAGTCCCGAAGGACCCACCAATTGAAGGATCGAGAACCCGACCCATCGTCGCGATCACATCTCCCGAGGCGAGGATGTCTCCATTGTGAAATTTCACATCCCTTCTCAGGGTGAAGGTCCAGGTTCGGCTGTCCTCGTCTACCGCCCAGCTTTCAGCGAGAGAGGGCTGATAGCGCCCCTCATCATCCCTCTGAACGAGCGCGTCGTAAACCGAGAAAACGAGGTTCAACCGATTCATCGAATCACTACAAATATGAGGGTCTCCGAGTGACACGGATGACTGCATGATGGTGAGTTTTTGCGATGGCGTGGAACCCCCTGAACAACTCATCACCGAAGCCGATAGAAGGATGAGTGGCAGGCAAGGATGACGAGAAACCTTGTCGAAAACTGAAATGGTCATGGTGAATACCTCATGGATTGAGAAGGTACCACTTTCGTAGGTACCAGATCCGGTGTTGGAACCCGAGAAAGGGTATGGGAAAAGGAAATCCCTGTCCCCGCTTGCGCAAAAGATGGCTTTGAACCACTATCTGATTGGGCATGACTCGTTCTCGAGAGAAAGGTGCTTCTCATGCGAAGAAATTTTGTGCTTCATTCACTCTCCTTCCTGGCTGTTTCAGGGCTGCTCGCGGCGACTCCGATGATGGCCGGCGATATGGATTCAACTGGAACCGCCGATGCGAACGAATTCAGGGGTCCGGACTTCAAAGAGGTGCTCTCCCTTCAGACCGTCAGTGGGCCGAAGATTTCGCCGGATGGAGACGCTGTGCTGTACACGGTGACGACCACTGACTGGGAGGACAACAGATTCGATCGTGAGATTTGGTTGGCAAACCAGGGTCAGGAGCCATTCCAACTCACACGAACCGCTGGCGGCAACTCATCGAGCCCGAGCTGGTCTCCGGATGGTTGTTGGGTCGCCTTTCTCGCTGACCGGGGGGACGAGAGCCAGATTTGGCTCATTTCTCCAAACGGAGGCGAGGCTCGATCACTGACATCGGTCGAGGATGGCGTCTCGGACTTTGAATGGTCGCCCGACGGATCGAAGATGGCCGTAGCCATCACCGAGCAGCAGGCCGAGCACCGTAAAAAGCTCGAGGAAGCCTACGGCGAGTACGCGGTGGAAGATGCCGATTTCAAGATGACCCACCTATGGATCCTCGATGTGCCGTTGGCACTCGATGAAGAAGGCGGCAGCAAGCTGCCTCCGACTGAGAAACCGTCTGCCGACGGTGACGAGGATACGGTGGAAGAACAGGCCGATTCCGTTCAAGAAGAGACCCAGGGCGATTCGTTTCGTCGCTTGACGAGTGGGTCTGATTTCACGGTCGACACCTTTCGGTGGTCCCCTGACAGCACATTGATCGCCTTTGACCACAGGCCCGATCCGCGGATCGAGTCCTCCAGTCACCGCGACATCTCGATCGTCGAGGTGGACACCGGCGTGGTGCGTCCGCTGGTGCAACGTGATGGCCCGGACGG
>Ga0316198_10002701_pt1 | contig 10688 bp, 7 predicted proteins | sample OudBieAanoxic_MG_FD_204935 | JGI IMG/M metagenome (GOLD analysis project Ga0316198, IMG submission 204935) | Coastal sediment microbial communities from Oude Bieten Haven, Netherlands - site A anoxic | ecosystem: Environmental > Aquatic > Marine > Coastal > Sediment | place: Netherlands... | reverse complement strand
CGAACATGGCGCCAACGTAAGGTACCCAGCCATATAGCCCAATGGATTTCACATCCATTCCATATACCTCGTTCAGGTAAATGGGTATCCAGAACACGAACAACCACCAGATGGGGTCGATGGCTGCAGAGGCGATAATTACGCCCCAGCTTTGCTTATGCGAAAGTACCTGGGCTGTTGTTGGGTCGTACTCATCTTCATCAGAATCATCATCAGATTCTTCGGTTTTCTGACCCGTCAAAATGTACTCACGTTCTTCATCTGTGAGCCAGGGGTGAGTCTTTGGTGGTGCCTTAACAAGGACCAACCAGGGGATGAGCCATAATAAGCCGATCAAACCCACAACAATAAAGATCATTTTCCAACTGAAAAATACTGTCAGGTATGCAATTAACGGAATTGAGATAATACCGCCGATGGCCGCACCCGAATTGAAGATGCCCTGAGCCAGGGCTCGCTCCTTGGTTGGGAACCACTCGGCGTTACTCTTGGCTGCACCTGGCCAGTTACCAGCCTCTGCGACACCCAAAATGGAACGAAAGATACTTAAGCTGACAACGCCCTGTGCAACTGCGTGAAGGGCTGTTGCAATTGACCAGACACCGATGGCCAGAACAAAACCCATACGTGTACCTACCCAGTCAAATATCTTGCCGAATATGGCCTGACCAAAAGCATAGGAAAATACGAAGATAATTGAGATATTCGCATAAATTTGCTTACGCTCCAGAGCGGAGTTATCAGGGAACAAGTCCTCTACGATTTCCGGCCACAGCACGCTAAGCGATTGACGATCAATATAGTTGATAACGGTTGCAAGCGCGATCAATGTGATCACCCACCAACGTAAGTTCTTAAGTTTCATTATTTGTATCCCTCCGGACAATCAACAGATCACTAATCGTCTTTTGTAAGATCATTTTGTAAGCACCATGCTTTGTGTCAGAAACCTGTTAAAAGGTCTAACGCTGGACTCGTCCGGAGGCGTCTCCGCCCATCAGTTTTTCCGCTTCCGCAACGGTAACGCGGTTGAAATCACCTGAAATGGAATGTTTCAGGCAACTGGCCGCCACTGCGAAATTCAGAGAGTCATCGCTATCTTCGTACGCATTCAGACCGTAAATCAGGGCAGAAGCAAAGCTATCTCCACCACCGACCCGGTCAACAATGTCTGTCATTTCGTATTTTCTGGAATGATAGAAACCAGATTTATCCCGCATGCAAGCCGACCAGCCATTGATGTCTGCGCTTCTTGATTCGCGGAGTGTTATGGCAATGGTAGACATGTTTGGAAACACCTCCAGTACCTTGCTGCTGAGTGCCTCGTACTTGGCTATCTCAAGCTCACCGCTCTCGACATGCACACCAGCTGAAATGCCAAGTGACTTTTGGCAATCCTCTTCATTGGCAATACCAACGTCGACGTATTTCACCAGTTCGTTCATGACTTCCGGTGCGGCTTTGCCATACTTCCATAGCTTGCCACGGAAATTGAAATCACAGGAAACCGTGACACCGCGTTCCTTGGCGGCTTTGACCGCCTCAAGACTGAGGTCGGCAGCGGACTGGCTTAATGCAGGTGTGATACCGGTAATATGGAACCACTTGGCATCCTTGAATACTTCATCCCAGTCAAAATCACCGGGGCCACATTCGCATATTGACGATGCCGCACGATCATAGACAACCTTCGATGCGCGCTGGTTAGCGCCGGTCTCGAGATAGTAAATACCAACACGGTCGCCGGAGCGTCGGATCTTTGTAGTATCCACACCAAAACTACGGACTTCACGGATGGCATTCTCACCGATATCGTTATCCGGGAGTGCTGTTACAAAAACGGCATCAAGACCGTAATTGGCCAGGGCAACCGCAACATTGGCTTCACCGCCGCCAAAGGTGGCTTCAAAGGTTGGTGATTGGAAAAAGCGCTCATGACCGGGTGTCTTGAGCCGCAACATGATTTCACCAAAAGTAACGAATTTAGACATGATTATCCCCTGGCCTGTTTGGCAATGGCGACAGCTTCAGCTGCCAGGTCTGTAATGATTTGATAGTTGCCTTCAGCAATCGCTGACTTGGGTGTTAACCAACTGCCGCCACAGGCAAGAACCTGGGGTAAAGCAAGATAGTCAGCCAGGTTTGCGGCTGATACACCACCGGTGGGCATGAACTTCACATCCCGGAACACCGAGCCCAGCGCCTTGATCATCGCAGGCCCTCCCACGATGGAGGCTGGAAAGAGTTTCATGGAGCGCAAGCCCATATTCCAGGCGTTCTGTGCTTCAGAGGCGGTGGCCACACCAGGAAAAATCGGCAACCGGGCTGATTCCGCGTATTCTACGACCGGCGCATAAAGACCCGGTGATACGATGAATTGCGCCCCGGCGAAAACCACTTCCGCCGCCTGGCGATCAGAAAGCACCGTGCCCGCACCGACGATGGCTTCAGGCACGGCCTTGACGATTTCACCAAGACACTCGACGGCAGAACTCGTACGGAGCACCACCTCGATAACACTCAGTCCACCCGCCACCAGGGCCTGTGTGGTTTTGATGGCAGTCTCCGGATCATCCGGAACAACCAATGGCACCACGGGTGCCGCCGCAAGTCTATTTAAAAGTTCTTCATTCACGTTCAATGTACTAATCATCCAAAATTAAGAGTAGAAAACGCCGCCGTTGATATCGAGGTTTACACCTGTCAGGTAACTGGATTCATCAGAGGCAAGGTAGGCAACAGCATCGGCAACCTCGGCAGCACCGCCTTCGCGTTTCAAAGCGGTGGCATTGGCAACGTTTGCACGTACGGCATCTTTTGTGAATTTATCATGAAATACGGTGCTGATCATTCCCGGACACAAGGCATTAACACGGATATTTGAAGGTCCGAGTTCCTTGGCCATGGCGCGGGTGAAAGTCATTACGGCACCCTTCGAACATGCATACGCCGAGGCGCCTGGACCGCCCCCATCGCGGCCAGCTTGAGAGGCAAAATTGATGATCGACCCACCACTGCCCATGTGTGGCGCAACAGCCTTGGTCACCATGAAGGTGCTGGTTACATTCAACCTCAACAGGAAATCGAAGAAATCGGCATCCATCTCCTGCAAACTCTTCCTGGCGACCAGGCCGCCAACAACATTGACGAGCACATCAACATGATCGCCAAAAGCGTCTGTCGCTTCTGCAACCAGGCGATCAACATCTTCCTGCTTTGTCATATCACCGGCAACAAGAATGGCTTCACCGCCAACAGCTTCAATTTCACGCAGTGTCTGGTCGGCGTCTTCCCGGCTGCTAAAATAATTTACCACTACCTTCGCGCCTTCGGTTGCAAGCTTTACGGAGACCGCCCTGCCGATATCCCTGGAGCCACCGGTAACAATTGCAACTTTTTCTTTGAGATTCATCTCCTGACTCCCGCCGAACTAACCTTCATCCTCTAAAAAGTCCTCTCGGACCGGGCTGAAGATATCCAGCAAGACACCCTCTTCAATACACACGGCACCGTGTTGCTCATTGGGAGGAATATAAGCACAGTCGCCGGCCACCAGGCGTTTGGTTTCCGAACCAATGGTAAAGTCAAAAGCGCCACTCTCTACATACGCCACCTGGGAATGCGGGTGCGCATGGGTATAGCCGATGGCACCGGTTTCAAAATTGACGCGGCACAGCATTAATTTGTCATTAAAGCCGAGGTTTTGCCGGAACATTCCCTCTTCAACCTTTACACGCTCTTGCTCACTGCCTTTCAAAAATATATCGCTTGAATACTTCATTGTTTTTCTACCTCGCTGACGGTGTTACCTTCCAGAACCGCCGTACCGTTAATAATTTCCGGTGCCGGTGTCGCTACAAAATTATTGTTGCTTATGCTGGTAACAGGCTCACCCACGGTTTGCACCACGCGGATGGGCTTGCTTTCCTTAAACTCATTGTTCTTGATATCAACCACCTGGATGCCATGCAGATGGACCGACGCGCCGGTTTTGTTTCTCTTGTTACTGCCTACTGAGACCAGGCTCGTATCGCTAATTTCAACATGCGGGCCAAAGGTGCTCTCATCGGTACCACCCCTATAGATGGTCAGCATGGCCTTGCCGATCTTGCTAAACGTCGAGTTGGTGACAACAACATACTCGGCGTTATACAGACCCAGGTCGTCGGTTTCGCGGTCGAGGGGTAGAATTGCGCCCGTGATATTTGAAAAACTTGAATCGTGGATCTCTATATGCTCGGCAAAGGTGCCCTTTGCGACGGTCAGGAAATTGAATGAATGGTTGACGTCGAGATCCATGATCTCGCAATCCTTGACGATCAGGTCGTAGGCATCGAGCATTGAATAACGGGAGGTGCGGACCAGCGAGTTACCCGCGACATCCGGTGCGCTTTTCCCCGAAATGATCAACCCTTCCAGTTTCAGGGCGCCGCCCTCCAGAATTTCGAACAGGGTTGTTCGTTCAAACTCCAGTGTTGGTTTATCACCATCCATTGACTTAATGGTTACAGGCTTATCCAGTGAGATAATCTTCTCAACCAGGTATTTGCCTGGTGTCAAAACGATAACATCACCCGCTTTGGCATTTGCAACGGCCTCGATCAATTCGTCTCCTTCCGCATTGATGGTATGAGTATGACCGGTATCGAAACGGGCTGTTTTATCAGGCTTCGGATACCAATCGGGACCAGTTGAAGCCTTGTCCAGCACCTTCAAACCAGGCTTGATACCAACCCCTTTTAAACTGCCATCAGCCGGCATCAACAGACCGTTGGCCTGCCGGGTCAGTTTTACTTCCTGGCTGGAAAAACCCTTGCTGATTTTGAATTCAGCCAGCTCATTGTGAACATTGCCTTCAAACGTAATACCTGAAATGTCATCATGAATCGCGAACGGGTCATTACCATCCGCGTTATAAACCAGGTTATTGATAAACCGTGTGGTTTTCGGAGCAGCACTTCTTTCCTCATCGCTGCCACCTGCAAGTTCGATATGGCTGCCGTCGATGATCGTATTGTTTTCAATCAGCGTGTCTTCTACCTGGTGGTAACGGTTGATCGGCGAATTCGGCACACCATTCATGATTACGAAGGCACTGCCAAAACGGGTACCGGTTAGACCTTCCATATAGTTGTTGCGGATGGTCTGACGTTTGTTGATCACCCTTATACCACCGGTATGGTCCACGCCGTTGCCGAAGAACACATTGTTCTCCACCAGGTTGTCGTTGCCGTGGCGCAGCGTCAGAGTGCCGCGGGATTCGAAGAATACATTGCCCCGGATAATGCTACTGCCGGATTTATTAGAGATGATTTCCACTTCGCCATCACAGCGATCAAAGTAATTATCCTCAACGATCGTGAATGAATTTGTCAGAGAATGATGGCTGGTGCCAATTCTCAGTGTCTCACCGCCATTGGACCCAAGAATGGGGCGATGGCCAAAATAATTGTGATCGATACGATGATGGTTTTCCTGGCTTTCCCTGGTATTCAGGCGAACTGCCATGGTGACACCGTTGTTGTTTTTACCGGCCAGGTAACTGTGGTCGAAACGGTTGTGTTTCCCGTACATCGACACCCAGTAATCTGACTCGGTGCGCTCGGGATTGTTAAAACCATCAATCACGATCTCGGTGATACGCGAGTGATTGGCAAGGCTATTCTTGTTGTGTCGAAAAGAAACCACCTCGGACGTCGGTGTGTAACCATCCTTGAACACGAGACCGGAGACGACCAGGTACTCCCCTGCAATGCGCAGGTTAGAAATACCGGTAATGAACACCTTGCCCTTTTCTTCAGCGGTCAGTGTGATGGGTTTGTCTTTCTGACCAACACCTGAGAACAGAATCTCGAAGTTTTTCCACTCGCCATTGGCCAACTCGATGGTATCACCTGGCTGCAGACTTTTAGCCGCCTCGTGGTATTCGGATTGAGAACTGACGCGGATGGTCGCAGCAAAGGCATCGGGGCCTGTAAGACTAACGAAGATAAGAAGCAATCCGATCAATAAATAAGAAAAAAACTTCATCTGTCTCTCTTCCGGTTGTCGATAGAACCCCTGGTAACCCATCTTATCCATACGGGTTCATCTGCTCTGATCTTTCTTTGAAACGTCAGCCCCGCCGGCCAATGTGGGAGCATAAAGCCGACGGGGGTCTGACTTGAACACTAACTAAGCACTATCACCACTTGCCACGGATACCAAAGAAGTAACGTGGTCCGTAAACATTCCTTTCACCAAAGTTGTCTTTACTGTAGTAAGAGGTCTGTTTCGGTTCGTTGAAGAGGTTGATACCTTCCACCGAGATGCTGATGTGTTCATTAAACGCATAGGACATTCTTGCTTCCCAGACACCTACATCATCAACATAGCGCAAACGTGTGCCATTGCTGGTGTAAGGCTGGAAATACTCACTACGGTATTTGTAGATCAGGCTGGCATCAAACCCGCCCAGTCCCCAGTAAACCGTACCTGAGAAGACGTTGTCGGAGAAGCCTGGTACATTACCCGGAGCAACGATACCGATATTTGTCTGTGTCCTGTTTCCATCCACGTCTGTGATAAAGAGGTCGCCATAATTACTGTCTTCAAACTCGAAGTCAGAATTACCGTAGTTATAACCAATTTTCGCACCCAGACCTGACAATATACCCGGCAGGTAGCTGAAGTTATGCGCTGCGGTAACTTCTATACCCCACAGTGTGCTGGTGTCACCATCGGTTTGTGTAACGCCGACCGGTTTTATGATCTCTACGCCGTCAACAATGAATGATTCCAACTGCTGTTCCGTGACAAAGCCACCCTGGAAACTCTTGTAGTAATAACCCAATGTCAGGATAGAGTCGTCATTTGGATACCACTCGATCGACGTATCGAAGTTCCATGACATCAAGGGATCGGTAAAAGGGTTACCTGAGCCGGATACACTTGTAATCAGGTCATCCGGGTCAATAATGTCATCACTGGTATTTATATTAAATGACCGGTTCCAACCGAGATCACCGGGGTCGGCACGTGACATTGAGCGATACACTGCACCACGAAGTAATACGGTATCTGTTAGATCCATCACCACGTTCACACTTGGCAGCCACTCTGTATAGCTGAATTTGGCAGTATCTTTCTCCAGATCACCCGTCTCATCGATCTGGTAAAAACCGTCTTCATTCTGCGTGATTACGTAAGCGGAGCGCCAAGCGGTTGATTTAACATCGGTATCGACTACCCGAACACCAAAGTCACCATTGACAACCTTGCCGCCAAGCTCTGTTTCGAAAGTGGCCATTAAATAACCGGCCATGGTCGTTTCGGTCACGTCAGTTGTACTGGAGCTTTCTCTAAACTGCTCAGGGTATGCGAACTCTTCACCCTGGAATGCAAGAATGCCTTCAGTGATACAGGCATTGTCGAATACTGCCCATGTATCGCCGCTGCCAGAAATTTCTTCACCGGTGTCACCGTCAACTACCGTGATCAACTCTCCACCACCGTATTCTGACCCAAGAAAGCCTTTCTCTTTGAAGTCTATACGACAGCTTTCGTTCATGGCGATGATGGCTTCACGCTCCGCCTCGGAACTATCATCAACAGTACCGGGATCAAATCGTGTTCCACCCAGGTTCAGGTAGGTCAGCTTGGAATAACGCAAGCCACCATCCAGACTGGTGATAGCACCCCATTCCGTCTCCCAATTGAAGTCAAGACGTGCCGATTTGATCTTATTGGTACGGTCAACATCAGAATCGATACGTGTACGGTATTCATCCGAATACAGTGTCGGGTCGGTCACATCAAAATCCTGAATCGTAAACTGCGGGAAACCGTTGCGCCGATCCCACTGAACCGTGGGCCGATAGCCGGCCGGTGTGTCATTACCATAGATATCCTGGTTGTCTGACTGCATCCTGACAGAAACCTGCTTTTCGATACGCGTGGTCTTCGAAGAAGAGATATCCGCAATGAGCCTGAGGCGATCAGTCGCATCCCACGCCATGTTCAAGCCGACACCGGTGTATTCCTCTTTTCTTTCATAGGCCTCACTGTTGGATTCAATGGCCGTGGTACCCAACCAATTGGTGATTCCACCCAGAGGGGCAACCACGAGAGCAGGCCCGGTTACACCGGCTGTTGAACGCTTTTGATTGGAGATATTGAAATCGTGACGCAGCTCCTCCTGTGTGCGTTTGGATTTTTGGAAGTCCAGGTTAATATCCCAGTCTTCGTTCGGCTGCCACTGAAGCGCGCCAAAAAATGCGTCACGCGTGTCATTGGTATCGTTTTGTCGATATGCACGACTTGAAGGCGCGAAGGCAAATGGCAGGCCATCACTATAAGCGACACCGGTTTCGGGGTTTATTTCCGTGTTATAACCCTGGTTCGATGAACCACCAATCTGATCTTCACAATCACCGCTTGAAGACCTGAAGAAACCCTCATTGGTTACACTGGGGTCATTAATACATGCATAGATTGAAGAACCTGTCGGGCTGGAGCCACGTATTTCCTGCTCAGGCTGAGAAATATCACTCCTCTGATAACCTAGAGCAAGGCCGACAACGCCACCGTTATCAAATTCATACTGGTCGACATAACTGACGGTTCCACGCCAGCCGAGATCACCTGAGAGTTGGCCATCGACATCCTGCTGATCAGGGTTGTAGTTACCTTTGACATCCGCCTGGATACGACGCTTGCCGTAGTTTAATGGCCTGAGTGTTTCCAGGGCGATAACACCAGCAACACCACCTTCGATCAGAGCAGCGTTCTGAGTTTTATAAACAGCGATCTTGTTCATCAACTCGGAAGGAAACTGGGAAAAGTTAACCGAGCGGTCACCACTACCGTTGGTCGCTTCGCGGCCATTAAAGGTGGTTGCACTCAGGAACGGGCCAAGACCACGAATTGAGACTTCCGTCGCGCCACCGTTTTCACGGTGAGAAGCGACACCAGTGAGAGATTCGAGAGCCTCACCAATAGAGAGAGCGGGCAACTCGCCAATATCTTGTGCGGACAAACCATCTACAACCAGGACATTATCCCGTTTGATAGAGATCGAATCCTGGATAAGTTGGCGTGTACCCGTTACAACAACTTCCTCAAGAAGATCTGTTTCCTGTTGATCAGCTGCTGCCTGATCCTGGGCCAGGGCTTGAGGCGCTGCAACAATGGACATACACATGGCAGCGAGTGCGATGCGAACACCTGTTGTTAGTGGATGAGCGTTCCCGAGAGGTTCGGACTTATTTGACTTAGTCATTTATTTCACCTGCATTTTTAGAGGTTTCTATGGAGTAAATTAAAGATAACTGTGCCTATGTGTCGTTGAATTTTGTATTCGTTTTTTTGGCTTAAACAGAGCCAGGGAAAATTGCACCAGACAATATTAACCAATTTATAACATTTTGGTCAATATTTATTTAACCAATTTTTCATACTTCAACCACAAAACCGGTTAACCAAATATGGTATTTGGTCAGAAACGCCTGTCCATACTTCAAATGAACCATTAGTTTAGAAGCATGAAAAAAATATATTTTCATATAATTCATATAGTTACAATAATCTAGAAATTGGTAACGAACTTTTGTAGCCAGTTTACCTAAATGTGGTAATATAAGTATCGCTACAATCGATTGACGTAAAAGGTATCAGAACAGATGGCTGACAAACCCAGACTTTATATAGGCGTACTGAATAAAATGCTGCGCCTTATAGACTCCGGTGAGTTTCCCGCCGGTGGCCGCCTGCCTCCGGAACGCGAACTGGCTGAGCGCTTTAATGTCAGCAGGCCCACCATCCGCGAGGCGATCATTGCACTGGAAGTGCTCAATCGCGTGCGGGTCAAAACCGGTTCCGGCATATACGTTCTCGAGCACCACTCAACAAATGGTAAGGATCTCGACAGTATCAGCCCCTGGGAGCTAACTGAATCAAGGGCGCTTATTGAAGGTGAAGCTGCCGCACTTGCCGCCACCCACATAACTGACGAAGAGCTGAGGCAACTTGAGGATTCGCTGCACGAAATGGCCGATGAAAACGTCCAGGGCGAATTGGCCGAAGGTGATGCCGATAGAAAATTCCACCGGATTATCGCCCAGTCAACCCGCAACGCCATGCTCGTCTCCATTGTTGAAAACATGTGGTTTGTCAGGAATAACGCTCCAGAGGTATCACGTGCCTACAAGGCCATCTGCGAGCAGGATGGGACAAAACGAATCGAGGAGCACCGCGAAATATTTGATGCACTTTCAAGGCGGGATGCAAAAGCCGCACGGGCCGCCATGCACCAGCATTTTGCCCTGATACTGAACAAATTGATTGCAACCTCCGAGGCCGAAAAGGTCGAAAAGGCTCGCGAAGAGGCGCAGAAAGTCCGCGATCGTTTTTCACTTGATCACCTGGTGGAAGGTTAGCCCCATTCACCCCCGCACCAGGATGTGCCTGCTTACCTGACCTCAGCAGGTCTGAAAATATTTGCTATGATGTTCTCCATGCACTTCCCAGGAGCAAACCCATCACCCTGATACTACTAATTCTCGGCCTGGCATTTTTACTTGCAGGCGGATACGGCATGGTGCGTGGCGCGTCCGATCTCGCGGAAAGCTACGGTGTATCCCCACTGGTCGTCGGCTTGACAGTGGTTGCCTTTGGCACCAGCGCACCCGAGTTGGTTATCAATGTAATAG
>Ga0316198_10002700_pt1 | contig 10688 bp, 9 predicted proteins | sample OudBieAanoxic_MG_FD_204935 | JGI IMG/M metagenome (GOLD analysis project Ga0316198, IMG submission 204935) | Coastal sediment microbial communities from Oude Bieten Haven, Netherlands - site A anoxic | ecosystem: Environmental > Aquatic > Marine > Coastal > Sediment | place: Netherlands... | reverse complement strand
GCATCAAAATGTATGAACTCCTCGCGCAACCTTTTCTCAACGTAATTGACATCAGCCCGCCAACCATCAACGCGTGGCGCATCACCCCAACCCAGTATCCGGTCAGAGGCGTTGAGCAGGGTCTTGTAATGCCTGACAACTATTGCTCGCATAAATTTAAGGATCTACTTGTCAACTAAAGTCCGGCTGCCTTCGGGCAGCTGCCTCGCCGCGCCGACATTCCGGCCCGGCCCGCTTAACGGTCCCTGGTATCAAAACTACGTGGCAAAAAAATATCCAGCTAACAGTCGCCAAACAACGACAGTATAGCATCCTACGTAGTTTCCACAATCGACAATTCGGTACCAATTGAGCCTCATCGGTACGTCTTGGGGTTTAACGCAATGCGCAGAAGCCGGACAGCCTCTATGCCGGCTCAACCCGCAATTTGACGATGGCACGATCGGTGGCCTCTTCCACCGTGAAGCGAAAGCCGGCCTCGACAATAGACTCACCCTTTTTCGGGATATGGCGCAAGCGGGCCATCACCAGGCCACCAATGGTATGCGATTCGGCGGCCGGCAGGCTGGCGAAGAGTACGTCGTTTGCCTCGGAGATGGGAAGACGTGCGTCGATAATATAGGTTTCTTCGTCCAGCACCTCGAATGTCCGTTTGCGCCGGGGCAGGTATTCTTCGAAGTCATAACCCACATCGATCTCGCCGACCACTTCCTCCAGGATATCTTCCATGGTGATCATGCCCATCGCGGAGCCGAATTCGTCCACCACAATCGCCATGTGATCTTCCCGCGTGCGCAGAATGGGCAGCAGCTGGTCGATGCTCTGATAGTGTGAGACATAATAGGCGGGTTTGATGAGATCCTCGATCGACCGGTCTGCCAGCTCGGGATCCATGAGGTCCCAGGTCGTCAGGGTCACGATACCGACAATGTTGCTGATATTCCCGCTGTAAACGGGCAGCCGATTGTAACCGCGCCTGCGCACCTTCTGGATGGCATTGCGGGCATCACCACGGTTGCGATTGATCGCCGTCATTTCGGCAACGGGAATCATGGCTTCACCGACGGAGGTTTCGGCAAAACGAATCGCGCGCTTGATGCGCGCACGGTCGAACACATCCACGCTCGCCCCGCGATCGGCCATTTCAACAACCATACGCATCTGTTCCCGGGTTATGAAAACGTTCTGTTCCGTCTTGCCACCGCCCGCCAGTCTGGCAGCCAGACGGGCAACGCGGGAAAAAATAAAGACAAGTGGATAGAACAGTGCCGAAAAAACCCGCAGGGGATAGACAATGATCGGCGCAATTTCGTCGGACTTCTGCTGGAAGACACTCTTGGGGACCACTTCGCCGAGGATCAGGAACAGCGGTGTAAACAGCAGCACTGCATAGAAATCACCCGCCGCACCGAAGTAGCGAATCATCAGCATGGTGCCAATCGTCGTTAATACAATGGTGGAAATATTAGTACCGACCAGCGTGGTCCCCAGAGCCACCTCCGGTGTCTGGAACAGCTTCAATACCATTTTGGCACCCCTGTTACCCTGGTTCGCCTTATGGTGCAGCTTGAGTTTATCCGAGTTCACCAGGGCGATTTCCGAACCGGAAAAAAATCCCTTCAACAGGAGCAGAAGCACCATAACCAGCAAGATGACTAGAAATTCCATAACTCAGGCCTCTTTTCTGTAATCATCCGGAGTCTGCTTCCGATCCGCGCCCTGACCATCGTGAGCAACATCAACCGTAGCCGGCACCGTCTCCTCAGCCGCCGTTTCTGCTTTTTGCGCATCCGCCTCTGCGGCTTCAGCATCAGTTTCCTGTTCCCCTTCCGGCGCCCCCTCCTCCTCCGCTTCCTTCCCCGCGGGACGGCAGCTTACCCGCACCGACGCAACACGATGTTCGTCCATCTCCAGCACCGTGATGAGAATGCCTTCCAGATTGACGCTGTCACCGACCTTGGGTAGACGGTCGAGATGGCGGAAGGCGACACCACCGATGGTCGTCATGCGCGGATCCTCGATACCGAAGTTGGTCAGGTTGTTGAAGTCGGTCAGTTTCATATCGCCTTTGACTGCGTAGGAATTCTCGTCACGCTCCTGGTACAATTCCTGCCCCTTCACGTCGCCGGAAATCTGGCCGAATATAAAGGTCAGCACATCCTTCATGCTGACCAAGCCTTCGACCCCGCCGAACTCGTTGAGTACCACCGCCGCACGTGCATTATTGTCCTGAAAGAAGTCAAACATCTCGTCCACTTTCTTGGTCAGGGGCACCACCACCGGCGGATGCATGATATCCGCAGGTTCCAGCGTCGCAAGATCCACTTTGTCGAGCACAATCCGCAGTACGTCTTCGGCGTGAACAAAACCCACCACATTGTCCCGATGGACACGAAACACCGGAACTCGGGGATGCTGTTCCGCCCGGAATTTATCGACCATTTCGGGAACGCTCATGTCCGCACTGAGAAAAGTGGTACGGGTCCGGGGCGTCATGATCTCCACCACCTCGGTATCACCCGCTTCTAGCAGATTGTAGATCAGCGCCCGCTCGGTGGCGTTGAGTTCACCCTCTTTTGCAACTTCCTCCACCAGGGTACGGAACTCGTCGAGCTGCAGGATATTCTCGGCGGCTTTCTCCTCGCCGACGATCAGGGTGGTGAGTCGGTCCGCGACACTTCGAATCACCCACACCAGGGGGGTCACAATCCTGACCCACAGGCTCATGGGCGTTGCCACGATGCCCGTGCTGATACGCACCGGGTTGGAAACAGAAATGGTCTTTGGCGTCACCTCGCCAAACAGCAATAACAAAGGCACCATGACCAGGATACTGATCAAGCCGGCGCGGTCCACGCCGTAAAGGCTCACCAGGATCCCCGTCATGTTCGCGGCCGCGGCAATGTTGACCAGCTCGTTACCGCAAAGTATGGAGATAATCAGTCGACGTGGCTGATCCAGCAAGGCATGCAAGGTCTCCGAATGGCGCTGGCGTTCCCGGCGCAGCTTCTGCAGATCCAGCCGGGAAAGTGAAAACAGGGCGGTTTCCGAACCGGAAAAAAACGCCGAACCAAACAGCAGCAGACCCTGAATAAGCAGGCGTACTAAGATATCCGGCTCTGCCAGGCGCGACGTATCGAAGGCGAAGAAGTCCTTCACCGTCGCCCAGTACAAAACCAGTTCCTGAATCAACCCATCCATCACTAACCGCCTCGATGGGACCCGTAGCCCGGCCCCTCGCCGGTGGCGGGGGACTATCGGGCTCACTGCCGCATGATATTCCTGGATTCAATCGCTTACCGTGCCTCGCCTCCGCCCGCAGCGACGGAGAGCGGCCTGACTCCTCATGGCCACACTAAACTGCTACACTCGCAAGACTAACGGTAACTGGGCGAATTGACAATGGAATATGCCGGGGAGAGAAATTGAGCCGGCCCGAAACAGAAAGGCGGCGTCAGCCAGACACCGCCAGCCCAAGTTGAAGAACAGTAAATGATAATCCAGGCAATATGACCAAATGAACTGACAAAGACCCGCAACGCCTGCCCGGTTACATACGGGGCTCGGCTGCACGATTCACAGAAGGAGAACAAAAATGGGAGCAAAGGCAAAAGACCAACCGATTCTTGTGCCTGTCGATTTTTCTGCCCACTCTGCAGTGGCGCTTGAGCGTGGGGCCGATCTGGCAGAAGCGCTGAAAGTTTCGCTGTTAGTGCTGCATGTCGTCCATGATCTTGGCGAAGCGCCTGGCTACTACGCGGTAAAAGGACGGGGAAAACAACTGCGGCGGATGGAAGATGTTGCGTCGGACATGCTGGACGAGTTCATACACGATGCTCGAAAGAAAGACCCCAAACATCCAGCACTTGAACACGCCGAGACGGCGCTGGTGGTAGGGCTGCCGGTAAACAGGATACTAGAGGTAGCGAAAAAGTCTGATGCCAGCATGATCGTGATGGGCAGTCAGGGGAGAACGGGGCTCGCGCATGCATTGCTGGGATCGAAAGCAGAGCAAGTAGTACATTTATCTCCAATACCTGTCACCATCGTTAAGGCGGATAAACCGGCAGATAAGACGGCAGACAAGAAAAAATAATCACAGTTGGGAGAGAAGGACATGCACGCTATCTTCAGACTTTGGGAACCCGGAAAAGACACATCCAGGACCGCACTTCTGGTATTCGCGGTGCTGGCAGCCATCGCCGCTGCGCCGGTACTGGCGGCAAGCGGCGACAGCAGCCAAATGGACTGGTGGAACATGGGCATGAAGCTGTTTGGCGGCCTGGCCCTGTTCCTGTTCGGCATGGAGCAGATGGCCGACGCGCTCAAGGCGGTGGCTGGCGAACGCATGAAGATCATCCTGGCCAAGCTCACAACAAACCGTTTTATGGGTGCCATGACCGGTGCCTTCGTGACCGCGGTCATTCAGTCATCATCGGTAACCACGGTACTGGTCGTCGGCTTTATTACCGCCGGGCTGATGTCCATGGCGCAGTCTATCGGCGTCATTATGGGAGCCAATATCGGCACCACGATCACCGCCCAGATCGTCGCCTTCAAAGTCACCAAAGCAGCATTGCTGATGGTCGCAGTGGGTTTCAGCATGCTGTCTTTCTCCAAACAGCAGAAAATCAAGCAATACGGCGCCATGCTGATGGGCCTGGGGATGATCTTCTTCGGTATGAGTGTGATGAGCGATGCCATGAGTCCCCTGCGCAGCTACCAGCCATTCCTCGACCTGATGACCAGCATGGACAACCCTCTGATTGGAATCCTGGTCGCCGCCGTTTTTACCGGGCTTGTTCAGTCGTCCTCGGCCACCACGGGTATCGTCATCGTCATGGCAAGCCAGGGGTTCATTTCTCTGCAGGCGGGTATCGCACTGGCGTTCGGCGCCAATGTCGGCACCTGTGTAACCGCTATGCTGGCGTCTATTGGTAAACCCCGGGAGGCCGTCCGCGCCGCTGTAGTGCACGTGATGTTTAATGTGTTTGGCGTACTGCTCTGGGTCGGGGTTATCGGGCAGCTGGCGGAATTTGTGACCTGGTTCTCTCCCTCACACCCGGGATTGTCGGGGGTGGACCGTCTCGCCGCCGAAACACCGCGCCAGATTGCCAACGCCCACACTGTCTTCAACATAGCAAATACCCTCATCTTTATCGGATTCACCGGCCAGTTCGCGCGACTCGTCGAGTGGCTGGTCCCGGACAAGCCACTCGAGGAAAAGGTCATTGCCAGACCCAAGTATCTTGACGATGCGCTACTGGAAACCCCCTCGCTGGCACTCGACCGGGTGCGCCTTGAGATCGGCCATATGGGTGACCGTGTCAAAGACATGCTGGAGCAAATCATGCCGGCCATCATTAGCGGTGACCAGGGATCGCTCAGGGCAGTCGCAAAAATTGACGATGAGGTGGATATCCTGCATGGATGTATCATCACCTATCTTGGACGTATCAGTCAGAACACCTTGACTGAAGAACAAACCCACGATTTCATCCATCTCATGGCCGCGGCCAATGACCTCGAGAATATTGGCGATGTTATTGAAACTGATCTCGTGCACCAGGGCTACGAGCGCATCGAAGAAGCCGTGTCGGTCAGCGATGCCACCCGAAAGATCCTCGACGAATTGCATCATGTCGTGTCAAACGCTGTGGATATGGCCAGGGATGCTGTCATGGAAAACGATCAAATTGCGGCGCAGGAAGTCATCGCCATGAAAGGGGATATCAATCGTTTCATGGAGTCAGCGGCAATGCATCAGGCCAGGCGACTTGTGGCGGAGGAACCGAACAGGCTTGCCGCCTACACCCTGGAGATGGACATCATCGAGAAACTGAAGCGGATCTACTATTTCGCAAAGCGTATGGCGAAAGCGGTGATGCCCGAGGAATCGCAGGAGCGGGCAGCATAATACCTTTTGAGTAGCTGATACGGTGAGAGGCTGGGACATGACCACCAAAAAAATCATGACATCTCGTGTAGTCGCGTTGCGGCCTGCCGACAAGGTTGCGGACGCCTTGTCCCTGATGCGCAAACATCATGTGCGCAATCTACCGGTAGTCGATGATAGCGGTGCGTTCATCGGGCTGTTTGGTGTTCGCCGCCTGGGCCGCCTGCTACTGCCGAAAGCGGCCGTGGATCTTAGTCGCTACAATGTCGCTGATCTCAGTTTTCTGCCCGATGAAATCGTGCAGATGTCGGAACGTTGGCAAGAGGTCGCCAAAGAGCCGGTGGAACGCTTCCTCGAAAAAGAGAAAAAATTATTGTTTTGCACGCCTGACACAAGTTTTCCCCAGCTGCTGGAGCTGCTTGAGCAAAGCAAGGATTCGAGCTTGCCCGTCATCGTCCTGGAAGGTAGCGCCAGAAAGCTGGTGGGGATGGTGTCTGCCTGGGATGTCCTGGAGGGAATCGTCATGAAACTACTGACTGAAGAAACGGGCGCGGACACGCCCTCGACGCAAGATAAAGGACCGCAAACGAACCCATCGCCGACAACACCTAACGGACCATAAATCAGAAAACGGACATGCACGAAAACACCGAACTCGCAGCTCACCTGATGTTTGGCTGGGAACCACTTTGGGTCTCGTCGATCCTGTTCATAGCCACCTATGCCGTCATCGTCTCGGAGAAGGTTAACCGGGCGATAGTGTCACTGCTGGGTGCGAGCCTGATGATTACGCTCGGGGTACTCAATCAGGAGACTGCGATAAGTGGTGTTGATTTCAACACCCTGGGGCTGTTATCGGGCATGATGGTAATCGTCGCCATCACCAGGCGTAGCGGCGTATTCCAGTTCGTTGCCGTCTGGTCGGCCAAGAAGGTCCAGGCCAGACCCTGGGGCATCCTGTTAATGCTCTCGGTGGTCACGGCGCTGTTCTCGGCGCTGCTGGACAATGTCACGACGGTGCTTCTCATCGCGCCGGTCACCCTGCTGATTTGCCACGAGCTCAAGATGAGCCCTTACCCGTTCCTGTTCGCGGAGATCTTTGCCTCCAATATCGGTGGCACAGCCACCCTGATCGGTGATCCGCCGAACATCATGATCGGTTCCGCAGTGAACCTGTCCTTTAACGATTTTCTCCTCAACCTCGCACCCATCGTCCCGCTCATCCTGCTGGTAACACTGGCTATCATCTACGTCGTCTGGGGGCGAGGCATGCAGGCTTCTGATGAGACACGTGAGCGGATCATGCGCTTCAGGGAACGCGAGGCGATAACTGATGTGCCGCTGTTAAAGCAGTCGCTGTTTGTGCTTGCCCTGGTTATTGCCGGCTTCGTTCTAGCGCACCATTTGCGCCTTGAACCGGCCACCATCGCCATGTTCGGTGCTGCCCTGCTGCTGCTTTTGTCGAATCTGAAGAATAAAGCCGCGGAACAGTCGGAAAACGCACATCAGACCTTTGGTGAGATCGAGTGGGTTACCATTTTTTTCTTCATTGGCCTGTTCATCGTAGTCAAGGGGATTGAAGAAGCCGGGGTGTTGAGGATCCTTGCCGCCCAGGTGATCGACCTTACCGGTGGGGATATAGCCGTCACGGCCATGGCTATCTTGTGGGTATCGGCCATCGCCTCGGCAATCGTGGATAACATTCCCTTCGTGGCAACCATGATTCCGCTTATCAAATCCATGGCGCCGAGTTTCGGCGGTGCCGAACACCTCATGCCCTTGTGGTGGTCGCTGGCACTGGGCGCCTGTCTGGGCGGCAATGGCTCCCTTATAGGGGCAAGCGCCAACCTGATCGTCGCCGGCTTCGCCGAACGCGCAGGTCACCGTATTCACTTTCTGAAGTTCATGGCAATGGCCTTCCCGCTGATGCTGGTGAGTATTCTAATCGCCAGTGCTTACATCTATTTCCGCTATCTCTAGGGTTCGGGATTGACGGCCGGCACATCATCATGAACCTGGAACAGATACTCATTCCCACGAGGGTCGCAAAGCCGGGCATGAAACTAAGTGAAGTATTCGCAGAATGCATTCGGGTCAACATTCCGGGCATTCCGTTTTGCGATGAGCAAGGCCGTATTAGCGGACGGGTTACCCTGAAAAACATCCTTAAAAAAGCCTGTCTTCCGGAATACATGGTAGAGCTGGCCAGGATTCTGGGTGATCAGTTGTCCTGTATGGAGGACATGGAAGCCAAGGCCGAACAGCTCATGAATAATCCCGTCACCCCCTACGTTCTGGAACCACATATATCACTCACATCCGACTCCCCCGCCGTCAAGGCACTGGCCCTTATGGAGCAGAACGATACCAGCTATATCTTTGTTGTTGACGAGGGCCGGTACAAGGGTGTCATCACCATCCAGGGACTGGCCAGGCTGCTGGCGCAGCTTGATGAACGACATTGAGACCACCGAGATGGCGAAACTCATGCAAACCTGGTGGTTACGACGACAGGACGGCACCCGGGTCGGTATGGTAAGTTCACTCGCATGACGAAGAAGCCCTCGTTCTGGAAAAACCTTCTGGGCCACCTGGGCGCAGCCGACGAGACGGTCATACTCGCACCATCACAAAAGCTGCGTCTATCGGGAAAAAAGACCAGAATCCCGCTTTCCGGATTCCCGATCTTTGAGGTTGAGATGGGAAAACAGCGCTTGCACCTGTATCCCGATCTCAGCGTCGATAAGCGAGCACAGAAAGCTCCGTACGACTTTATTCTGTTCGACCCGCAACGCTACCGCACCGGAATCAGCCACTTCCTGCGGCTGTCCCCTGGGGACACTCTGGCCATAAGCCGCAATGCTGAGTATCAAACATACGTCTTCAGTTCACCACGCGACGCCTTCCGCCGCCATTTTTCTGTGCTTCACGACGGTGACGCCCTGGTATTCAGAGACCCGGTCTCGGAACTGGGAACCTATATTTCGCTGATAGACGAAGCACAGGATGCTTTTCACATCCCCAGTCGCCGGGCGACTGCCCTGAAACGGCTCATGGAGATATTTGGCGGGACGGTGCAGGCGCTGCCACCCGAAGAGGCACTGGACACCCTGAAAAAGGTGAACCGCTGTCTCAGGGATCAAACCCACTGCCCAAAGGATTCCGTTGGCAACCCGGGCGGGGTGCTGCAACTGCCACCCCGGCTTATCCCGATCCTGGTAGGCGATCTGCACGCGCAGCTTGATAACCTGCTCAAAATCCTGAGTGAGAATGCCTTCCTGGAGAGCCTGGAGAAAGGCGAAGCTGCCCTGATTATTCTTGGCGATGCGATCCATCCCGAGGAGGACGGCAAACTGGAGGAAATGCACAGCTCGCTTCTGATGATGGATTTCATCTTCAAGCTGAAGCTGCAATTTCCTGAACAGGTCTTCTATATCGTCGGGAACCATGACAGCTTCTCGCACGATGTAATGAAACACGGCGTGATGCAAGGCTTGCTCTGGGAGAAGCATGTCACCGCATCGCGGGGTGAAGAATACAGAGCGGAACTGGAGCTGTTTTACCGGCAATCACCCCTGGTAGTGGTTTCGCAGGATTTTATTGCCTGTCACGCCGGGCCGGCCCGCAGAAATATTTCTCTGGAAACGCTGGTCAATGTTCGCGAATTCCCTGATATAGTCCACGACATAACCTGGAACCGGATCAGAAGCCCCCGCTTCCCCGCCGGCTATACCCGCGGCGACGTACGCCGGTTTCGCAAGGGTCTGGGGGCTGAAAGCGACACACCTTTACTCGTGGGCCACCACCCCTATTCAAGGGAGGGAACCTTGTGGCTGAACGCCGGCCACATTGATCACCATCACATTATCATCAGCGCCCGACCCGATTGTATCGGCTTGATGACACGGATCGATGGTGACCTGTTACCCGAGATCTATCCGACCGAAGCCTTGACGGCGTGGCTGAACGAGCAGACCCCGACCAGCTAGGATCCTGTCGTCTCAGGGTCAAGAATCCGTCGAGGCATACCATCAAAAGTGTGTCGCACAATAACGTGCATACCGCAACGGTGGAAATGGAGTGCCAGGGTTTCGTAGACGGCCAACTGCTTTTCCACCTCGTCCCTGGTCAGTTTCTCGTCCACGGGGTGCGTACCAGCCCGGGCTCTGTCCTTGCGAATAGTATAAATACGCTCTGCCGAAAGCAGCAGAAAATCGAAGACAAACCTCGCCCGCCAGTCGATATTGAAAAACCAGCGTTTTTCAGGCGGCATCTGCACCCGCTTCAGGTCAATCGGAGCAGGTGAGTCGAGCCATTCCCGGTCGAAAACCGTGCAACTCTCCCGCAAGGCCTCGAACGGGAGGCCGAAATGTACCTCTCGAGGCCGAAACGAGAGCTCACGGCTACGCCACCAGCCTTTTCGGGCGAGATCGAGGTAGCCCTCTTCCGGCCACCCCTGCAGCTTCTGGATCAGGGTTGTCTTGCCACTGCTGGGTGGACCCGTGACAATAATCTGACGAAAATGCACACCACGCGGATAAGGGACACCTTTGATCCAGGCTACGTCTTCAACGGCGACACTTTTCAAATGCATCGAGTCGCCCCGAGCCCGGGGAGCCAGTTCCGGCGACCTGGTCAGGAGGGTCTCAAGCTCTGCCCATGACACGCCCGGCAACAACGCGCAGCTGACCGGGAGTTATCAAGCTGGATCGCGGGTATGTCGTCAGCTGCGCGGCTCAGGTAAATATCCCCTTCAAGGTGAAGAAAATCAGTGCAGCAAGCACACCACCGA
>Ga0316198_10002698_pt1 | contig 10692 bp, 10 predicted proteins | sample OudBieAanoxic_MG_FD_204935 | JGI IMG/M metagenome (GOLD analysis project Ga0316198, IMG submission 204935) | Coastal sediment microbial communities from Oude Bieten Haven, Netherlands - site A anoxic | ecosystem: Environmental > Aquatic > Marine > Coastal > Sediment | place: Netherlands... | reverse complement strand
TACAATAGCTATGGCAACTATGTATGCACCATACCCAAGGCCAATGTCTAAAGCTGTAGATGTATTAGATGCTCCTACCGTCGTTATGCTCATATCAGTAGTTGCACCTTTACCTGCATAGATTGCCTTACCTGTAACTCCATCAAAGACCTTATATGCACCTGTAATAATAATCATCAATGCTGTAGCTGTACATACAAATATCGAATCAATATAGATAGAAAATGCTTGTATCAAACCTTGTTTGGCAGGATGCGATGTATCTGCTGCTGCTGCTGAGGCTGGTCCGGTTCCCTGCCCTGCTTCATTTGAATAAATACCTCTTTTTACACCCCAAGATATTGCTGCTCCTGCAATTCCTGCAAAGGCTTCTTCTTTTCCAAATGCAGAATTAATTATTAAAGTTAGTGATGGGATGATCTCTCCTGCATTAAGAGCTAAAACTATCACTGCAATAATGATATACACTACTGCCATAAATGGAACCACTATTCCAGCAAACTTCGCTAACCTTTTAGCTCCTCCAAAAACAATAACACATAGAAATCCTACAATAATTAGCCCTGTAATCCACTCGGGAACTCCTACTGCTGTTTTTAAACTTCCTGCAATTACATTTGATTGAGTAGAAGGCATACATATCAGCATCGCCAGCACTGTAGATAGAGCAAATAAATTTCCATACCAAGTTTTCCCGCCTAATAATCCTTTTTTAAAATAATAAGCAGGTCCTCCTCTGAATCCACCTTCAAATTTTTCTTTATATAATTGTCCCAATGTAGATTCAACATATGATGATGCAGCACCTAATAATGAAATCACCCATAACCAGAATATCGATCCAGGTCCTCCCAATGCTATTGCTGTGGCTACTCCTGCAATATTCCCAGTTCCTACCCTTCCAGATACAGACATACACATAGCTTCAAATCCACTTATTGAGTCCTTAGATTTCTCTCCTTCTTTTACATCTTTCCCCAATAATAGTCTTATCATTTCTTTAATCATTATAAATTGAACACCGCTTGTCTTTAAAGTAAAGAATAGTCCTGCACCTAAACAAAGATATACAAGTGCCGGTGACCAAATAATACCATTTAACCCATTAATTAAAACTTCCATTAAAACCTCCAAAATAATTTTGATAAGAAATACAAATTTCTAATATTTCATTTATCGCTAATAAAAGTTTAGCTCTCCTTTCCACTTACGTCAAACCTAAAACAGAACATGACGCCTTCTTTTAGATCAATAATAACAAGGTAAACGTTATTGATTGTGATTTTTTTGTCAAAAATAATTTTCTTTGACAAATCGAATAAAAGACTGATCTTTTAGCACCTAGATACTTAAAAAATAGGATCTAGAAAATAAAAAAAACCCAACTACAAGAGCTGGAGTATTTAAAATTTAAACTATTCATTTTAAAAAAAAAATTTATTTTATTTTCTGTATTTTGGGTTAATTCACCAATAGATCTCTAAGTTTATTATAAATATTATTGTGGCCACCAATTACTATATTAGTCTTTGCAGTAACATTTAATCTGACCTGATATAAGAGATTTTTACCACTTTTTTTATTTCCACTAACATTGTGCGATAAAATGGTATCAAAGTATAAAATGTTCTGTTTTATTTTTTCTTTAATTTAATATTTTTCTAATTTTTTTTATTAAGTGAAAGAGATAACAATTTAAATTAATTGTTATTTTTTTTATTTTCATACTTTTCTAATTCAATTCTAATATCTTTTTAATAAACTATAATCTATTTCTAATCTTGAAAATGTTTATCTGCTTTTATTATTACCTTTGTACTTTTTAAAAGCAACTTGACGTGCAGATAGGCCAAATTCTATGTTTACGAAATAAATTACTACTATTATCCCCCTTACGGGCATAATTTCCTAGATAATAAAAAAGACCTAATTATAAAATTTGGTCTTCTTTTTATACATTTTCCATTTCATCTCTATTTTCATCTACTTTTTCTAAAATTATTCTGTTTTTAAAAGCTCCTCGCTTTCTATTTTTTTCTAACCTGGCTTTTTCTATTTCATCCTTACTAAAACCATGATAATCTGCCAAGGCCCCTAAAACTTCCAATATATCTGCCATCTCTTCTATACATGGTGTTTCATAAAATTCTTCTACTTCCTCATTAATCTTATCCTTCAGAACTTCTAAATACTCTTTTTCATCTGCAATATGACAATAAGATTTTTTCCCACTGTCTTTTATTATTTGAGGTATCTTATCTCTGACTAATTTATTATATACTTTCATATCAAAACTCCTAATGCTTAATACGCTTTTATAATTCTATCCAATATCTTCTAACTCCATCCACTATATTTTCAAAAACCCCATATTATTTTCTATGATTTTTTTGAAATTATATTTCTGTTATTACAATTTTATCCCCAAGGATTATCTTTTTTTATACAAGTCTAGTTAATAAAAGTTTCAGAAAAAATAAAAAGGGCTAAATAGCCCTAATAATTTATTTTTGATGAGCACCAGAACAACAACAATCACAACCATTTGCATTTGTATAACCCTTAGATATAGCTGCTTTCACTGCTTTAATAGCAGTTGCATGAGTGCCTAAGTTAATCTTATTTACTATGGGCATATTAGGGCATTCTGATTTATGAACTTCTTCTGTTGCGCAATCGATGTAATAAGCGTAATGTTTCATAATTTTACCTCCTAATATATTTGCCATATTAAATTATAACATAAATAGTAAAAAAAAGGTACTGTGAGAGCTTTGCCACGATGACATAAACAACAAGCCCTGATAAGTATAAAATTGTCTAATTGATCTTAAGAAAAACTTCCTTACATTAAGATAAGAAAAATTAAAATAAACTTAACCTTGACTTATTTAAAATTAACATATATTATTTTAGTAGAAAATATTATAAGGGAAGTGTCAGAGTGAAAAAAAGATTATTAGTTGTATTTGTTTTATGTCTAGTTTTAATAAGTTGTGGTAAAAGAGAAGAATTATTTTCTAAAACCCATAAGAGAGATGGTCTTGTTTATATAATAAATGAAGAAAAACCATATACAGGAATTTTGCTTAAATACCATGGAAATGGGAAGGTTGAAGAAAAACTTAATTTTAAGCAGGGTCAGTACGACGGGGAGAATCTTTCCTATTATGAGAATGGCCATATAAAAGAAAAATTTAATTTTGAGGATGGTCAGTTAGACGGAAAGATGATTTCTTACTACGAAGATGGACAGGTTGAAGCTAGATTTAATTTTAGGAAGGGTCAGCAAGAGGGAGAAAATTTTTCCTTTTATAAAAACGGGCAGATCGAAATGAAACTTGATTTCAAGCACGGTAAGTTAGACGGGAAAATGATTTCTTATTATAAAAATGGACAGATTAAAGATGAAATAAATTGGCAGGAATGGTAAGCAGAATGAGGAGATTAAAGATGAAATAATAAATAAGGCTAAATTAAAGGACGCTATTTAGCGTCCTTTTAAGGTTACAAAGGAATCAGAAAGTGACGACAGAGTCGTTTATTATTCCCACTTTGGTTAGATTAATATAAAAAATATAACGAAGATATAAATTAATTTTTACATTCCACACTGGTTAAATTAATATAAAAAGTTATTTCAATTTAAGGATAGATTCACATCCAGACCCTATACAAAATTAACAATATAGTTCTTATCTATACTATTGTCTACATAAACATCTTTACTGCCTTTATCAAGGCTATATCCTGATGCATAAATAACTGATTTTTTATTAAATATCCTTTTATTTTCCGATAGTTTATAATCTTTATTTAAAAAATATTTGGTTCCATTAATCTGCATTCCGCTTTTATTTTTTAATACTATCTTATTTTCTCTTATTTTCATGCAGTCTAAATATGCAGAATTTTTACTGGTTAAAGCTCCTAATTTTTTTATTTCTTTTTTCGATAGATTTTCTGTCAGTTCCACAATATCACACTGGTTTATGTCCACAAAATCTTCACTTCTTCCAATAGATTTTAAGTTATAGATATTTTCTTTTAAGATTTTTAGAGTTTCGCTGTCTGATTTAACATGAATTATTAAATTCACGTTATGCAGAATTTCATAATATCTGAGGGAAGTCGTCAAAGAGTTATATTTTGAAATTTCCCTTTTATACTTATTATATTCAAACACTTTTACTCTTTCATTGATTTGCTTTTCCTTACTCTTAATCTCTTTTTCTCTTAAAACTACCTTTGTAAATTCCATTGATTTTTTATCTAGATTTTTCTTCTTATCTCCCAGAGTTTTCTTTCTGGCTTTTAAATTTTTTTTTAGTCTCTCCAACCTTGTTTTCTTAAAATTTGAAATTTCATCATTTAAATTTTTTAAACCTCTGTATTCATCCATTAAATCCTGATTTTTTATTTCTATGGTAACCCCTTTTCTAAAGCTATTTCCCATACTTTTTTTAGCCACTGCCACCTTATCAAAAGCAGTGGACATAAAATTATTATTTTTCATTTTCACTAAAATGCCCCTGTCATCCATAACAGAATTTAAAAAACAATAATCTGTATAGGACTCTTTTACCAATGAGGTGTAGGTTCCTTGAATAGACAAATCCATAGGATGATATTCCTTAAAACCACTAGCAGCATGTAATGCTCCTATTACTGTTGAATAGGGAGGAAGGGGGTAGGTCATTTTATTGGTTACAGTCTCCTCCTTTCTGTAGTGTGCCTTATTTTGAGTTAATACTATTCTTAAAGCTTTCATGGCTATACTCCGTAGTATTGATTGACTTCGTCTTTTAAACTGTCAAAGAACTCAGCTATATTCATAGGCTTTAATTCTTCAATTATATCAGCCTCATTATCCATACTATCCTCCTCTAAAAATCCTACCTTATATCCTCTGGCTATCCTAGCTTTCAAATCATTAGTTATCTTTAATTTTCCATTTTTTACCTTTACAACATTTTCAAATTGATGGGTCATTCTGTCTGATAGTCCACCTACAATAAATATTGGTTCTGCATTATCTAGATTTCCCTTTACAATTAAATTAAGGTTTTCAATAGTCTCTAACATAGAATTAACTCTATCTGCCTTCTCTTCTCTACTGGCTTCTACATCAAAATTTTCATCCTTTCCGATCATAGAAAGATCAAATGTAATCGAATATATCTTTAAAGACTTATCATATTCATAGTTATAAGGCATAAGTCCTGTTTTTTTAGCAGCCTCTTTTTCCTGAAAATTTATATCATTAGCTTTACCGTATGTTTTAGCTAGGTGTATATTATTGTGAAATCTCATTTCATTGACAAAGGGTTCACAGGCAATAGCATCGGTCAAATAAAATGAACTATTTCTTACATATGTAAGTTTTTTAGTTCCTACAGAGGTATTCATATATCCACTCTCTAATGCTCTGCAGTTGCTCACATTTAATTCTTCATTTACCTTTTTTTGAGTAGCCCCGTCTACAGTCACTTTCAGGTCATCATACATCCCACTTTGTATCATCAATGAATTCTTCAAACTTTCCCTGCTCCTAGTGGCATAGGCATTTCCATTTCTAAAAATCTTTTGTACGGAAGATACATTTCCAAGTCCTTCTCCATAATTCGATGTTATGTTGGCAATTACTGTCAATGTTAATGCTTTTTTCATTATTTCTCCTCCCCTTTAATTGATCTTTTCTCTCCTAATGCATTTATAAATGTATATGCCAAATTTTTATTATCTTCAAAATTTTCAAATAAATCTACGGCAACTCCTATACTCACCTGGGTATCCGTAGAAATATGCAATAATATTTCACACACTCTGTCGTAATCTTTTAAAGTAATGGCTCTTACCAGTCTTTGCTCATAGACCCTTATCTTACGTGGAGTATTCTTCAATGCTTCCCTTATCTCCATGGCAGATGCATGAGCTAGCTTTTGTTTATCAGTCATATTCTTCCCCCTATAGATCAGCTCATTTATTTTTATCAAATGTGATACTAAGTATGATCGATTCCTTTCTTTTAATAACATCTCTATCAGATCATCTAGCTTTATTTCATTTAAAATATTATTGATTATGATTTTTTCTAACCTTACAAAATCTTTTTTTACCTTACAGGGCTTTATTAAAGTCTCTAATTCTTTATGATTTATTTGATTCAATATCCTTCTGGCTTTTTCTCTGAGATAGATAGTTTCAAAATAATCTTTTTCCCTTTCCTTGTAAAGAATCTCTACATCACAATCTATAAAATCAGAAGTTTTCTTAATCCTATACAATAAATTATTACTCATTTTTTTTTCTATCTCTGTTTGATCAAAAAAGTCCCGGCTGTTGGTTTTTATGAGTTGTTTCAGATTGAAATTATTATTTATAAAGAAAGTGTCCCTTGTTTTAGAAAAAGCAAAGGGTATAAAGTCAAATAACTTATCATCAGAATATACAAAGGTAGATGGATCCCTCATATAAGCAACAGATTTTCCTTTTTTAAGCATATCAAGGGAATACCCTCTGATTCTGCTGGAATTTCCACCTTCTTTTAAAAGATTATTTTCATTGCAAAAATTATAATATAAACCCCTTCCACCCTTAAAGGTATCACTAATTAATTTTAGTCTGTTTTCATCTATAATTTTCTTTATCTCTGAATTATTTTGACCGTTATATTCTATTCCTTTAAAAGTTTTTAACATTACAGTATTACTAGATATACTTTTAGACAATTTTTCGTTGACTGCCATTATCCTGTCGGCCTCTTTATCCTCACTCCAGGTAGTTTCCAATAGATCTTCTACTTTTTTATGATGCATTGCATCTCTAAAATAATCTTCTGCAAAGATCAAATATTTTTCATCTGTTATCTCTTCAATATTAAATTCTAAGTAGTCATCTGTCAGATTACAATCAATATTATAACCTTTTAAATATTTACTTACCCCTACAATCACTGCACCCCATCGCCAATCTGATGGGAAGAGCCGAGTGTTGTACTTCCCCTCTATAACGTCCTTCATAGTTCCTCCTATTCTACAATTTCCAACATTCCGAAGCCCGCTGATGATCTGCTTCCAAATCCTGATTTGTACAGATAATTTAGTACTTTTTTATCTGCCTTCACATAGAAGCTTCCCAAAGTCACTGGAAATTTAGATTTATAAAAATTTACAACAGTACGTTTTGTCTTTATCGGTACTATTTCAAAAATTTCTAATGATGATTTAGAAAACCTGCCCTTCAAATTATATAAAGTATTTTTCTTTAAAACCTCCATTCCTTTTCCATCAAAATCATGATACCAGCTATTTTCCCCCTCTTTAACTTCTCTGATCGCTATAGGAGACAAGGTCTTAAATATGGCTTCATGTCTTACTATTTCTTTTTCTTCCCTCTTAGCAACTTTTTCTACTGTAAAAAAACTTTTCCCCATGGAAAACTTTTTTCCTTTGCTGCCAATGAGTGCATTTAGAAAATGAAGAGCTTCCATAATGTTTTCAACCGATAAAAATATTTTTATATCATTATTTTTTAGATATATCTGGTCTTTTTCTATTTTTTCAACTGGCATATATACAGAAAAAGTAAAATCTCTCCTTTTAGGATTATCATATATAGTTTTCTTTACATCCGCATTGTATTCTTCCAATGATCTTTTAAAGAATGAAAGTATTTTTCTTCTATAATCTGTAGAAATAATTTTTTCTTCTAATTTACACCTTATTTCGAACCTCATACTAGCTCCCTCCTATGATCAAATATATACTTTATTTTTTTTGGCGTTAATTATAACATAAAAAAAAGAACCTTAGGCTCTCCCCTTCTTTAATTTAATTGTACTTCAAAAATTTCCATTAATCAACAGCTCCATTAAGAAAAATTAATTATAAACGCTCAAATATTTAAGTATTTTAATTTTAGAAGGATTTAGTCAATGTAATCTAAGTATATTCACGTTGATTTTTTATTTGAACTAAAAAAACCCCTAGAAAGACTAATTGTCTTTCTAGGGGTTTTTTAATTAAGGACAGCAAAATTTACAAAATAAGCAAATTTAAATTCCATTTTGATTAGATTAATAGTCGTACTATGCAAAAGAAAAAAATACATTTACATTCCAATTAGATTGGATTAACATAACCTTGTTTACCAGATCAACATTATCCATTAATACATTTACATTCCACACCGGTTAGATTAATAATTTTAAAACTCGACACTTTAAAGATTATTTATTTTATGTTTACATTCCATTTTGGTTAGATTAATCTCTTAAACTGCATCTTTAGAAGTTTATTTTTCATTTTATTTACATTCCATTCTGGGTAAATTAATATAGATACTTATTTTAATTCAATAAGAGTATACAACAAAGACCCCGTTTTTGTCGACCCCTATTTTTTTTCATTCATTCACTCTCAGGGCACTTTAAGAGTACATATACTAGGTAATTTTCAATATATATTTATTTGACAACATTAAATTTATAGTGAAGTATATAATACAGATATATCTCAGAATCTAAATAATATAGGAGGGTAGATATGAATAAAATAGAATTAATAAGAGAGTTCCTCGGCTGGTGCTCTGTAATTAATATTGGATTAGGTTTATTTTCGGTGATCTTTATGATTTTCTTACGGGATCCAATCTCACGTATTCATTCCAAAATGTTTAATTTGGATGAGGCTGATCTATCTCGTGCATATTTTCAATTCTTGGCTCAATATAAGATTATCACAATAACATTTAATATCGTACCATATCTAGTCCTAAGAATAATGTATTAATTTCAGAACAATTTAAAGGGAGATCGATTTAATCCATCGATCTCCTCTTTTTTATCATAAAAATTATTTGGCATTGATATAATATTCAATTTCTCTTTCCTCAATCACTCTAGGTTTTTTGTCCTCAATGCTGATCTTTTCAATCCAGTTACCGTTTTCATCATACACATATGTATATATCGTTTTTGACATAATTGAAAAATTCTCAGATTTAATCATTAAAGTTAGATCATCTTTTTCTTTATTCTCATATTTTAAATCTTTGACAAAAACTGTGGTTCCTATTACTAACTTTACTTCAATCGTCCTTCCTTTTCCATCATATTTAATATATGTTTTTTCACGGAGTTCACCATCAGATCCATAATATATAGATTCAAGGATTCTTCCTTTTTTATCATATTCAAATTTGAATTTAGAGTTCAAACTGCCCATTGAATCATAACTATTTGTTTCAACAGCATTTCCTTTTTTATCCCTTGTATATATTACTTTGCCTATGAATTCACCCTTGGAATTAAAATCGCCTGTTTCAATTAAATTCCCTTTATTGTCCCTTGTGTATATTGTTTTACCTGTAAATTCAACCTTGGAATTGAAGTTACTTGTTTGGCTTAAGTTTCCTTCATCGCTATATTTATATAATGTTTTTCTTTGAATCTGATCAAAGGAATCACGTTCCCCCTCCTCAGTTTTAACTTCTTTCTCATTAAAATAATAGTATCTATTGTCCTGTCCAGAACTACTTCTAACTCCCTTTTTAATCTCTCCAAATTTTAGCTCTGCATCATAGGTAGAATATTTAACTGATTTAACTCTGCCCTTAAGACCTAAAATTTTAACATCGGTCTCACTTACCTTTCCTATGCCTCCGCAGGCAGCTAATAAGATGATAAAAGTCAGTGCTGTAATTATTTTTATTTTCATATTAAAACCTTCCTTTTCCCATTTGGTTTTTTTACTCTATACAAAACAATTAAAACCTTTCTCAATATACTCCCTACTTAAATTTTTGTTTTTCTACATAATCCCTTAAAAATTTCAAGTCTCTAGCCAAATCTCTGGCTACATTTAATATTATCTTTACAAAAAGTTTTGGATCTTTTTTACTCATTTCTATAAAAAAACTTTTAGAAATTACAGCCAGTTTAACATCTGTTTTAGCCATTGCAGATACCAGTTGTTTTTGAATGCCTATGGTAGCCGACGTCCCAAACAATAAGCCTGTCTCTCCATGGGCTATTTTTTCTTCCAGCATAAAAAAATCCATCTCTCCCTCCAATAAAATATAGAGATTTTCTGGAGAATCTCCCTCTCTGTACACATAGTTCCCAGCCTCTACTTCTTCTTCGTGGATATAATCTATTATATTATGAATCTCCTTTGGAGACGTCCCGCCAAAAAATGAAAGTTGAGGAACAATATTAAAAATTATTTTCTCTAATTCTTTTCTTTCCATAATATTTATCTCCTTTCACCTTATTTTTTATTCCCTCCGTTTTTATTAGATATCTTTTTTTAATCTATTATATTTATACCACCATTTTTCCACAAATCCTACTTTACAAATTTTACTATCCATACTGCTTTTTTAATGGCCAGCATTATTATAAATATGGAAGTAAAGGGAGGAGGAGCTTATTTCCTGATCTCAAGAAATATACAAAAAGGTCTAAATTCTGTAGTTTACAGAATTCAGACCTTTTTTAATGGAAAATTTTAAATTTTAAAATCAAGGATAATCTATTTAAATAATCAATAGATTTTCAACTTTATTCCACTCCTCAATTAACTGATCTAATTTATTTTGATCCTCACCAAAAATAAGAAGAGAATCAGATTCTAATATCTTTGTATTTGCCTGAGGAAAGATTCGTTGATTTTTTCTTTCAATAAGGAG
>Ga0316198_10002697_pt1 | contig 10693 bp, 7 predicted proteins | sample OudBieAanoxic_MG_FD_204935 | JGI IMG/M metagenome (GOLD analysis project Ga0316198, IMG submission 204935) | Coastal sediment microbial communities from Oude Bieten Haven, Netherlands - site A anoxic | ecosystem: Environmental > Aquatic > Marine > Coastal > Sediment | place: Netherlands... | reverse complement strand
AACGGAGAAGGCAGACCCTTTTGCGAGATTTTGTCAGCATCCACCTAATACAGCCTCGGTTGTATGGGATAATACTTATAAATGGAAGGATAAGAATTGGATGGATACCCGTGAAACCAAAAATAGTTTAGACAAACCGTATTCTGTATATGAAGTTCATCTCGGATCCTGGAAACGTACTAAAGAGAACGAATTTATGTCTTATGTGGATCTGGCAGAAGATCTGGTTAAATACTTAAAGGAAATGAATTTTACACATGTAGAATTCATGCCTATTATGGAATATCCTTATGATCCCTCATGGGGCTACCAGCTTACGGGCTATTTTGCGCCTACATCCAGATTTGGCAAACCCGAAGATTTTAAGCTTCTGGTTGATAAACTTCATCAAAATGATATTGGGGTCATCCTCGATTGGGTTCCTTCACATTTTCCAGAAGATGCTCATGGGTTAGGATTTTTTGACGGCTCCTCCCTGTATGAGAACCCCGACAGAAGAAGAGGATATCATCCGGATTGGAAAAGTTTGATATTTAATTATGGAAGAAACGAAGTTCGTGCATTTCTTATAAGTAATGCTAATTTTTGGTTGGACCAGTATCATGCAGATGGTCTTCGTGTAGACGCAGTTGCTTCAATGCTATACTTAGATTATTCTCGTGAAGAAGGTGAGTGGGAACCAAATATTTACGGTAACAATGAGAATCTTGAAGCTATATCGTTTATCCGTGAACTCAATCAAGAGGTGTACAGTAGTTTTAAAGGGATTCAAACCATTGCCGAGGAATCAACTTCTTTTTCCATGGTCTCCAAGCCAGTAAGCATAGGAGGTTTAGGATTTGGAATGAAGTGGATGATGGGTTGGATGCATGATACCCTGGAATACTTTAAAAAAGAACCTATTTACAGAATGCACCACCAGAATGACCTTACTTTTAGTATGACCTATGCCTTTACTGAAAACTTCATGCTGCCTTTTTCCCATGATGAGGTAGTATATGGAAAGCAGTCTTTATTATATAAAATGCCAGGAGATGAATGGCAAAGATTCGCTAATTTAAGATTGCTTTTTGGATATATGTTTACCCATCCCGGAACTAACCTCATATTTATGGGTGCAGAGTTTGGCCAGTCTTCCGAATGGAATTTTCAGCAAAGTCTCGATTGGCATTTGTTACAATATGATTTTCACACAGGTATTCAGGAGTTGGTAAAAGACCTAAACAAACTTTATCGTTCATCACCTGCCCTTTATGAAAAACAATTCAGCTCTGAAGGATTCCAGTGGATTGATTACGGAGATTATGAGAATTCTGTACTTACCTATATCCGTCGGGGTCACGATCCTAAAAACGACCTAATTATAGCCTGTAATTTCACTCCGGTAACCAGAGAAGGATACCGAATAGGAATCCCAAAAAAGGGAACTTTAAAGGAGGTTTTTAATAGTGATGCGAAAAAATATGGGGGAAGTGGAAGTAAAAATACTGGCTTAAAGGTTACCAAAACCCCATGGCATGGTCATAAAACTTCTGTTGAAATTACAATTCCACCGCTTGGGATGGTTGTTTTACAATAAATATGGCCAACTATAACGTTTTAGTTTATAATTGATCGTAATATCGCTTTTCTATTAAAGCTTAAAGTCTTTTTTTTGTGGGTCTCTAAAATCACCCTTTATGATTACCAATACAGAATTAGAATACAAAGGCAATTTATACCCCAATAGTATTGTAGAATTTAAGCGCGATTCAGATAAATTTTATTTTACTTCAGAGAATGGTGTTGTGCTCGAGATTACGGTACTGCGCAATAGTGCTATCCGATTCAGATATGCTACAGAGGAAGTTTTTGAACCAGATTTTTCATATGCAATAAGTCCTGATGCCAGCAGGGGTTACAACAAACTTGAATTCACAGAAACTAAAACAGAATATCTGATTTCAACTTCTAAAATCACCGTTCTGGTTGATAAAAAAACAATGCGAACCCAGATTTCCGATTTAGAAGGGAATATCATAAATGAGGATGAACTTGGTTTTCACTGGGAGGAAAATTATGAATTTGGGGGTAATTCGGTGAAGATGAGCAAGATCACCCAATCTGCCGAAAGCTTTTATGGAATGGGGGATAAAGCTACACACGCTAATCTTAAAGGTAAAAGGGTAAGAAATTGGGTAACAGATTCATATGCATATGCTAAAGATCAGGATCCTTTATACAAAGCCATTCCCTTTTATGTTGGACTTCACAATAATATTGCCTATGGGATATTTTTTGACAATACCTTCGAAACTCATTTCGATTTTGCTCATGAAAGAAGAAATATAACCAGTTTCTGGGCAGACGGTGGAGAAATGAATTACTACTTTTTTTATGGCCCTGAAATGTCCAAAGTAGTAAAAGCATATACAGATTTAACCGGAACACCAGAAATCCCACCACTATGGGCATTGGGCTTTCATCAATCTAAATGGAGTTATTTTCCGGAGAGCAATGTTAAGAAAATTGCCAGGAAATTCAGATCCCTTAAAATTCCCTGTGATGCTATCTATCTCGATATAGATTATATGGATGGATTTCGTTGTTTTACCTGGGACAAGAAAAAATTTCCTGATCCTAAAGCCATGATTCAGGATTTATATAAAGACGGCTTTAAAACAGTGGTCATGATAGATCCTGGAATTAAGGTAGATAAGGATTATTGGGTTTATAAGGAAGCCCTGGAGAATGATTATTTCTGTAAAAGAGGAGATGGCCCCTTAATGCGTGGTAAAGTTTGGCCTGGTGAATGTAGTTTTCCTGATTTTACAAATCCAAAAGTTAGAAAATGGTGGGCAGGCCTCTATAAAGAACTCATGGCTGAAACCGGAGCCCATGCCGTATGGAATGATATGAATGAGCCTGCTATTATGGAAGTTCCTTCTAAAACTGCTCCATTAGATACCAGACATGATTTTGATGGTCATCCCTGCAGTCATAGAAAGGCTCATAATATTTATGGCACTCAAATGGTACGGGCGACTTATGAAGGAGTTAAAAAATACGTTTACCCCAAACGGCCTTTTGTTATAACCAGAGCTGCATATGCAGGGGCACAGCGTTTTTGTTCTACCTGGACTGGTGATAATGTTGCTACCTGGGAACACTTGTGGATTGCCAATGTACAGGTTCAAAGAATGTGTATGAGTGGTATGTCATTTGTGGGTTCAGACATAGGAGGATTTGCAGAACAGCCCAACGGAGAACTTTTTGCGAGATGGATACAATTAGGCGTCTTTCATCCCTTTTTCCGGGTGCATTCAAGTGGGGACCACGGGGATCAGGAACCCTGGTCATTTGATAAGGAAGTGACGGATATAGTCAGGAAGTTCATTGAATTAAGATACCAACTTCTTCCTTATCTGTATACCATGTTTTGGAAATATTCCAAGGAAAACATACCCATGCTTAAACCCTTGGTGTATTATGATCAGGAAGATTTACAAACTCATTTTAGAACGGATGAGTTTATATTTGGGGATCAAATATTAGTCTGTCCAATACAGGAACCCAATGCATTGGGAAGAAGAATGTATATTCCTAAAGGTAAATGGCATAACTTTTGGTCTGGTGAGGTTATAGAAGGAGGAATGGAGAAATGGGTTGCCGCGGATATTGATAAAATTCCTATTTTTATAAAAGAAGGAGCAATAATTCCCAAATATCCTGTCCAGCAGTATGTTGGTGAAAAAGTTATAGAAGAGTTAATCCTGGACGTTTATTTTAAGTATGGTATTGAAAAATCCTCAGTTTATGAAGATGAACAGGATGGCTATGATTATACGAAAGGAATTTATAGCTTAAGGAATTTTAAATTGAATGGTAAGAAAAATGAATTGATAATCCAGCAGTTTAAAAATGGAGCTTTTATTACTTCTTACAACTCATTTAAAATTAATCTAATTGATTTACCATTTAAAATTGAGGAGATAGAGATAGATAATGAAATAGTTCCAATTAAAAAATTAAAGCCAAATGGTGACAATACAATTCATGTAACAAAAGAATTTACAGTATTGCACATTACGGGAAAATAAAAATTTTGTATTTTAATCATAATAATCAATATAATGCGTGCTAAAAGGTTTTTACTGGTATCCATATTATTACTTGGAATTACTTCTTGTAAAGTAAACCCCTTTACAGGGCAAAAAGTATTGAACTTCTATCCCAACAGTCAGATTTTTCCAATGGCCTTTGCTCAATATGATGAATTTATTGGCCAAAATAATGTCTTAGAGAACAATACTGAGGCAAAGATGATTACAAGGGTAGGGCAGAAAATTTCTTCGGCCGCTGAAAGATGGTTATCTGCCAATGGATATCCCGGATATCTCAATGATTACCGATGGGAGTATAATTTAGTAAAAGATACACTTATAAATGCCTGGTGCATGCCTGGCGGAAAGATTGTTTTTTATACAGGTATTCTGCCTATTTGCCAGGGAGAAACAGGTGTCGCAGTGGTTATGGGTCATGAGGTGGCACATGCATTGGCAGATCATGGAGCACAACGAATGAGTGCAGGAACCTTACAGCAACTCGGAGCCGTAGCCGGAAATATCGCAATTCAGGACGATAAATCAAGAAATATGTTTAATCAGGCATACGGTATTGGTTCAACTGTTGGACTTATGTTACCTTTTAGCCGCAGTCATGAATCGGAAGCGGATAGGATAGGACTTCAGATTATGGCCATTGCAGGCTATAATCCGGATGAGGCCGCTGAACTTTGGAAACGAATGAAGGCTAATGCAGGAGGTAATGCACCACCAGAATTTTTAAGTACCCACCCATCTAATGATACCAGGATTGCGAATTTAACGCAATGGGCTCCATTGGCAAAACAGGAAGCTCAGAAGTTTGGTGTAACTTCATTTCAATAGGCTATTTAAATTAGTGATTCCTCTAATAATTGTATATTCGAAGCTGTTCATAGGGAGCAGTTTTTTATTATATGGCCAGAACTTTTGCAATAAAGGGAAGTAAGAAACTATTAAATGCCTGGGCATTTTATGATTGGGCTAATTCTGTATATAGCCTGGTAATTGCATCCGCCATTTTTCCAATTTTTTATGGAGCCTTGTTTAGAGTAGCGGATATTGAGAAAGTATCCGTATTTGGTGGTGAAATTGCAAGAGCTCCATTAATAAGTTATCTTACATCAGCAGCTTTTTTATTCATAGCATTTATTACACCACTTATATCTGGTATTGCCGATTATTTGGGTAATAAGAAAATCTTTATGAAGTTCTTTTGTTACCTGGGGGGAATTTCCTGTATAGGGCTATACTGGTTTTCATTGGAAAATATTTATTTAGGCCTTGTTTGCTACTTTTTTGGTCTTGTAGGCTTCTGGGTGAGTTTTGCAATTAACAATTCGTACCTCCCGGATATTGCTTTCCCTGAGCAACAGGATAGCATAAGTGCCAAAGGATTCTCGTTGGGTTATTTAGGAAGCGTTATTTTACTTCTTTTAAACCTTGCTATGGTAATGAAGCCTGATATTTTTGGTATAGAGGGTGATGCTACTGAAGTAGCTGAGATTAAAGCAATGAAATATTCATTCGTCACTGTGGGTATTTGGTGGATTTTGTTCAGTCAGTATACCTTCTATTACCTTCCGGTAGGGGTTAAGCGGAAAGGGGTACGGAAGAATATCGTTTTCAATGGATTTATGGAGTTAAAAGGAGTATGGCATCAATTAGGGAATGAGGTAAAGCTAAAAAGGTTTCTGGTTGCCTTTTTTGTATACAGTATGGCTGTACAGACAGTGATGTTGATAGCTACTTATTTTGGGGAGCAGGAGATTAACTGGGGTTCAGATAGTGAACGTACCACAGGTTTAATTGTCAGTATTCTAGTAATTCAATTAGTCGCAATATTTGGTGCAACTATTACTGCAAGGGCGTCCAAAAGATTTGGAAATATAAGAACACTTATGGTGATAAATATATTATGGGTATTTATCTGCATATATGCCTATTTCTTAATAACTCCGATAGATTTCTATATTGCAGCCGGTTGTGTGGGAATTGTCATGGGAGGTATACAGGCATTATCGAGATCTACCTATTCCAAGTTTATCCCTGAAACAACCGATACGGCTTCCTTTTTCAGCTTCTATGATGTTGCGGAAAAACTAGGGATTGTAATAGGCACTTTTTTATATGGCTTTATTGCTCAGTTTACTGGAAGTATGAGAAATGCAACTATATTCCTGGGTCTTTTTTTTCTTAGCGGATTGTTTTTACTGACCAGGGTCGATAAAAAACCCTGACGTTTCCGGCAGGGTATGATAGTCTTTCTTTTTTTGATGTACTTCTATCCTTTGGTGACATCTCCGGAACCCGAAGATTTAGTATCTATTTTTGTTGCATCTCCCCGATAATGAATATCTCCGGAACCAGATACCCTTGCTTTTAGCATTTTATTAGCAGTAACTTTAATATCGGCAGAACCTGAAATTCTTGCATCTACATTATCGGCAATAAGGTCATAAGCCTCAATGTCACCAGAACCGGAGATTTGAACATCAAATACTTCAGTAGTACCGCTTAAATTGATGTCACCCGAACCAGACATCGATGCGCTAACCGTCTTAGATTCCACATCCAGAGTAATATCTCCGGATCCCGACATATTTGTGCTAAATTCTGAAGCGGAAATCGTTTTTTTTCCAACAATATCTCCAGAACCAGATAAGGACACTTCATTAACACTCTCTACAGGAACCGTAACGTAAATACCGCCATCCTTTTTCCAGGAAGAAGGTTGAAGGTTAAAACCTTTTTTCACTTTAATGACCAATTTGCCTTCCTTTACCTCCGTTTTAATATGCTCCAGTAAATTTTCCTCCCCTTTAATACTTAATTTTCCCTCTTGCCCGTCAACCAGGATAACATCAAACCATCCTGCGACTGCTATGGCGTCATATTCTTCCGTAGATCGCTCTACAGTTACTATATTCCCGTTCCCTTTTATCTTTTTTCCCCATTGTGCATTTGTCACGGCTACTATACAGAGGGCTATTCCAAGTGTTATTAATTTCTTCATGATAATGTGTTTTAGCTAAAAGTGTTTATTATTAAGTGTTCTTCTCAATTTTTAATAAAAGTGATACCACCGTAATCACTCGTTATGGAGATCATATTTTCGCTAGCTGCGCTACCGTAAAATCCTTTGTAATAACGGTCGTTAGATTTCTCCTTACTTATACTGATTTCAAAATCATCTTTCCCGTTAACCCCGGCATACTCAGTGGAAATTTCAAAATTAAAATTATACATAGGATCATAACCAATTTTTATGCCCGTATAATCTGAGCGAATTGAAATATTTCCGGCATCCTGGGCCATATTAGCTATGCCCACAGAGCCATAATCGGCATTTATATCTACATTCCCGTGAATTGTACCCAGTTTAACATTTATGTAGTCCCCGTTACCTTGTACATTGTTGGCTTCATCTACATCTAATTTACCATAATCACTGGTATACTCAAGGTTTTCCATTTGTCCGATCGCAGCATTTGTATAATCAGCACTGATGTATAAATTTCCCGCTTTTTGTATCGTAAACCCGGAATAATCAGCAGAAATCTTAGCACTATTTACATATTCTATAGTTGATTTTGATGTGTAATCGAATTTTAATTCATTATTTCTTCCGTGTAGTTCACCAATTTCTAACCTTCCGTAATCACAACTAATTTTGGCATGGCCATCAATCCGGTCCAGCATAATATTTCCATAGTCGTTGTTTAGATGAACACTGTTTTTTATTGGGAGTTTAATGGTATAGTTTATTTGCATGTTCACATTGTTACTTTTTCCCCAATTCCAACCCCAGCTTCCTTTATCTTTATTGTAAATAGTTTTAGCAGAAACCATATCGCTGCTGGCTTCAAAATCCACTGTAATTTTATCAAGCTTTTCCTGCACTTTAGACTCGTTATTACCGCTAGTTTTTATATGAACTTCTATTACTACTCTATTCTCGTTCCAGGAACTCAAAGTAAGATTACCGTAACTGTTGCTAATTTTAAGCAAAGCGTCTGAATTAACGTCATATTCCTTCTTTATGGTTTTCTCTTTGGAATATTTGCCTTTTAATTCCCCATTATTGGCTCTGGCCATAACCGGAACTAACAGAAGTGCAATTAATGTATATTTAAATAGTAATGTTTTCATCATCGTAGTTTTTTAGGGTTTTAATATTTTCTATTTTGTCCATAACCTCTTGGAGTAAATCTATTCGGGTTTGGAAATTTGTAATCATAGCACTTAGTATTAGTTTGCTATTTCCCCCATTGAGTAGATCTTGTTCAAGTTTCTTATAGTTTATTTCAAGTTTATTTAATTGTAGCAAAGCGTCATCTACTAATTTCTTCGTTTCAGGTGTGCTTTCGTTCTCGAGTTCTTTTATTTGATCTTCGATAAGGCTTGCAAAGTAAAACTGTGTTTGTGAGACTTCCGGAGAAATTTCTGCCAGTTGTTCATCAATAGTTGGTTGATTAGTATATAGCGAAGCTCCAACTGCGAAAAGCAACATTATGGAAGCTGCTATTGATAATGGTCTCCACCAGCTATGTTTTTTTGGTGTTAGTCTTACTACACCATTTACATTGCTCAACTTCTCCAGGAATCTTTGCTCATGACCTGCCTCCGGTTCTTCTGTATCAAAAGAACCTTTAAGGGTTTTAAACATTTCCTCTATTATTCTATCTTCTTTCATAATTAAGCATTAATCATTTTTTTTCTTAAACTTTCCTTCGCCCTTGATACTGTAGTTCTGCAATTCGCATAACTTATGCCCATAATTGAACTAACTTCCTCGTAATCATAACCTTCAATTAGATGTAAGGTCAAAGAAATTCTGTAATTGTCTTTTAATTGTTTCATAGTTTCCATTACTTTTTGAGCCATTTGTTCTGTACTCCCATGATCCTCAGCAATTCCATCATTATCTTCGACCTTGTACAATATATCATCTAATCCTACCTCTTTCTTTTTCTGTTGTTTTCTGTAATGGTAAATACTATTGTTAATGACAATGCGCTTTAACCACGCACCGAAAGTAACATCGCCTTTAAACGTATGCAGTTTCGTGAAAGCATTTAAAAACGATTCCTGCATAACATCTTCAGCTTCTGCACTGTCTTTTACTATCCTAAATGCCGTATTAAACATGGCTTTGTAATAGCGATTGTAAATTTCCACTTGTGCACTTTGTCTACCTTCCAGACACAATTGTAACAAGGCTTCAGTATGTACTTTATTTTGGCTCAAAAAGTAAATGCTTTATATAAAAGATCTAATAATTTAAGGAATGTTACACTTTTTTTGGAAAAATATCTATTTGTTGGCACAAGAATTGTCCTAGAGAAGTAGAAAAGCGTGTATTTTAGGTCGTTTCCGCCTAAAGGCGTATCAATTGATAGAGTATACGTGGAACATAATAATAGAAAGTCTGTCCAAAAATGACAGAATGACCGAATATAATGATATGGGATATTCCAATTATTCAAAATTTGACAATATGACGTTACAAGGAATTGATGAAGATTCTGAATTAATACCATTATTAACTCCTGAGGATGAAGAGGAAATGAATAATGAAAGCTTACCTGAGGTTTTACCTATTTTACCTCTTCGAAATACCGTATTATTCCCCGGTGTAGTAATACCAATTACGGCCGGAAGAGATACCTCAATAAATTTGATTAAGGACGCTAATAAAGGATCGAAGGTTATAGGAGTTGTTTCTCAAAAGGATGAGGAGACTGAAAACCCCGCGATTAAGGATATTAATGCTCTAGGTACTGTAGCCAGAATTTTAAGGGTATTAAAAATGCCCGATGGTAATACGACGGTAATAATACAGGGTAAAAAGCGATTTGAGATAACGGAGGTCCTCACGGAGAACCCTTATATGACAGCTACAATTCGAGAAGCAGATGAGGTTAGACCCGAGCCCGGTGATCAGGAATTTCTGGCTATCATTGATTCGATAAAGGAACTGGCATTAAAAATCATCAAAAATAATCCTAACATCCCTAGTGAAGCTTCCTTTGCGATAAAGAATATAGAAAGTAATTCTTTCCTGATAAACTTTGTTTCTTCCAATCTTAATCTTGATGTAAAAGATAAGCAAGCCTTGCTAGAGATTCCTAATCTGCAGGACAGGGCACTTGCCACATTAAAATATATGAATGTGGAGCTTCAAAAATTAAAACTTCAGAAAGATATTCAATCCAGGGTTCGCAGTGATATGGACCAGCAGCAGCGTGAGTATTTTTTACACCAGCAGATGAAGACTATTCAGGAAGAACTTGGTGGCGTTTCTTATGATGAGGAAATTGATGAAATGCAGGTCAAATCCAAGAGTAAAAAATGGGATAAAAAAGTGGCCGAACATTTTGAAAAGGAATTGGCCAAAATGCAGCGTATGAATCCGCAGGTGGCGGAGTATTCTATTCAAAGGAATTATTTGGATTTATTTCTGGATTTACCATGGAATGCGTATTCTAAGGATAAATTTGATCTTAAGCGGGCTCAGAAAATTTTAGACAGGGATCATTATGGACTAGAGGACGTAAAACAAAGAATAATTGAATATTTGGCGGTTCTTAAGCTTAGAAATGATATGA
>Ga0316198_10002695_pt1 | contig 10701 bp, 6 predicted proteins | sample OudBieAanoxic_MG_FD_204935 | JGI IMG/M metagenome (GOLD analysis project Ga0316198, IMG submission 204935) | Coastal sediment microbial communities from Oude Bieten Haven, Netherlands - site A anoxic | ecosystem: Environmental > Aquatic > Marine > Coastal > Sediment | place: Netherlands... | reverse complement strand
CGTCTACAGACAGGCGCGACATCCGAGGTGGAGATCATGGCCACCCTCCTGCATGGTTCGGCCAATTCCATGCCCCACCTGCCGATGCCCAAGGCAAAGCCGGAGTGGCTGATCGACTGACAGTAGGACCGGGCACACGTCGCGATCATCAAAACCCACAGATCACACAGATTGATACAGATTCCATCGCAATCCATAGCATGGTTTCCCGCAGATCACGCAGATGACATCGCACGCCGCAAACACGACGTCTCGAACACACGCAGGGGTCACGAAAACAATGCAATTGAAAGCGGGCGATGTGTGGATTGAGGGATTTCTGACTGGCGTGGAGATGGTTTCTCGGCCGGAAGGTGCCTGAAGGTGGGCCCAGGCCCACCCTACTGTGTTGAAACTGCGATGCCTTGCGCCTTTGCGTCTTTGCGCCTCTGCGTTAAGAATGCGATGTTCTGTCGATACGGAGTCCTCCCGATTACAATGATCCCAACGGAGGCCGAATGAGGACACGATTCGTCAACATGAGGATCCCCGCGGGTGGGAACGAGGTTCAGGACGTCGAGATCGTCGTCGACGACGGCCGATTTGAAGAAATCCTCCCAGCGGGAACCGAGACTGCCGCCGGCGGCGAGCAGTGGGTCAACCTCCGCGGCGCTCTGGCACTCCCCGGTGTCATCGACGGTCATGTCCACTTTGATGATCCGGGGTTGACCCACCGTGAGGATTTCGCCAGCGGCACCGCTGCTGCGGCGGCGGGCGGAGTGACCTGCGTCGTGGATATGCCCTGCACATCGCTGCCGCCGATCACTGACACCGAGGCACTCGCGACCAAGGTCCGCGCCGTTCAGACCAGGGCACACGTCGATTTCATGCTCTGGGGTGGTGTCTCGGGGAACTCAATGGCCCACGAAGACTGGCGGGAGAACCTCGCCGATCTCGTCGAAGCCGGTGTCGGCGCGATCAAGGTCTACTGCCTGTCCGGGATGGAGAGCTTCACCGGACTCGACTATGGCCAGATCCGCGAGGTGCTCGAAGCCGCCGAGGAATTGGGGATCCCGGTCGGGGTCCATGCCGAGGACTCGACCATCGTCCGGGAACTCACAGCCGGGGCGCGCAATCAAAACGGTAACAGCCCTGCGGACTACGCCGCCTCGCGACCGACCTTGGCCGAGGTTGCGGCGGTGAGGGAGCTCATCGAAGCGTCACGATCGACCGGCGGGCGTGTCCACATCGTCCACCTTTCGAGCGGCGCCGCCCTCGACCTCATCACCGAGGCGCGACGGGACGGAGTGGCCATCACCGCCGAAACGTGCCCCCATTTCCTTCAATTCACAATGGATGACCTCATCAGTCAGGGCTCCCTGCTCAAAACCGCACCGGTGGTCAAGTCCATGGCGGATCGCGAGCGCCTGTGGCAGGGTCTCGCAGATCGTGAAATTTTGTTTGTTGCCACCGACCACGCGCCGGGGCAATGGCCCGAAGAGAAAAACACCGGATCGATTTGGACGGACTACGGTGGAGTCCCGGGCGTCGAAACCCTCCTTCCCTATCTCTATTCGGAGGGGGTTTCCGCGGGCCGAATCAACCTCGAACAGTTGGTCAAGCTCACCGCCTCCCATCCGGCTCGTTTCTTCGGGGTCGAAAACCGAAAGGGCGCGTTTCGCGAAGGGCACGACGCCGATTTCGTGGTTTTTGACGAATCCGTCCGGTGGGAGGTGATCGGCTCCGAACTCCACAACCTCAACCGATACACGCCGTTTGAGGGGCACGAGCTCACCGGGCGTGTTCGGGCCACCTATGTGAGAGGCCAAGCGGTCTTCGAGCGCAAACCGGATGGGCGCGAGCTCTTCGCCCCGGCCGGATGCGGTCGCTGGATCCAGCGGGGTCTGGAATGATCGAGAGTCCCTGCACCTCGGCGCAGGTGACGATTCTTGTCCCGGGAACCATCGTCACGGCCTTCCGAGCACCAAGAGTGCTCACCCACGGAGCGGTGGCGTGGCAGGGAGATCGAATTCTCGATCTCGGGGACGCCGCCGAGATGGTCGGGAAATACCCGGATGCACGGGTTCTCGACGCCCAGGGAGGTCTCGTCCTTCCCGGTCTCGTCAATCTTCACCACCACTTCTACTCGAGCCTCGCACGCGGTCTGAATCCTGGCCGGCAGATGGACAACTTCGGCGAGATTCTCGATGGGCTGTGGTGGCGTCTCGATCGCGCTCTCGACCCCGAAACCATCCGCCTCTCCGCCGAGTTGGCTCTCGCCGACTCAATCCGATGGGGCGTCACCACCGTCTTTGACCACCACGCGTCGCCAACCGCGATCGGCGGCAGTCTGGAAAACATCGCGGAGGCGGTGGAACGCGCAGGGCTCTCCGCCGTCCTCTGCTACGAGATCACCGATCGCAACGGCCACGACGGCGCCATCGCCGGCATCGAGGAAAACCTCGCCTTCTTTTCGGGCCGTCGCAGCGACGCCCGGGTCCGCGGCATGCTCGGCTTTCACGCCAGCTTCACGGTTGATGACGCGACCCTGCAGGCTGCCGCCGATGCACGATCGGCCGGGATGGGGTGCCACATCCATGTCGCCGAGGACGCTCTCGATCTCAGAGTGTCCCGGGTGATCTATGGCGACGGTCCCGTACAACGCCTTGAACGCTTTGGACTTATCAACGATCGAACACTGGCGGTCCACTGCATCCACCTCGGCAGCCATGATCGACGACTACTCGCGGATCGTGGCGCGGTCATCATCCACAACCCCGAGTCCAACGCCAACAACGGCGTCGGCCGGCTCGACCTCGATGGCGCGGCAGCCGATGGCTGTCGGGTCGGGCTCGGCACCGATGGAATGTCGTCGTCCGTACTCGGTTCCCTCCGCGCCGCCTTTCTCGGTGTCCGCGGCGGTCGACGGGATCCTACGGCGGGTTTCACCGTCGTTCCGGAACTGCTCGCGGTGAACGCCGAGGTCGCGGGAACCTTCCTCGATGAGCCCCAGCTCGGTCGTCTCGAGGTCGGAGCGCCGGCGGATATTTTTGTTCTCGACCAAGCCCCACCGACCCCGGTGACGCCCGAAAATGTCTTCGCTCACCTGGTTTACGGCGTTGCCGGCTCACCCGTGAGGCACACGGTCGCCCGAGGACGCGTCGTCATGGAAAACCACCGGATCACGACCCTCGATTCAACCGCCATCGCCACCGAATCCGGCGTGGCCACACCGGAGCTTTGGAAGCGATACCACGCTATGGGCACTACACACTCCTAGTCCTCGTCTGCGTGACCGTCGATGTTGATGTTGACGTTGTTGTTGCCCCGGAGGATGTCGTGGAGTTCGCTGAATCTGGCGAGATCAAGCTCGACGATCTCGTTGCGATGGTCCCAGAAAAGCGCGCAATTCGCTTCGGGCACGCCGTCGATCATCGGCGCAGCCGGATTGTCGAGCGACTCCAGACGGGCATCGAGCACGGCCGCGAACTCCCTGGTCGTTCTGGAAGACCCATACCGCCGTTGGAGATCGGTCAGCGTCTGTTGATCGGAGACCGTGGTTTCGCGGAGCTTCTCGATGATGGCGCTGCCTTCGATCACGTCAGCGACATTCTCCGCCCAGTTCACATAGATTGAGTCCTCGATCCAGATGAACTCGGCGGGCGACATCCCGTGATTCCGGAGAGTCTCGATCTGCATCGTCATCACACCCTGGATCGCCTTCAGAATCTCCATACCGGTTTCCCAGTCTTCCGGATCGCCCTGCTCGAGCTGCCGCTCGATGGCCTGCCACTCGAGATAGCGGGGAAGCAGATCGCGCCGGATGCCGAGGAAGACCGCGAAGCGTTCGTTGCTGATGAACCCATCCGCAGGTCCTTCGAAGGGAATCTCGTCGTTGAGTGCTTTGAGACGCTCCTCGGATTGGGCGATATCGACGATGGGACCGACAAACGCCTTTCCCTGACGGTACATTCCTGGTCCGTAGATCAGACCGAGGATGCCGAGAACAGCGATCACGGTACCGATGAGACTCCAGACGACGGTCGATGTTTTGGTCATGACTCCCCCTGGAATAGTTTAACGGGAAAGCGATGGTCGAGGTTCAGTTTCCGGGCCCGGCCGTCGGAACGGGTCTTTTGCCCCCAGAAATGGCATAATCTCCGAGGTATTGCTGTTCAAAAGCGGTAGCGGAGACTCTTTCGCGAAGGAGCAACTCAGGGTGGAACAACCATCGTCCAAGAGCGGTCCCAGCAGTCTGGCACTCCTTTCGAGCCCCGAATACGTTGACGAGCTGTATCAGCAGTGGAAGAAAGACCCAACCTCCCTCGCGGATGAGTGGCAGGCTTTCTTCTCGGGCTTCGAGTTCGGCGCCGGGTCCGGGATGCCTTCGTCGCAAGAGGCCGCCGATCAAAGCAAGGTCGCCGGGCTCATTTTCGCCTATCGCAACGTCGGCCACTTCATCGCTGATTTCGACCCCCTCGGCGACGGCGATCTCCACGATCCCATCTTCGACCTCGAGACCCACGGTCTCGGCGAGGAACACCTCGACCGCGTTTACGATACCGGCCACCTCGGTGGGCCGAGCCGCATCACCCTGCGCGACCTCATCGCCTATTTGCGTGAGTGCTACTGCCGGAAGATCGGCGTCGAGTACATCCATATTCAAGACCGCGAGATCCGGCGGTGGCTGCAAAAACAGATGGAGCCGGTTCTCAACGAACCCGAGGTGCCCAACGATAAAAAACGTCGGATCCTCGAGCAGCTCATGCACGCCGAGGCGTTTGAGTCCTTCCTCAACACCCGCTACCAGGGCCAGAAGAGATTCTCCCTCGAGGGCGTCGAGTCGGTGATCCCGGCTCTCCACATTTTCATGGACGCCGCCGCGGAATCCGGCGCCGAGGAAGTCGTGATGGGCATGGCCCACCGCGGCCGCCTCAACGTGCTGGTCAACATTCTCAGCAAGCCCCTCGATCTCGTCTTTCACGAGTTCGAGGACAACCTCAGGACCACCGACTACGCCGACGGCGACGTCAAGTATCACCGGGGATACTCTTCCGACTACAAGACGAGTTCGGGACAGCAGGTGCATATCAGCCTGACTGCCAACCCGAGCCATCTCGAGGCCGTCGACCCGGTCGTCGAGGGCCGCGCAAGGGCCAAGCAACGGCGGCGCAACGATGCCGAGGAGCGGTCCAAAGTCATCCCGTTGCTCCTCCACGGCGACGCGGCCTTCGCCGGGCAGGGTCTCGTGGCGGAAACCTTCAACCTGTCCCAGCTGCCGGGTTATCGTACCGGCGGCACGGTGCACATCATCATCAACAACCAGATCGGATTCACCACCACGGCGAGCGAGGCGAGATCGTCGAGGTATTCAACCGATATCGCCAAGCTCGTGGAAGCTCCGATTTTCCACGCCAACGGTGAAGACCCCGAGGCGGTTGCCTGGGTTGTCGAACTCGCGGTCAGGTTCCGTCAGGAATTCCACCGCGATGTGGTGGTCGATATCCTCGGCTATCGCCGTCACGGCCACAACGAGGGCGATGAGCCCGCGTTCACCCAGCCGCTGATGTATCAGAAGATCGCCAATCGGCCCTCGGTCAGAGAGCTCTATCAGCTCCAACTCGAAGGCGAGCACGCGATCACTCTCGATGAAAGCGCCCACTACCGAGACGAGCTCCAGAGCCTCCTCATCGAAAAGCACCGGGCGGTTCAAGAGAGCTGTCCCCTCGAGATCGACGATGTCCACGCCTTCCACGACCTGTGGACCGGGTTCAACAACCCGTATTCCTTCGATCCGGGCGAAACCGGTGTTTCCCCGGCCGCACTCGATGAGGTCATCGCGGCTCTGACCACCGTTCCCGAGGGTTTCAACCTCAATCGAAAGGTCGGCCGCCGGCTGCCGGCGATCAAGAAGACCATCGACGAACACGGGAACGTCGACTGGCCGCTCGCCGAACTCCTCGCCTTCGGCACCCTGTTGCAGGAGGGTCTTCCGGTTCGGCTCTCGGGTCAGGACAGCGTCCGCGGGACCTTTTCCCATCGCCACGCGGCCTGGTTCGACACCCATTCCCAAGAAAAGTACGTGCCTCTCAACCACATCTCGAAGAGCCAGGCCAGGTTCTGCGTCTACAACTCGATGTTGTCCGAGGCTGCGGTCCTCGGTTTCGACTATGGCTACTCGCTGGTGGAACCGAATATGCTCGTGATCTGGGAGGCTCAATTCGGCGATTTCGCCAACGGCGCCCAGGTCATCATCGACCAGTTCATCTCACCCGCAATGGACAAATGGCAGCGGAGCAGCGGGATCGTGATGCTGCTGCCCCACGGATATGAAGGCCAGGGCCCGGAACATTCCAATGCCTATCTCGAGCGGTACCTGACGCTCTGCGCGGAGGAGAACATCCAGGTTTGCAACCTGACGACGCCGGCGCAGTATTTTCATGCCCTGCGGCGACAGCTCAAACGGAATCTGCGCCGACCGCTCATCATCATGGCCCCCAAATCGCTTCTCAGGTCCGCCAAATGCGTTTCAGGGGTTGATGAGCTCATCAACGGTCAGTTCCGCGAAATCCTGGATGATCCGACGCCGCCGAAGAAACCCCACCGCCTGGTGCTGTGCAGCGGCAAGATCTTCTACGATCTACAGACGGGTCGGGAGGAGGCGGGCGCCGACGGTGTGGCCATCGTCCGGGTCGAGCAGTTCTACCCGTTCAACAAGGAAATGTTCCAGCGAATCATCGAGCCCTATCGCGGCGCCAAAGAAGTCGCATGGGTTCAGGAGGAGACCGCCAATCGTGGAGGCTGGAGTTTCATGATGCCGCGTCTGCTCGAGGCGTTCCCCGACCATCCCGTCAATTACATCGGTCGAGCGCCGAGCGCGTCTCCGGCCACCGGATCGGCGCGGGTCCACCGTGAGCAGCAACAGGCCATCGTCGACGAAGCACTTGGCGACTGATCGGGCCCCGACGATGAAACACGAGAATATTCAGATCGATGTGCTCGAGGCGCGTGGAGGCAGCTATGGCGGTTGACGTCAAAATCCCCGAAATCGGCGAATCCATCACCGAGGGATTTCTCGCCGAATGGTCGCAGAAGAACGGCGCGGCAGTCGCGGCGGAGGAACCCCTCCTCGTGCTGGAGACCGATAAAATCACCATGAACGTGACCGCGGAAGTGGCCGGCAGACTCGAAATCCTCGTCGCGGAAGGCGAGACCGTCGAGGTCGGTCAGGTCGTGGCCCGGATCGATCCGGAAGCTGCTGGAGACTCCCCGGCGCCGACTCAGAAGGAGCCCGCCGAACCGCCTGCGGCTCCCCCTCCGCCCGAGGCCAATGTGCCGCCCGTGGCGGCGACGGCCGCAACCGACACCGCCGATTTGGAGCAACTCTCCCCGTCGGTTCGTCGTCTTGTCGTTGAACACGCCTTGGATCCAGCCGCCATCGAGGGCACCGGCAAAGACGGCCGCATCCTCAAAGGTGATGTCCTGGCGTTTATCCAGAAACCGGCGCCTGCACCTGAAGCACCGTCGGAAGGTCCACAAGAAGCGCCGAAGGCGCCGGATCCCGCGCCCGTCGCGGTGGTTGACTCCGGCCAGAGACAAAGCCGAAAGCCCATGTCACGTCTCCGCCAACGCCTGGCCGAGCGTCTGGTCGAGGTTCAGCAGACCACCGCCATGCTCACGACCTTCAACGAAGTCGATATGAGTCGAATCATGGCGCTGCGTTCCCAATACCAGGAGAGCTTTGTTCAAAAGCACGGAGTCAAGCTGGGTTTCATGTCGTTTTTTGTCAAAGCCGTGGTCGACGGGCTCAAGACCGTCCCCGAGGTCAATGCCTTTATCGAAGGTCATGAGATCCTCACCAACCACTACTACGACATCGGCATCGCGGTGAGCAGCGAGCACGGACTCGTCGTTCCCGTCATCAGAGATGCGGATCAGCTGTCCCTGGCTGGGATCGAATCAACCATCGGCACTCTCGCGGCCAAGGCACGGGATCGGACCCTCGGCATTTCAGATCTCCAGGGCGCGGTCTTCACTATCACCAACGGCGGCATCTTCGGTTCGCTGCTCTCGACTCCGATTCTGAACCCGCCGGGAAGCGCGATTCTGGGCATGCACAGCATCAAGAAACGCCCGATCGTGGTGGATGACGCAATCGTGATCCGGCCCATGATGAACCTGGCAGTGTCCTACGATCATCGCATCATCGACGGAAAAGAGGCCGTGACGTTTCTCAAGCGGATCGTCGACTGTCTCGAGAACCCCGAACGTCTGCTGTTGGAGGTCTGAGTCATGGAGAACTTCGACCTGGCAGTCATCGGCGCCGGCCCCGGCGGCTATGTCTGCGCCATCCGCGCAGCGCAACTGGGGATGAAAGTCGCCCTCGTCGAGGAGCGCGCAACCCTGGGCGGGACGTGCCTGAACGTGGGCTGCATTCCATCAAAGGCGCTGCTCGAGTCGTCCGAGGTCTTTGAAGAGACCATGGACCACGCCGGTGACCACGGAGTCGTGGTCGGCGACATCGGACTCGATTTAGAAGCCATGATGGCAAGGAAGGACCGCATCGTCGGTGAACTCACCGGCGGCGTCGCTATGCTGATGAAGAAAAACAAGGTGCAGGTCTTCGCCGGCCGCGGCAAGCTCACCGCCGCAGACAAGGTCGTTGTCCACGGCGCTGACGGTGAAACCGAGCTCGGCGCGAAGCACATCTGCCTCGCCATGGGTTCCACCGTCATCAATCTCCCCTTCCTGCCGATCGACGGCGACCGAGTGGTCTCCTCCACCGAGGCCCTGGCTTTCGACTCGGTTCCCAAGCACCTCGTCGTCATCGGCGCGGGCGCCGTCGGTCTCGAACTCGGCAGCGTCTGGCGTCGTCTCGGCGCCAGGGTCACCGTCATCGAGATGCTTCCGACGATCACCCCCTTCGCCGACAAGCAGATGGCGAAGGCCCTCGAGCGCGCGCTGGCTGAACAAGGGCTCGAGATCCTCCTGGAAACCAAGGTCACCGCCGCCAAGGTGATGAAGACCAAGGTCAAGCTCACCGTCGAGAACGCCAAGACCGACGCAGGCACCATCGAGTGCGACCGGGTTCTCGTCGCCGTGGGACGCCGCCCGGTGACCGACGGCGCCGGCCTCGACACCGTCGGAGTCAAGCTCGATGCCGGCGGTCGGGTCGAGGTCGATGATCACCTCCGGACCAACATCGCCGGCGTCTCGGCCATCGGCGACATCGTCCGCGGCCCGATGTTGGCCCACAAGGCCGAGGATGAAGGCATCGCCGTCGCCGAACGCATCGCCGGACTCCCCGGCCACGTCAACTACGGCGTGATTCCGAACGTCGTCTACACCGACCCCGAACTCGCCATGGTCGGTCGCACCGAGGCCGAGCTCAAGGATGCCGGGATCGAGTTCAATACCGGTCGGTTCATGTTCAAAGCGAACGGACGCGCCAAAAGTCTGGGCAACGAGATCGGGATGGTGAAGTTCCTCGCCGACAGGGAGACCGACGAGATTCTCGGCGTCCACATGGTGGGCCCGCGGGTCTCCGAACTCATCGCCGAGGCCGCCATGGCCATGGAGATGCGCGCCTCCGCCGAGGATCTGGCCCGGACCTGCCACGCTCACCCGACCCTGGCCGAGGCGGTCAAGGAAGCGGCGCTGGCGATCGACAAGCGGGCGATCCACGGCTGAACCTGTTCGACCGATCGGCTCGATCATCACAAACTCTCGGAGCTGCGATCACGTAGAATAGTCGTGATCGTGAAAGGACAATCTCTACAAGGCCAGTGGCTCGCTCTAGCCATGCTCGTCCTGAGCGTTATTGGGGGGGGTGCCGGCTGCGGTGGAGATCGAGGAGCGCCCTCCTCCCCCGCCGATCTTCGTGTCTACCGAGGAGCTCTGGTTCAACGCCAATTGCTGACCGGCGCGTTGGAGGCGATCGAAGGCGCCGAGATCAAGGTCCCTCGAACCCGCGAGTACCGCCTCCAGATCCAATGGTTGGCCCCTGACGGCGCCATGGTCGCCGAAGGAGACACGGTCCTCGAGTTCGACAACTCGTCCTTCACCGCCAACCTCGATCAACAACGAACGGCCCTGCAACGGAGCCGGCGGACCATCCTTCAAACCCGCGCCCTCGGGGAGGCTCGACTGCGCGATGCAGAGGCCGCCGTTGAACGAGCGCGGATCAGCCTCGCCAAGGCTGAGATCGACGCCTCGGTTCCCGAGTCGGTTCGGAGTCGATATGACCATCGAGGTTTCGAACTGGCTGCGGCCAAGGCCCGGACGGATTACGAGAAGGCGATGGCCGATCTTCGTTCCACCACCGCCGCCGTGGAATCGGAGAACCGGGTTGGCGATGAGCAGTACCGGAAGGTGGAGCGTGAGTTGACCGTTGCCGAGGAGGCGCTCGAGGCGCTCGTCCTCACCGCACCGCGAGACGGGATCATCGTCGTCGACGAACATCCGTGGGAGGACCGCAAGTACCAGATCGGCGACACCCTCTTTCCCGGTTGGACGGTCCTCAGGATCCCCGATCTCGATCGACTCCGGGTGAGGGCGACCCTCAGCGATGTCGATGACGGCAGCCTCGAGGTGGGGATATCCGCCCGCTGCACCCCGGACATCGAGCCGGGTCTTCACATCGAGGGTCGGATCAGCGAAATCACTCCCATCGCCCGCGAACAGAGAATCTTCTCCGAACGACGTGGTTTCGACGTGACCGTC
>Ga0316198_10002693_pt1 | contig 10706 bp, 12 predicted proteins | sample OudBieAanoxic_MG_FD_204935 | JGI IMG/M metagenome (GOLD analysis project Ga0316198, IMG submission 204935) | Coastal sediment microbial communities from Oude Bieten Haven, Netherlands - site A anoxic | ecosystem: Environmental > Aquatic > Marine > Coastal > Sediment | place: Netherlands... | reverse complement strand
CAACGGTTTAAACAACATACACGACAGCAGCCCTTCCACTATTCCCAGACAATCCCGGTCAACGCTCTTCCCATCCCCCATTTTCAGCCATCCTGTGAAAAGGTGCAAAAATGGATGGACTCGCCTGCTAAGATCAAGCTCTTAGTCGGGGGCAACCAAAGCGGAAAAACAACCACCGGCGTAGGGATAGTCGTTGAACGAGGCAGACAGATCCCGAATGGCCTGTCATGGTTGGCTGCGCTTGATTTTGAAATGGGGCATGTGCTGTATAAAAAAATGTTGGAGTATCTTGCACCTCATGAGATTAAACAAACGATTTGGGCATCACGAGGGAAAGAAATTCCGCATTCGATTATTCATCACAACGGACATCGCTTTGTCATGAAATCAATGGCCGCCGGCTATTCTAAATTTGAGGCAGATCGTGTTGACGGCACGATCCTCTTAGACGAAGAGTGTCCAGAAAAGAAGATTTTGACCTCCTGTATTGCACGAACCACCTTCACGGATGCTCCAATCTTAATGACATTCACCCCGCTCAAGGGGAAAACCTGGGTACATAAGGATTATTTTCAATCTGAGAGTCCTGACATTTATTCTGAAACGATCTCGTTATATGATAACATCTATCTACCTCCAGACAAACGTGATAAAATCATTGCCTTATATTCAGAGGAAGAACAGGAGTATAGAGTTTTTGGAAAATGGGGTGTGTTGGAAGGCCGGATATTAAAAGACTTCGCAGAAAAGACACACGTCCTACCCTTCGATGAAAAATTGTTGCGTCCTGAACGATTACGAATAATCATGCGAAGTCTTGATTTCGGGCGAACCCTGGCTTGTACCTGGATCGGGTTAGCACCGAATGACGATGCGTATATTATCGCAGATCTGAAGCGTGAAGAAATGACCTTAGAAGACTTTGCGCACGAAATGGACGTGATTGAAAAAGACCTCGGTATTGAGAATCGAATTGACGACACGGTGACAGATCATGCTTTTCAAGAGCGTTTTGAGCTGGAGCGATACGGGATTTTTTGCACCCCTGCGGACAAATCCTGGGCGCTGGGCAAGTCCATCATGCAACGTCGTTGCAAGCTGCATAATGGCAAACCGGCGCTATATGCGTTGGACACCTGTGTTGATACGGTTGAGGAGCTTTTAGACTATCAATACAAGCCAACTCGAAAAGGCCAGGAACCGACCGGCGAGCCCTGGAAATTCAACGATCATCTGACGGACACAGTGAGGTATAACCTGGTTGAGCTTGACGAATATTGCCGGAATCCGTTCGGGGTGAGTGCCTCTGAAATTATTCAAAGTTCTATGCCGTCGGTGATACAATGACATTGATTGTCAATTCGTCTTTTTTTTTCTTGACAAAACTGCATAAGGAATTACACTCATATCCTGTAGCAGAGATAAAAACAATGACGTCCTTATAAAAAGCGGTGAGAGCGCCTTATAATACGTCATAGTCCCTGCTCGTATCCGGTCGTGGTTGTCCGGGTTTTTGTAAAGGCACTCTGAAGGAAGTCCATCACTTCTTTCAAGAAGAGTGCCTTTTCTTTTTGGTTCACAAGAAACATCTTGACAAAAAGTGTCATGTGTCGTAAGTTATACACATGACACTTCCTGCATTTTTTGTTTCAGCTCGAAATCTGCTTAGTGAGATCCTTACGTCTTGGGGCCGTGGGGTTGATGATTCTACCTTTTACACCTACACAACCGAGGCAAACCCTGATCCCGTTGAACAAAACGACCTTGACACGTATCACGATTTATCCCTCAATGCGTGGGTGTATGCTGGCATCCAAAAACGTATTATTGGCTTATCCCGACTCTGGACAGGCGCCGGGCCAATTGGCGATCCTGAAAAAAAAGATGAACCTTACTCCGACCCGCAAGTTATATTTCCCCACAATGTAGACGGCAACGAAGAACAGCTTGAGTTTATTCGTTGGCTATGTGATGTCAGGATACAAGGCGGCATCGCAAGCGTGCTGCAAAACATCCTCTACTCACAGATTACGTATGGCCGCGCTGTTTTAGAAATCATGTATGAATATCAGGAAGGCGGGGTCTATAACGGTAAAGTCGTTATCGCAGCGATGAATGATTGCGATCCGCAGAGGTTCGTTATCAATCCCCCATATTTACCCCTCGGCGTCTATCTCAAGCCTGACATCTATTCTGATTCTGTGTCCTTGCAGGATCGTCAACCAGATCTCAAATTTTGGGTCGTTCCTAAAGGCAGCCATTTCAAAAACCCCTATGGTGAAGCGACGATCCGACCGTTGACGCGCGATGACGGCAAGGGGGCGGTGTATCAATCGGAACAGATAGAGCTGGAGTGGGGCAAAGGACTGGAGAAGGCAGGTTCAGGGGCATATCTTGCGAGGTATGACAACACCTTACGAGGCAAAGATTCAGATGCCAAACGACTTGAGTTAATCACACAACTTCAAGACCTCAAAAATAATACCATTTCCATTATGTATCAAGGCCATGAACTGGAGGTTATTAAAGCTGATGTTGAAAATCAGGGATTTTTGGACTATCTCACTTATCAAGTTTCGAAGATTTCAACGGTCTTGACCGGTTCTAGTCAAACACTCCTTCAATCAGAAACCGGGAGCTATGCCAAAGCCGAGTCAATGGATGTAAGGGAACACGGCAACAAGGAACAAGACGACGCTGCTAATATCCAAGCAGCCTTTGAAACCCCCTTCATGTGGATACTTGGCTTGAATTATACCGACATCCCGGCTATCCCGAAAATGCAAATCATTCCTCCCGACCTCATCCAGCCAACAATCAGCGAGAAAGAAGAGGAGGCGATTGACTCACAAGAGCAAGATGATCCGGAGCCGATAGCACCGATAGAGCAGGCCGCGTTATTATTGCAAGAGGAAGGGGAAGATCCGGGGAGTGAAGCGCCTGAAGGATTCCCAGATAACACCCCGCTTCCTGAATTCTACGTTGACATTGAACAAGAGGCGAAGGACTTTCTTAACGAGATGCAAACGGTGTCATATCAAGATTATCTTGACTTGCCTGAAGGAGTGCAAAACACGCATTTCACGATCAAACGACTTCAACTTCGTCAAAATGCAGTTCAGCTTATCGATGCACTGAAAGGCGAAATTGCAAAGAGTATTGGCGCGGGAAGTGAAGACGAAGCCTGGCAAGGATACATCACAAAGGCCAGGGGGATTTTTGAGCAGTTTGTTGGAAGACAGCCGGCGAAATATGAAGAGCGTGAATTAATGGTATCGTTTCGAATGGCGAGAGCAAATGCTTATGCCGGAGCGACAAAACAACTGGCTGCTGACAATCCAGGACAATTTCATGGGTTTATGTTGGACGGGCCAGTTGACAGCCGGGCCCGGTTGACTCACAAAGTCTGGGTCGGTTTTGTGGCCCCGGTAGACGATGACATTTGGAATCGAATAACTCCGCCGTTAGATTTTAATTGCCGGCATTTTCTTGTGCCGATTACAAAATTACAATACGAACAGGATCCGGAAAAATATCGATACACTCCTGAGTCGGAGCGTCCGATCATATTTCCAGGGGAAACATTTAAACGGTATTAATGATCCCAGTTGTTTATTATGCGCATTCGATGCGTATTTATAATACGATAAGAGAGCAGCATGAGCTTGAAATAATCCATCATTATTTCTGGCAGTCGTTAATTTTTAATCCGAATCGTGGATCGATTCAGCATGCAACGAACCCCATGCAAGCCTGTCTTGATATCGTTAATGATGAGAGTGTCAAACAACTGGTATTCTCGGAGGTTGACGGTTGCATTGAACAGGGGGTCTATGCAGAAATACAATTGGCGAAGAGGCATGAGATTCCGATTTTTGTCATAGAACACAACGCCCTTGCCCCGGTGGATGGAGTGTTCAAAAAAATCCCGGGAAAGAAGAACAAATATAAACGACAAACTTGAAAGGTCGTGAACTTATGAGAGTTGAAGAATACAGCACGTTTTTTGATGTACCCCTCTTGAGAGCTGGCACTTTTGTGCCCCGCAATACGGAAGGGCAGTCCGTTACCTATACTGAAGAAGAGATCCAACAAATGGCGACAGATTCAAATGAAGCCCTTCCCTACCTTCAAGAGAGCATTGAGACCGGTCAATATCGAGGCAATGAACAGATCCAGCTTGACAGGCCGATTCCAGGATTTGTGAACATCGTACATCAAGATTATTTGCCGAACGAGATGCGGGAAGCCATGAAGGACGTTGTGATCTCGTTTGGGCATAAATTTATAAACGGAGTGACCTGGTTGACAGGCACCATTAAGAATATTCCCCAAGAGTGGGCAAAGCTGATTAAAGACAAATTCCCCTTCAGATCAGTTGAAGTCCTCTCCGATATCACCAACCCAGACACCGGGAAAGCATATCCTAAGCTTGTCCGGTCAATTGGATTTTTAGACTTCCTTACCCGCCCTGCTGTAGGGGGTCAAAGTCCTGAATTCGCTGTTGAGTTTGCCAGTGAAAACAGCAGCATCATAGTCCTAGTTTCAGACGTAACCACGTTACAACCACAAGGAGAAAAACACATGGAAGAGACAAAAAAAGTCAACGCTCCTGAAAAACCTGGCGAAAATGTCTCAATAGCAGAATTTCAGGAAGCGAAAACCCAAATTGCAGAAATGCAGGCCAAAATTGAGGCAGTCGAAGAGCAAAAAGCCAGGATTGCCGCCGCGCTTGTCATCGAGCAAAAAGCACGTGAGAATAACGAAATTGAGATGTATTGCAAAACGTTGATTCACGAACACCAAGCAAGCCCGGCCTTTATCGATCTTGTGAAACCGCTGTTGTCCGCAGCCGATACACGGATCGTTGAATTGGCTGAAGGAAAGACAACTCAGCGGCAGGAGCTACAAGAAGTCTTTCGGAAAATCCTCACTATGAAAAGAGAGGATGTCGTATCAGTCCCTCTGGGAGAATTCGCGAAAGCACAGCATCAGACGCCGGAATCCGCCCCATTATCAGTAGAGGATCGTCAGGCGATGCGTGTTGCCGAATTTGCTGAGGAAGCGAAAACTCTGGTCAAACATCCAGACAATCAAAATGAAGTTTTTCAAGCCGCGCTAGGATTAGCTCTTGAACATTATGGCGACACGCTGTAAAGGAGGAATAACTTATGAGTCTTACAAAATATCATGATGAACGATTTGAAATCCACGATATCCGTACAGCCTTAGCCGGTGAAGCGATTGCAACTGCAAGAATGTGTTGTGTCTTAAGTTCAGGAGAATTAGTCAAAACAACCGCTGACACTGATGTTGCCTGCGGGCTAGCCCTTGAGAGTTATGCTGATGCTGATCAAGCACAATACATCACACGCGGGAAACTCCGATTTATCGCAGGCGGAACGATTGCAGTTGGCGATCCATTGTGTCCAGATCAAACCACAGCAGGAGAAATCAGGACAGCAGTCAGCGGAGATCGAGTAGTCGGATATGCATTAACAACCGGAACAAATGCAGAATATGCGATGGGGAATTTTGATTTTCTCTCTACGCATCTATTAGCATAAGGGGGGGAAAAGATTATGGCAGAGGTAAAAAATAAAGAACATTTGCAGGAAATTGTGAAAAGCATGCCGATCTTTAAATCCCTCGGCAAACGATCTCATATTATGTGGGATGTTCCGGGACGGCAACTTTCACAAGAAATCAAAAGCCGCCCGGTAGAATTCGCGAACAATGAAATTCATCGGGTGCTTGACGCAAAAAGCGCATATGCTTATAAAGATGACGATCAAGCGTATATTGCAGATATTGTCGCACCATTTTCACCTGTGAAGGCTTTGCATGGGGAAACGCCAGCTTTCGCAACTAGGACTTTTTATGATCGTCCTGAGACCGCCGCAGGCAAGGATACCCCTCCGAATCTCATCTCAAATGTCAGCACGATGCAGGATTACGACTTGACGGGGCGGGCATTAGCGATCTATATGTCGAATGTAGATCGAGATAATGCGATGCAAACCTGGGGCAGCGTGGCAGCGTGGCGAAATATTCTCGTACTGCTTTTAGCCTCGTTGCTGAGGCTTGATCGTGAGATGGTAGTCGCGGACATTTATCAAACAACCGCGAACTTTGGCGGAGGCAGCGCAACAGCAAGTCCTCTATGGTCAGAAGCTACCGCGACAATCTTAGGTGATACGGCAACTGGGGAGGATGCGATCCTTGCTCCGAAAGATCTGCTTGTCTGCGCGCATAATGTATTCCGGTCTTTGCAGACTAATTCCGCGATCACAGGAGCAACGACCGTTTCAGGTTCTCGAAGACGGGAGTTAACGCCCTATGTGAACCAGGAAGCTATTGAGAACTATTTTGACTGCAAGATGGCTGTCGGGCATGCGCGCTATAATAGCGCCTCGGAAACAGATACGCCGGTATTTACGCGAGTTTGGGCGGATTATGTGTCCGTGGTACATATTGGAAGCGGGGGCCCACTGGCAACCCCGTTTGCAAAAACCTATAAACTCCAATCACAGGCGTTTCCAAATTCCGAAGGATGGAGTGTAAAATCTGTCATGGATTCAAGCACGATGGCAGGCGGAGAAGTTGTCATGGTTGGGTATTTTGTTCAAGAGGCCGTGTTCGCCAGTATGTCAGGGTATTCGATAAAGGGCTTGTAATATGGCGTTTACAACGCAGACACGACTTGAAGCGAAGATCACAGCAGCGCGCTTGCTCCGGTATGGGGATAGAGATCGTGATAATACGCTAGATGCCACGACTTTATTACAAGCGGTGGCAAGCGCGGACGCAAAAATTATTGCTTCATTACGCCCTCGTTATGGGGCTCAAGTTGACGATTGGACCAGCGCCACGACAGATCCGGATATTGACTTATTATTAGATGTGGCGGATTCCCTGGGTTTATATTACTTTGCAGTCGGCTCAGGGAACGCCGTCAACGAACCGATTACTCTGATGTACAATGATGCTATTGAAACGCTTCGTATGTTACGAGACTATGAAATTAATTTGCCGGGGGTTTTAGATACTGGCACGTATGATGTATATACCGACGAAACAGATAGTGACTTTGACGAAGACTAAAAGGAGAAATTTACAATGAGAAAATATAAAAATGTATTACTTTGGATTATGCTCTCCCTCCTCGCAGTAGCCATTCCAGTGATCGCGATGAATGTTGATCAATTTCTTGATGCGACGTATAATTCTACGGATACGAGTCTCAATGTGACTCTTAACGCTCAATCTGTGACGACCGACATGGATGTCGGAGGGAATCTGACTGTTGAGGGATGGATTGATAATCCGTATGAATTAATTGCGACACAATACTACACGTTGAACGCCGCGACAAAAGCCAGTTATCACATTATTAATTACACAGATACCGGGAGTCAATGGACAATGCTTGATACTGATGCTACGGTTGATGGGCGGGTCGTGACAATTAAAGATGGTGATATGAACGCAAGCGCCGCAAATATTGTGATTTCCACTGAAGGTGCGGAAACGATAGATGAGGCAGACACTTATACAATAGATGCCGATGGAGAAGCTGTCACACTCATGAGTGACGGTACTGATTGGCATGTTATCAATGGCTATTTAGAATAGGGGGCAAAGTATGAGTGAACAATTGACAGTCTTACGTAATACCGACCTCTATGCCATTGAGGAATCAACCGCTTACACGCTTGAAGATCACACCGGAGCCTCTGCAATTAAGATTGTTGACGATACGCTTGACCTTAATCTGAATCGAAGCCTGCTTGACTCTATGTATATGACATCAAATTTAGGGCAAGATGCACCTCAAGCAGGCATGTGGGCTGATGATTTAGGCGGGAGTTTAGGATTTTTCTTGCGAGGGGGTGCGAGTACTCCGCAGCCCGATCAGCACGTGTTTCTTAAATGCTTGTTCGGGACTGAGGATATACAAGCTGCTGATACAGTTGCCACAGGAACGCTTACCACTGACCAATTCAGTGTTACGACCGCAGCAAGTCATAATGCTGGAAATCTTATCAGAGTTCAAACGGACACTGCTGTGTTTAGTGTAGCAAAAGTTTTGTCTGTGGCGAGTCCTCTCTTGAATGTTTGGCCGCCTTTGCTTGAAGATCCAGCAAACACGGACCCAATTCAAGCCGCCTATAATTATGTGCTTGCCGATACAGGGCATCCGACCTTTTCAATGTATGCGTTTTTTGAGGGGTCAAAACGGCTCGCGTATGCCGGATGCAGACCGTCAAGCCTGAATATGACATTTGAAGTGGGTGAAAGAATTCCTATGAACTGGACGTTTGCCGGATTGACACCCTATTACGACTATACAGCTGACGGAGAGACGCCGGTTTACCAGACAAGCCCTAAACCTCTGATTACATTAGGGGTTGACGTCGCTTTCACGTATGCTGATATTGTCACGGGTTCGCCTTCTACCACAGAAACCGTATTGACAGCGCCGAACCATGAAACCGCTGTCGGTGATTATTTGTGTGTAGACGTGGGTTCAGGCGTGTATGAGTGGCAAGCAATTACAGGAGTGAGCGGAAATGCAGGCGCGAATCAGACCTTAGATCATGCCGCGTTCAGCAGTGCCGCCACAGCAACAGAAACGGCATATGTCAAACGAGTCGAAGGATGTGCACAAACGGGAGCTATGTTGGACTTGACGGTTGAACATGAAGTTCTTCCCGTCAACTGTATTACAGCTTCGTATGGCAAGGTGGCCTCAAAATATGGAAAACGAACGGTCACGTTGAACAAAAATGCCTATTTCCGATCATGGGAAGAATACTACAAACGAGATAATGTAGTCGGAGCGGAATTAATGGTCATTGCAGGAAGTACAGCGAATAATACTTTTGCGATGTATTCTCCTAATATCATTAATGTTGAGCCGTCATTGTCTTTTGATGAACTCATGCTGAACCCGACCGCAATGCAGGCGGTTCGGGGGACAACAACAGGCAATGAAGCCGAAATCGTCTTTACCTATTTCTAGGGAAGGGAAAATATGCTGAGTCTCGCAAAAGCAAAGAAAGAACAAGAATTTACAAAGGTTTTGACGATTCCCCTCAAGACAGAGGAGAAAGAACCAAAACCGACAATGACGATTATCATTGACGCGAAGGCGAGGGAGCTCGATCTTGACTGGCAACGCAAACAGAATCGTATGGTATTCAACGCGAATGCTCTTGATAATGGGAATACAGAACAAAACGCAGAATTCAGAATAACACTTCGCTATGATTACGCCGTTTACATGATCCCCCTTATTGAGAGCTGGACAGGATTTGAGGAAGCGTGCATTTCTGAGAATATTAAAGCGTATTTTGAGTTGTATCCACACACGCTTGCGCGGTGGTATGCGAACGAAGTGACCGAAGCGCTAACCACGACAAAGACCTTCTTAGAGGAACGAGAGGAACGCCTTGAAAAAAACTCATAGCCTGGGTATCCCTAAATAGAAAATTAGGCGGGGATACTCAGGACGGTTTTTGTCAGCAATGCTTACGAGATCAAATGGCCGCTGGGATTCCAGCATCGTCTAGATTTCTTGTCAAGGCGGCGGAGTGTACAAAACACGGGAATACAAGTCAATTATTGCCTGAGAATGTGGGGTGGTGGAATTTATACTGTGATATAAGCCCATACCGGAAAAGCCAAACAGATGAAAATGGCAAAGAAACGTTTGCGATCATGGACGTACAGACCTTAGAAATTCTCTGTAAGCATAGAGACATAGATTTTAATGAGGCGTTTTCAAAATTGACATTGATAAATCAGGCATATTATGGCTGATATTTTAAAAGATTTAGTCGAGGCGGCGAATGATGACCTTGAATTACGCATGGGCGATGATACCTTTACCTGGTTACACGCTCACGAAATCATTAATGCTGCTGAACCAATTCCCGAAGATCTAAGTATCCCTTTGCCCTGTGTCCTTGTTTCGGGTGAAATCCTTTCTCTTGAACCGATCTGCATCAAAAGTCAACAAGAAGTCAAAGTCTATCAAATCACCTTATCGATCCTGAAAGAGAGCGTAGGCAACGCCAGCCGGGCCCTTGTTGGGGATGCTTACGAGACCGGACTGTATACGATGTCGCAAGAAGTGGAGGATGTATACAGACGTGAAACGTTTAATTTGTCAGACTACTGTGTGATGTTAGCCCCTGATTATTCCATCAGGGCCCCTACAGAGATCGGAGGTCAAACGGTTGAGCAAGTCCATTTACCGTTTCAACATACCTATTATGATGGGAGGTCGGATAGCGTGTTTCGATATATCATGAAGTTTTCAGGAGTGCAAACGTTAGGCGCTGCTGATCAATTGACAGTGACACACCCTACTATGCTTGTCGCTTCTGATGGAGGGGCTGTCCCGATGACAAGTACGCCTACAATAGCCGCCGGCCAGGATGGACAGCTTGCATTAATCAAAGGCACAAGCGATACGAACTATCCAATATTTCAAGACTCAAGTAATCTTGTTGGAAGCGGGTTGAAGTTTGCCGGAAAACGGGATGTCACCCTAGCATTGAATGATTCTGTATTAGTCCAATACCATAGTTCCCAGAGTGCCTGGGTTGAAACATTAGGGAGAGTCGATGTTTACTAAACGAACACTTGTTACATTTTTTGGAACCTTGCTTTTTTTACTTGGTTTGACCGCGCTTATT
>Ga0316198_10002691_pt1 | contig 10711 bp, 12 predicted proteins | sample OudBieAanoxic_MG_FD_204935 | JGI IMG/M metagenome (GOLD analysis project Ga0316198, IMG submission 204935) | Coastal sediment microbial communities from Oude Bieten Haven, Netherlands - site A anoxic | ecosystem: Environmental > Aquatic > Marine > Coastal > Sediment | place: Netherlands... | reverse complement strand
GAGCAGCAAGTTACAGCATATTGCTACGCAGTGTATTGTTGCCGCAGTCAGAGTGGCGACAGGCGGCAAAAAATAACTGGATTGACGAGGTCGATGATGGCTTCCGCTTCATTCTTTACGCTATTTCTCCGGCTGAGGCTGATCTGCGCAACCTGATTGAAGAATTGTCCGGTTTACCGGCTGCTTTTTCTGCACAGGTGGCTGGACTGGTGCTGAAATATGACTGTCGGAATGCAGGTGAAGAGGTTGGCAAGACGATTCTTGAATTAAATAAAATGTTCCCTGTTTGCCTCGATGCTGGCACAGCTGATTACTCTACATCAGGTGTGGATATGTTTTGCCACAAGGTACAGCTGTCCAGTGTCTGGTATCCTGCAGCACAGAAAGCACCATTGCCATCGGGTGAGTTTCTTATCGTTCTGATTGATCAGCAAACACTTCCAGAACAGAGGAAAATAGTCTCAGAAATCGATAGATGGATGTCAGGAGAACGTTCAGCGGGTCTGTTTAACACCAGTAAAGATGATGCACCGATGCGCGCCCAGGAAACCCGTATACTGGTAGAGCTGATGGGCGTCTGAAGGCGGAAGAATAGAGAATTGACTAAAGACAATATTGTACAAACCGAAAACCAATAAACTTGAAACCTGAACCCGAAAACATAGTAACCCTGACTGATATTTATCTGCAGCGTGCCGGCAAGCCTGTTCTCACTGGCCTTAGCCTGGCTGTCCCGCGAAACAGTGTCACAGCGGTTATAGGACCCAGTGGAGTTGGTAAAACGACATTGCTCGAACTGATCGGAGGACGGCTGAGTCCGGATAAAGGTTACCTGCTAGTCGATGGCCTGTCTGTTCCAGACCTGGGTAGACGTGAGCTTTTTGCGTTGCGCAAGAAGCTTGGCATGCTATTTCAAAGCGGTGCACTGCTCAATGATCTCGATGTCTATGAGAATATCGCTTTTCCGCTACGTGAACACACCGCACTTCCGGAGCCTGTGCTGAGACAGCTGGTTTTGATGAAACTGGAGCTGGTTGGTCTGCGGGGGGCAAGGCGGCTGAAGCCTGCAGAACTGTCCGGCGGTATGACACGTCGTGTGGCACTTGCACGTGCAATTGTCATGGATCCCGTGATGGTCATGTATGACGAGCCGTTTACCGGTCTCGATCCAATTTCTAAGGCAATCATTGTCAAGCTGATCAAGCAGTTAAATACTATTCTTGGAATGACATCTATCGTCGTAACACACGATGTTCATGAAGCAATGCAAATCGCTGACTTTGTTTACATGTTGGGTCAGGGCAAGGTGCTTGCCTGCGGCACTCCAGATGAAATAAAAAATTCAGGACGAGAAGATGTCAGCCAGTTTTTGCAGGGGCAGGCTGATGGTCCTGTTCCCTTTCACTACCCGGCGGATGATTATTTTGCTGATTTACTCGATGGTTCTTCCAACAATGATGACGCATCAAAAACAGGTGGGACAGTATGATCAGTGTAGTGCGTAGAACCGGGGCCGTCAGCCTGGTCGTGTTTGCTGCCACAGGTCGTGCCTGTATGTTGTTGATGCAGATGCTGTATAGCATTCCATCTGCAATCAGGCGTTATGGGCTTTTAATTGAACAGCTTTACAGGGTAGGTGTTTTGACATTGCCCATCATCATCGTGGCTGCCTTGTTTGTCGGTATGGTGCTGGCACTGCAGGGCTATAATACCCTGGTAGATTTTGGCGCCGAATCATCATTGGGTTTACTGGTTGCTCTGTCTCTCACCAGGGAACTGGGTCCTGTGCTTGCAGGTCTGCTTTTTGCCGGACGCGCAGGTGCCGCATTAACAGCGGAAATTGGCCTAATGAAGGCAACCGAGCAACTGGCCGGGATGGAAATGATGGCTGTAGACCCGGTATGGCGTATTCTGTTGCCGAGATTTCTGGCCGGTGTTTTATCCGTGCCGCTACTGGCTGTTCTGTTTACTGCAGTAGGTATTTTTGGTGGATATATACTGGGTGTTGATGTGCTGGGAGTGGATCAGGGGGTTTTCTGGTCAGCCATGCAGCAGGGAGTCGATTTTCAGCAGGATGTAATGAATGGACTGTTGAAAAGCCTGGTTTTTGGTGTTTTGATCAGTCTCATTGCGGTGTTTATGGGTTATGATGCCAGCCCGACACCGGCAGGCGTAAGCACGGCAACGACGCTGACCGTTGTTTTGTCATCACTGGTGGTGCTTGTAATGGACTTTTGTTTGACATCAATGATGTTCCAGTAAGTGGTATCTGGATAAGATTAATAGTACTTGATACGGTCATATCAATAACAAGCGACGACTTTTAGATAGTCCTTAAGGATAAGTTAAGAAAATGCAGAGACAATTCATCGAAATCATCGTTGGTCTGTTTGTCATCGCCGGGGTGGTAGCATTGTTATTTCTCTCACTGAAAGTCAGTAATCTGAATTCTGTGGCTGTCACTGATCCTTACCAGGTCAATGCACGCTTTGACAATATCGGTAGTCTGAAGGTCAGGGCGCCTGTTACCATGGCTGGGGTTAAAATAGGGCGTGTAAATGAAATTCGACTGGATTCTGCTTCGTATCAGGCAGAGGTGGTGATGGATATTTCCGGCGAATATAAAAACCTGCCGGTCGATAGCAGTGCCTCGATTAACACCCAGGGTTTACTGGGAGAGCAGTTTGTTTCACTGGAGCCGGGAGGACAGCAAGAGTACCTTGCAAACGGCGATCACATTCGATTAACACAGTCAGCAGTTGTGCTGGAAAACCTGATTGGTGAGTTATTGTTTAGTAATTCCCAAGGAGCAAAACAATGATAAGAAAATTGCTTTTAATTTGTCTCTTTTTGATTGGTACACCTGGTGCCCAGGCCTATGCCATGGAACCTGATGAGCTGATTAAAGTGACGACCGAAGAGCTGCTGCATGAATTTACAGTCAATCGCGCAACCTATGAAGCAGACTTAAACAGTCTCTACGCGATGGTTAACAGAATTGCGATTCCGCATTTCGACTTTGACAGAATGACTAAAATAGTGCTCGGCAAGCATTACGACAATGCAACTGCTGAACAGCGTACCCAGTTTACCGAGGAATTCAAAACACTACTGGTGAGAACTTATTCCCAGGCATTGTTTCAATACTCGGATGAAAAGATCAGTTATATCCCGGCAGTACCTTTCCAGGATGGCGTGATTGTGAGAGAGGAGATTGATGTAGGAGCGGCAGTCCCTGTCAGGCTCGAATATTTTTTTGCAAAAAAGGATGGTGACTGGAAAGTCTACGATGTACGCATCGATGGAATCAGCCTGGTCACTACATTTCGTAACTCTTACAACATAACTATAAGCCGAAAAGGTTTGCCGGTACTGATTGCAGACCTGCAGAAAAAGAACAGCATGCAGGCTGTTGAATGAAGCCCATGCTGATGTGTGCCGAGGGTGGTTGCCAGATTTCTGGCACAGCCATTTTTGACCATCTGGATGAACTGTCAAAAAAACTGCTTATTGAGGCCCAAAAGCCAGAAGACCTGTTTCTTGATTTGAAGCAGGTTTCTGATTGTGACAGTGCTTTCGTCGCATTGCTTACAGCCTGCCTGCAGATAAAAACACAACAGAAAAAATCGCTTTCACTGACCAACAGTCCACAAAAGCTGCTGGCGATGCTGGATGTCTATAAACTGAAAAAGAGCGGTTTGCAGGTAATTTCCCAGTAGTTTTCAGTATTCCGAAAATCGAAAATCGACACCGGGTTTTGCTATCCCTTACCATTTCTGGTGAATAGTCACTAATAAAAAATGCTATATTAGCGCTTGCTGTTGAAGGAGCGCAATTTGGCAGGTTAACAGTTCAACGGCTGTTGAGAGGGATTGCCCAAACTCCAAAAGCTTCTTGTGCTGCAGTGAAACTGGTTCATTTATGAAGCAATATACGGTAGACAGGAATTTAATATTTTAAGGAATAGATTTGAAATGGTGACACCAGAAGACATTAAAGGCTGGATTGAGCAGGGAATTTCCGATTGCAGGGTTGAAATTAATGGTGATGGACAGCATTTCTATGCTGTTATCGTTAGCCCGGAATTCGCCGGGCAAAACAGGGTGCAGCAGCATCAACTGGTCTATAAGGTGTTAGGTGATCGTATGAAAGCAGAAATCCACGCGCTTTCAATGCAGACAATGACACCTGAAGAATATGCCGCTCGTGATGGGGCGGCTTGATAAATTCAACCCGGTAACACCGGATTAATGAGGGTTATAGCAAGATGGATGCACAGGAAAAAATCAAGTCTCAACTGGAAGAAAACGACGTTATGCTTTATATGAAGGGCAGCGCAATGTTTCCACAATGTGGATTCTCAGGCAAAGCTGTAGAGATTTTGAAGGCATGCGGGGCAAAATTTGATACTGTTGATGTCTTATCCAACCCGGATATACGTGAAGGCATCAAGCAATACTCAAACTGGCCAACTATTCCGCAGCTTTACATCAAGGGCGAATTCATCGGCGGCAGCGATATAATGATGGAAATGTATCAGAGTGGGGAACTACAGGAAAAGATTCAGGCCCTGTAACCTTTAACGGTTCATTTACCCTTAATATAGAATTACCGGGGTTTGATACGTTGCAGTCGGCTGTGCAAGCCCCGTCCATTCAAACTCATTCCCGCACTAACCTAATATTAAGCGCTATTGATTAACATCAACGCCTGGCTGATGCACCATTGATCTGCTGATGATTGGTTTATTTGCTGACTATCAGTGTCAGTAAGTTTATACTTCGCCGTTTATATTTAGTTTCCTGCATGGTTCTTAAATGAGCCTCTGATATTTTCTGGACAAAGCAGATTTCAATCTAACATGTTCAGGATCGAGGCACGAAATTCACTTTATGCTGGCTATTGTGCATATGCGGAAGGAAGAATCTGGGCAATTCGATCGGATGACACGAGTTCATGAATAGATCAGAGGCTCCATAATGGACAAACTCATTATAACCGGTGGCCGAACACTGAGTGGTGACGTGCGTATTTCAGGAGCCAAAAATGCCGCTTTACCAGTGCTGATGGCATCCTTGCTGACAAAAGAACCTCTGCACGTTCGTAATGTCCCTCATTTACACGATATCACTACCTCGATGGAATTGCTGGGCCGCATGGGTGTCAGTCTGGAAATTGATGAGAAACTCAATATTACAGCTAACAGCAGCACGCTGAATTCTGTCATCGCTCCCTACGACCTGGTGAAGACCATGCGTGCCTCGATACTGGTGCTGGGGCCATTGTTGGCGCATTTCGGCAAGGCAGAGGTTTCCCTTCCGGGCGGCTGCGCCATCGGCTCAAGACCCGTCAATTTGCATATCAGCGGTCTGCAGCAAATGGGCGCAGATATTCGCATTGAAGATGGATATATCAAAGCAACCGCAGACCGATTGCGCGGAGCGCGTATATTCATGGATGTCGTCTCGGTTACAGGAACTGAAAACCTGCTTATGGCAGCGACCCTGGCGGACGGCACAACGATTATTGAAAATGCCGCGCGTGAACCTGAAGTGATTGATCTGGCAAACTGCCTCAACAGTATGGGTGCAAAGGTTAGCGGTGCCGGTACTGATGAGATTGTGATTGAAGGGGTTGAGTCACTGCACAGTGCTGAGCATTCCGTAATTCCAGATCGAATTGAAACAGGCACTTACCTGGTTGCGGCCGCAATTACTGGCGGCAATATTACGGTACGTGACACTGTGCCGCACCTGCTTGATGCGGTGCTGGATAAATTGCGTCAGGCCGGTGCTGAAATTGAGGTTGGTGAAGACTGGATCACTTTGCGCACAGGTGGACGAAGAATGAAGGCAGTGAATATACGTACTGCGCCTTACCCGGCCTTTCCGACAGATATGCAGGCGCAGTTCATGGTGCTCAATTGCGTCGCCGAGGGCACCAGCACGATTACCGAAACGATTTTCGAAAATCGCTTTATGCATGTGCAGGAGTTGCAGCGTATGGGTGCTCAGATAGAGTTGCAGGGAAATACTGCGATCATCAAGGGCACGGAAAAATTACAGGGTGCGCCGGTGATGGCCACTGATTTGCGTGCGTCGGCATCGCTGGTACTTGCCGGGGTAGTGGCCACCGCTGGCTCAGAGACGGTGATAGACCGTATTTATCACATTGACCGCGGTTACGAGGGCATAGAGGAAAAGCTTTCCAGACTTGGTGCCAGTATTAAACGGGTTTCAGGCCATCATTATCGCCAGACTGCCGGGGCCCGTTGAACTGCCGTAATTTCTTTGAGACATCATATGACTGAATCACTGACCATAGCCCTGTCAAAAGGCAGGATACTTGACGATACACTGCCATTGCTGGCATCTGCAGGCATTGAGCCGCTGGTAGATCCGCGTAAAAGCCGAAAGCTGATTTTTGATACTAACCAGTCGAATATCAAGCTGGTTATCATCCGTGCTGCAGATGTGCCTACATTTGTAGAGTTTGGTGCAGCTGATCTTGGCGTTGCCGGCAAAGATGTTCTGATGGAATATGACGGTGACCTGTTTGAGCTGCTAGATCTTGGTATTGCGCGCTGTCGGCTGATGGTTGCCGAGCCGGCTGATATTGCAGCCAATGATGATCCTGCCAACTGGTCACGCCTGCGCATTGCTACAAAATACGTAAAGATTGCTCGTCACTTTTTTGCCGCCAAGGGTATTCAGACAGAGATCATCAAGCTGTACGGCTCGATGGAACTCGCGCCTTTAGTTGGTCTGGCAGATCGCATCGTCGACCTGGTCGACACCGGAAACACATTGCGTGCTAACAATCTTGTTGAAGTTGAGCATATTGCTGATATTAGTTCATGGCTGGTTGGAAATACTGCTTCGATGAAGCTAAAACATGACCTGATGCAGTCCACTATCGCTGCCATTGCCTCTGCGCTGGAGTCAAAGGATGAGTAGCCTGACAATGTTGCAACTGAACAGCCATGATAAGGATTTTTCCGAATCACTGCAGGCATTGCTTGATCGCAGTCATGAGCAGATAGAAGGCGTGGAAGAAGTTGTTGAAGAGATCATCAGCCGTGTTCGCCAGCAGGGTGACCAGGCATTGCTTGAATATACGCGCCGTTTTGATCACATGGATGTCACAGACGCAGCAGATCTTGAACTGCCAGCCGAACGACTGCAGCAGGCAGTGGAATCTATCACTGAGCAACAGCGAGAAGCGCTGGATTTCTCTATTGCACGCGTGCGCGAATTTCATCAAAGGCAAAGAGGTGAGTCATGGACATATATCGATGACACCGGCACCTTGCTGGGCCAACAGGTTACGCCACTGGACCGTGTTGGCGTCTATGTCCCCGGAGGAAAAGCGGCTTACCCTTCTACCGTGGTAATGACGGCAGTACCGGCGCAGGTCGCAGGCGTCGCAGAGACCATTATGGTTGTTCCAACGCCAGGCGGCGAAATCAACGAGCTGGTACTGGCTGCGGCAGCGCTTTCCGGTGTCAACCGGGTGTTTACTGTAGGTGGTGCACAGGCCGTTGCAGCCCTTGCTTATGGCACTGAAACCATCCCGGCCGTGGACAAGATCGTTGGTCCGGGTAATGCCTATGTTGCCACGGCCAAGCGTCGTGTGTTCGGCAAAGTCGGTATTGACATGGTGGCAGGTCCCTCCGAAATAGTCGTTCTTTGTGACGGTGATGCCGAGGCAGTTGACCCGGAATGGATTGCCATGGACCTGTTTTCCCAGGCAGAGCATGATGAGCTGTCGCAGTCCATACTGGTGACGACATCTGAAGATTTCGCTAAACGTGTACAGCTGGCAATTGATCAGTTGCTGCCAACGATGGAGCGGCAGAAGATCATTCAAGCAGCCTTGCAGGGGCAGGGTGCGATCATCGTGGTAGATGATCTCGAGCAGGCAATCGAGGTGGTCAATCGTATTGCACCGGAGCATCTCGAACTCATCGTCGATGATCCATTAACGATTGCTAAACAGATTCGTCATGCCGGCGCGATATTCATGGGAGCGCACACCAATGAAGTGCTTGGTGACTATTGTGCAGGCCCGAACCACACCTTGCCGACATCGGGCACGGCACGATTCAGTTCTCCCCTGGGAACTGATGATTTCCAGAAACGCAGCAGCCTGATTATGTGCACACCTGAATCGGCATCGATACTGGGCAAAACGGCATCGGTTATGGCGCGCTCAGAGTTTCTGACTGCACACGCGCGCTCGGCCGAGTACCGGATTAAAGGCAAGCCCTGACAGCCTGAGAATTTCCCTGATGAAACATACAACATCAGCTGGTCGCTGGGTACGTGACGTAATTAAGCAGCAGAGCAGTTACCATGTTCCTCCGGCGGGAGATTTCATTAAACTCGATGCGATGGAAAACCCCTGGCCGATGCCGCCTGAAATTAACCAGGCATGGCGAGAATCACTGAATGATTTACAGCTGAATCGATATCCTGATCCGCAGGCAGCCGACCTTGTGCCGCGCCTGCGTACTGTTATGGCAATTCCTGATCAAGCGGGAATCATGCTCGGTAATGGTTCTGATGAACTTATACAGGTAATTCTGATGGCGTTGGCGGGAGACCAGGTAACTGTACTCTCACCGTCACCATCATTTGTCATGTATGAAGTGCTGGCCCGTGCATGTGGATTGAACTACGCGGGTATTGCGCTGCAACAGGATTTCAGCCTGGATATGCCTGCCATGCGCAGTGCGATCGAAAGTCACCAGCCTGCAGTAATATTTCTTGCTTCGCCAAACAACCCTACCGGTTCTGCCTTCCAGCGATCTGACATTGAAGAGATTCTTGAACTGGCACCGGGGCTGGTCGTTGTTGACGAGGCCTATCAGCCTTTTGTAAACCAGGGCAGTGATGACTTTATGAGCAGATTAGCCGACTATCCGGATCTTATTGTCATGCGCACTTTATCGAAGGTTGGCCTGGCCGGTATCCGGCTCGGGCTTATCGCAGGCCATCCTGACTGGATTAAGGAGCTCGACAAACTGCGCCTGCCCTACAATATAAATAGCCTGACCCAGGCTACTGCTTCTTTCGCTATTGACCACTGGTCAGTGTTCCGGGGTCAGATTGAGAATATCTGCACTGAACGTGACCGTGTTTACAGTGCATTGTCATCAATGCAGGGTATACAGGCATTTCCAAGCGATACCAATTTTATTCTGTTCAGGGTATCTGGAAACAGGGCCGAGAACATCCATGCCCAGCTGTTAAGAGAAAGAATTCTGATCAAATGCCTTCACCGTCCGGGCACTGCGCTGGAAAATTGTTTGCGCGTTACCATCGGCCGTCCGGATGAGAATGATGCTTTCTTATCAAGCCTGACCAGCCTGCTTTGATTTTCCGCTGGTGATACCAGTTGAATAACAGAAGCTCATAAAAAAGCCCACTACCCTTTTAAAGGCTAGTGGGCATGTTAGCGAAACTCCTATGCTGAAACGATAGAGGTCTGTATCGACTATTTAAGCAGTCAGAATTATTATGAGAGCCCTTCCGGACCTTCTACTTCGTGTTCGTCCTCGTGCTCGTCCTCGTGTTCGTTCTCAGCTTCATTTTCGTGCTCGTTTTCATGCTCCTCTTCATGCTCGTTTTCGTGTTCGTTCTCAGCTTCATTCTCGTGCTCTTGTTGATGTTCATTTTCATGTTCTGCAACATCTTCATCTTTATCATCATTTTTGCTAGAAGAAGAGTTGCCGGAAGCGTCGTCATCTGACTTATCGCCGCCGCCACTTGCTGCCGCTGCCGCAGCAATGCCGCCGACAGCGGCCGCCCCCGCCAGAACTTTTGTAGCAACGATGCCACCAACTACAGCCGCTCCGTTGATATAGGTTTTTTCAACAGAACTGATCCCAGTCAGTTTCAGGTCCAGTAATCCGAAGCGGAGATCATCGGCAGAATGCAGATCTCGAACCATCCCAAACTGAATATCAAACAGGGCAGGACGAGTCCTGAAGTAGGTAAACAGAGACCCTGCTCTATCAGTAGAGATGCGTGTCTGGCCGAAACGAAGTCCCATCACTGATTTATCCATCTTTGGAACTGACTGTGTATTCAGCGGAATATTGAGATACAGCATGCCGACCTGCTGAATTTCCGTCTCAAAAGCCAGAGCCTGGCTGGCAGTTAGTGAAAGTGCGACAGCTGCTGCTGTTTTCATTGATGTCTTCATGATTTTCCCTTCTCTCGTAAGTATTAATATTTTGTTGTTATCATTTATTGAAAAGCTCGTCTGACAGGCGGCTTTCCCGCCCACAATATGCAGAATGACCGTAATCTTCTTTCCTTAAGTGTTTCTTAAGCAGATCAGAGCAAACGATCAGCGCTGTGTATTGCAGGACAGGCGGACAAAAAGTATGTGTATTTCGTTGTGCATCTGCTTTTTATGAGCAGTAGGTGATAAAGTTATGCGCTTCATAAACCATGGCATGATATTGATTTTTATCATTTCTGTGTTGCCACGTCTTACGTGGAACTTTAATCAATCGCAATGAGTATGTAGATGAGAATATTGCTGGTAGAAGACGATGCCCTGCTGGGAGATGGGGTTTGCGTCGGGCTGACGCAGGCGGGTTTTACTGTTGACTGGGTCAGAGATGGAAAGGCCGGGCTGACAGCTGCAGCAGCCGGCTGGCATGATCTGATTATTCTGGACCTCGGCCTGCCGGGGATGT
>Ga0316198_10002690_pt1 | contig 10712 bp, 4 predicted proteins | sample OudBieAanoxic_MG_FD_204935 | JGI IMG/M metagenome (GOLD analysis project Ga0316198, IMG submission 204935) | Coastal sediment microbial communities from Oude Bieten Haven, Netherlands - site A anoxic | ecosystem: Environmental > Aquatic > Marine > Coastal > Sediment | place: Netherlands... | reverse complement strand
GCGGCGTGGCGTTGCATGCCTCCGCTCACGGCGGTTGCAGTGCCGGCAATGACTGCGGTCCTGCCCATCGTCCTCACGATGCCGGGGCGTCCTCTTCTTCTTGGCATCTTCGTACCTCCCTATTCGGTTTCGAGTTCTTCAACAATGGCGAGCACTTCGTCAACGACAAGTCCTGGAACTCGCATATTGGCAAGAAGGACCCCGCCGGAGTCGAGGATCTCATCGCGAAGCGGCGTGAACCACGTGTGCTCGAAAACGAGCGCGGCAGCGGAAGAGCCCGGCTCCAACGCCGCGGCGAACTCCTCGACATCCTCGTCGGAGAGCAAGCCGTTTCCTTCGACAAGCAGCCGGCCCAACGCGGCGATGTCCTCGCTGGCCTCGATCTGGTCGAGTTCGAGGTATGCGACGGTTCCGTCTTCGTCCTTCATGATCAGAAGAGCGTCGACGACGGTGATCACGCCGTTCTCAACGAGGGTTTCCAGTTCCGGCAGGATCCCGCCGGTGAATTGGCTCCCCGGGAAGCCGATGACCAGAAGTTCGATCGGCGCAAGTGGCACTGCGTCCTCCTTGTTGCTAGATGAGAGGAGTCTGGCGGAGGTTGTGTTGTTTCACAAGAGGAGAGACAAGAGACATGAGACTCGAGACATGAGAGGCGTGATGAGGCGGCAGCGCGAGCCTTCGTCTCCACCGCCGAAGGTGGGGGAGATGCGGCCGAGCTGATGCTCGGTCGCAGAGGGGGCGGCCTGGGAGCGTGAATCACGAAGATGAGGCCCGCTGCGAGTCTTGGATCTCAGGTCTCGTGTCTCGTGTCTTGCTCTTCTTCCGACGGCGGCCTCTCTTCTCGTTGGGACCTCTTGTCAAGCCGTCTCACTGCCACCACCGCAATCGCGATCGGCACAACAAAGAGCAACGCTTCATCCCACCCGTACTGGTGGGCGAAAACTGGAGCGAGCGAAGTCATCGTGCCTCCCGACGATTGCAGACAGAGCTTCGCGCAATACAACCGCCATGCAAACAGCAGATCCTCCGGCGGCGGCGCCTCGGTCCCCAGAATCGACTCAGGTCTGCCCTTCGAACGACCGATATTCCTTTCGGGTCAAGGACTGTCTGGAGCCGATGGCGCCGGACCAACGGGGCCCTTAACGCTCATCAAAGAGATGACTGATCTGTTGGGGGCCCGTCTAATGTTCCGTACCCGGATATCACTCATGCTGGCGGTCGCCGTAGTTGGCAGCCTTGTCTTCTTCGCTCCCAACGCGCCTCAGGCTGTTGCGGACGGAACACCAGACATCTCTCTTTCGGTCTCACTCGACGCGGAGACGCTTCACACCGACACCACCGAGGTGCGTCTCACAGCGAGTAACCCGACGGGGACGGATGGATTCAACCTTTCCTATCGCGTCGTGCTCCCTGCCGGTGTGTCGTTCGACAGTGGTCCGGTAACTCCAACGGTCGGCGTTGATCCATCGATTCTCTTCTTCGAGAACGTGTCCGACCTCCTCGCGAACAACGACGCCGAGTTCGTGTTCACCATCGACCACGTAGCGGCTGTCCCAGTAGGAAGCACTGTCACGATCAACGCAGAGGCTTACGTGAGCCCGGGAGCGCGCAATGTGCCCGACTTCGACCCGATGACCGGGACGGTCACCGGCGACTACGACGGCAACGCATCCGGGGCCGGGTCAACGGACATCGTGGCGTTCCGTGTACTCAAGACCGAACGGAGCCCCGAGGCAGAGTTGGTGCGTGGACTCCACAATGAAACAACTGTCTACACCATCACGATCGAGAACAACCCGAACGACCCGACGAACAACTTCGCGATCCATGACTGGATCCCTGCCGGCCTCGAGTTCCTGGCGTGCGGCGGCGGCGACAACTCGACCGTTGGTGATGAGTACCCGGGCAGCGGTGCGATCAGTACTCCGGTGCCCCCCAACTGTGTTCTCCCGACGATCGTGGAAACCGTCAACAGCGGCCTCCCAGCCGGGCTTCCCGCTGGTGTGTATACCCACGTGGTGTGGGATTCGACCGGCCTACTCGGCGACGTAGACATCGCGGACGGCGCCAGCTTCACCCTCAGCTATGCAGCCGCCATCCCGCTATGGATGAACACGATGCAGTGGGACGGCGGGGCCGGCGCCCCTGCGACGAACGGCCCTCAGGCCTCCAACATCGATAACAACAACGGAGCGACCACCCAAGAGACCGGGAGCGAACTCGCCTTCACTAACCATGCGTTTGCGACCGGCACCTACTCCCATAACAGCACCGCGTATACCCATTCCGGAGACATGACGGTCACTTCAGAAGATGTTGCCCTCCAGAAGGCGGTCTCAACCGGTGCCATCGTTCCGGACGACACCAGTACGTGGACCATCGACATCCAGGTTTCGGAGTACACCACGGTGGCCTCCTCGATTCGCGTGGTCGACACGGTTCCGGACGGCCTACGCCCCACAGGTTCAAACCCCCCATGGACTTCAGCCAACGAGAACCCTGACGGCACGTGGACGGTCGTGTGGGACGTCGCCAACCTGACCGCGGACCAGGCGACGTCGATCACCTACACAACCCTGGCGCTCACCCACTACCGGGAGAACCGCGCAGACGCGGCTCCGGTCCTCGCAGCCGATTCCTGGGAGAACTACGTCACACTCACAGCGGAAGCCGACGGTCGCGCAGTCACCGACGAGTCCTCTGACGGACAGACTGCGGGGATCGTGACGATCCTCAAGGAGGTCGCCGTACCTGGAGGAACAGTCGCCTCGTGTGGCGACGGATCAGCGATTGCTGATTGGGCCGCGGACAGTGCCGGTGTGTACGGCCCCGGCGACCGGGTGTGCTGGCGACTGGTAGTGACGGGCAATCATCTCTACGGCGACAGCTACGCCGTCCAAGACTTCCTCCCCGACGGCTTCACGTATGAGACCTGGGAGTACGGAGCCGGCAACACCGCGAACACCGCCAACATCACTTTTGACGGCACGGGCGCCGCGGGCGGCTACCTCAGGTGGTCACTCGACGACAACGCGACCACCACCGATCCCGACGGCGTCTTCGAAGCTGTTGTCTCGACGATCATCACCGGTCCAACCGGCAACGGTGCCGGAGACCTCCTGAGCAACCTGATGAAGTTCGGAGGCCAGAACACGCCCGGAGAGGCCTACCAGTTGCGCGACGACGCAGATGCCGAATGGGGACAGCCGGTACTCGCCATCATCAAGAGCGCTGACCACACCGTCGTCCAGGGCGGAGATGCCGTCAGCTTCACCATCACGGTTCCCAATGCCGGAAACGTCGACGCGCTCGACGTCGAGGTGTGGGATGTGTTGCCGCCGGGTCTCGACTGCGCCACCGTGCCTGCAGTTTCTATCTCCAACGGTGGCGTCTGCGACGGATCTGCCGACCGGATCGAATGGACCATTCCGTCGATCGCTGCAAACGGCGGTTCGGCTGCTCTCTCCTACATCGTGAACGTTCCCGCGGGTGTAGGAGCGGGAGAGACCTTCACGAATGCCACAGGGGTACGCAGGTACGAAACGGCCGTCAATTCCGGCGACGGCGCCCGGTTTGGGTACATCCCGTCGAACAACATCGACCCCTCCCAGAACCCGTCGGCGAACGCGAACCCCGCTCGCGATGATTGGACGCTCAACACCGAGGCGCTGGCGGTCGTGAAGGGTGCGACCACCCGGATTGATGAGTCCGGGAACGCCCTGGCCGACCAGGCGACGATCGGCGAACGTATCGACTACACCGTCACCGCGACAATTCCCGAAGGTGTCACGGTCTATAACGGCCTCCTCGTGGACAACTACGACGAGACTCGGCTCGCATACGTTGCATCGAGCGCCGCAGCGACGCTGAACGGGTCACCGCTGCCAGCTAGTTGGTCGATTACTGACAACGGCGGGCAGGTCTCAGTCACCTATGGGACCCCATACGTCAACGCCCCCGACAGCGGAGACGACACTCTGGAATTGACATTCTCGGTGACGGTTCTTGATGTTGCCGCCAACCGTCGAACACTCTCTCTCCCGAACCAGGCCAGGCAGTCGTGGGACGACAGCGGGACCCCGGCAGTCGGCCATTCGATCGACAGCAACAACGCGGCGGTGCGCATCGTCGAGCCGAACCTGACCATCAGCAAGACCAACGACGACGGCGACGGCGTCGTTGCTGCAGGGCAGATCGTCGAGTATCAACTTGCGGTGACAAACAACAACGGACCTTCCGATCCGTATGTGTCCCGCGCTCACGATCTCGTCGTGACGGACATCCTCCCGGCCGACATCGACTGCACGGCCGTGTCCGACATCACCCACAATGGCTCGTGCACTGACGCGAATCCAGACGTCATTGTGTGGAGGGGGCTCTTCGATGCAGAACTCGTGGCGCTCGACCCAGCGCAGACGGTGACCGTGGGATTCAAAGCCGCGATACCGGATCCGATCGTCACGAGCAACGTGTTCGTCAACCGGTCGTTCGTGACCGGCTCTTCCATGGCCGTTCCCGGGCTGGGTGAACGAGACGCACTCTCGCCGAACGGCGGACCGGGATCCGGATACCAGGCATCGAGCGAGAACACCCTCTCAGCCCCTCGGTCGTCGCTGGACAAGTCGGTCACGCCGAACGTCCAGACCGTCGGCGAGTCGGTCCGATACACGGTGCAGGTTGTGCTGCCGGCAGAGACGATCCAGTACGACGCGACGGTGATCGACTTCCTGCCCGCAGGTATCGACGTCGCCGCCACCGGGTACACGGTGTCGTCAACGTGCGAAGAAGGCTCCGCAGGATCGGGGGTCCCGTGCTCGGTACCCGTGACAGCCGCTGAACTGCCTCCATCCGGAGGAACTGTGGGATGGTTCCTCGGAGATCTCACGGTGACGAGTCCGGTCAACCGCGTGCTGACGATTGTGTATGACGCCACCGTCGACGACATCCCGGCCGCGACCGACGAGGCGGGCCTCGACAATTCCGTCAACGTCTACGCAAACCAGACCAACTTGATCCCGAGGATTCCTCCGGCGGTCCCGGACCCGTCGTTCTTCGACGTGAGTGGCGACGCTGATGTGGCGGCTGTTGTTGTGTCCGAACCGGAGTTGGTAATCACCAAGCGTGTGCTCGACGGTACGAACAGGGTTGACTATCGGAGAGCACTCCCGTGGGAGGAACTCACCTATGAGATCACGCTGAGCCACACGGGAAGTTACGGTGATCACAACTGGCCCGCCTATGACGTCCGGGTCACGGACTCCATCACGATCCCGAGCGGGAACTCGGTGACTCCGGTGGACATCTCCAACGGGTCCGACAGCGGCATCAGCTACACGGTCGTCGACGGGAACCCCACCGATGGGACACTCGGGTGGTTCGTCGGCGGTCCCATCGCACCGGGAGAATCGGTGACGATCGCCTACACGGTGCGTGTGTGGGACGCCGATGTGGGCGATGAGAACGCGACCGGACCGGAGATCACGAACACCGCGTCCATTCCTTCGTATTGGGCGGTCGCCACCCATGTCCCCGGGGATGGACACCGCGAATACGCCGGCAACGCCGAAAGTGCGTCGGTGGAGCTCGACCTTGCTTCGATCGGCGACCAGCTCTGGTTCGATGTTGACGGCAACGGCTTCCCCGACCCGGGTGAACCTCCGATCCCGAATGCGACGGTGACGATCACCTATCTGGGACCTGCGGGGATCGCCGGAGACGGAGACGACGAAGTACAAGTGACGACCACCGGCGGCAGTGGGAGATATCTCGTCGAGGACTTGCCGGGCGGTGCCTACGTCGTAGCTGTCACGGGTATCCCGTCGGGCCTGGCACCGACCTACGACCTCGATGGCACACCGGACGGCACCTGGACCGGACCGCTGGGCGAGGACGAGGCGAAGCGAGATGTCGATTTTGGCTACAACGGAACGGGCAGCATCGGTGACCTGGTGTGGCTCGACCGCAACGGCGACGGCGACCAAGACGCCGACGAACCGGGGATCGGCTCAACCGAGGTCACCGTGACGTTTGCCGGCTTCGACGGAGACTTGGCGACCGTCGTCGACAACGTCGACTATGTGACGACGACCGACGCAAACGGCCTCTACCTCGTTGACCACCTACCGGCGGGGAACTACTCCGTGAGTGTTTCTGGCATGCCGCTCGCCGGTGTCGCCCCGACATTCGACAGGGATGGAACCACCGTCTCACCAGACGGATCCGTCGACCTCGGCCTCGGTGCCGCCGAGGCGATCAGCGACGTCGATTTCGGCTACAACGGTGACGGGATCATCGGTGACACGGTCTGGCTTGACGAGAATCGCGATGGTGTTCAGGATCCGGGTGAGCCTGGGATCGCGGGCGTTGTTGTCGAGTTGACGTGGCCGGGTCCTGATGGTGCGCTGGGAACGCTTGATGATGTGGTGTTCACAGACACGACAGACCAGTTTGGCCTGTACGAGTTCGTCGGGTTGAACGAGGGTGACTACCTGGTTGATGTCGACGTGTCGACGCTGCCTGCCGGGTTGGACGCCACGTTTGATGAGGACGGGACCGCGGACGGCCATACCGAGGTGGCGCTGCCGTCCGGTTCCGGCGAGATTCACCGGACGGCGGACTTCGGGTATGGCGGCTCGGGTTCGTTGGGTGATTTCGTGTGGTGGGACCTGAATGGCGATGCTGCGCAGGACGCCGGCGAGCCGGGGATTCCCGGTGTTGATGTTGTAGTGGTGTGGGCGGGCGCAGATGGCGACCTCTCAACGGTCGCGGACAACGTCGAGTACACAACGACGACCGATGCAGACGGCGGCTATCTGGTCGAGAGCCTGCCTGATGGTTCGTATCGGGTCACGGTGGTGGGTCCCTTGCCGGGTTCAGCCACGAACACCTTCGATTTCGACGGAGGCGGCGACTCTGATACCGAGGTGACATTGACGGGCAGCGTTGCGAACCGGGATGTCGACTTCGGGTATGTCGGTGACAACTCGATAGGTGACTTCGTTTGGTATGACGTGAATGGTGACGGGGTCCAGGACCTTGGTGAGCCCCCCTTGTCCGGCGTTGACGTGACGTTGACGTGGGCCGGGGTGGATGGCATGTTTGACACGGCCGACGACGTCGTGTTGCCGCCGATAGAAACCGACGACGCCGGCGCCTATGGCTTCCCCGGCTTGCCTGACGGCGACTACCGGGTCGCGGTGACGGGTGGCCTACCGGTTGGAGCCACGCCGACGTTCGACGAGGACAGTGGAACTGCATCACCAGACGGGGTCACGGTCGTTGCCGGCCTCTCGGGTGGTGCCGACCACAACACGGCCGATTTCGGCTACGACGGCGACGGGGTCATTGGTGACACCATCTTCTGGGACATTGACGGTGACGGGATGCAGGGGCCGAACGAGCCCGGCTTCCCGAACGTCGATGTGACCGTCACCTGGGCAGGTGTGGACGGCGTCCTCGGGACGGGCGACGACTTCGTCACGACCGTGACGACCGGCACCGACGGCACGTATCTCGCCGAGAGCCTGCCGGGTGGCCTCTATCGCGTGGACGTCGACGCGTCGGATCTCCCTGCGGATGTCACGCAGACTGCAGATCCGGATGGCACGTTCGACGGCTCGTCTCAGGTGGTTCTGCCGCTTGCCGGCATCGCTCTCGACCAGGACTTCGGGTATCGGGGATCATCCTTGATCGGAGATACCGTGTGGTTCGACGTCGACATCGACGGTGTTCAGGACGCAGGCGAACCCGGCATAGGGGGCGTGACGGTTGTCGTCACCTGGCTCGGTCCGGACGGGGCGCCCGGCGGTGCCGACGACGTGGAAATCACGACCGTCACGGACGCCGACGGCCGCTACATCGTGCCGGGCCTCGTCGAGGGTTCGTACCTGGTTGAGATGGTCGAGACGTCGCTGCCGGTCGGCGGTGTCCCGAACAGCGACGTCGACGGTGGCGACCCAGCGACTTCGAATGTGATGCTCGGCGTCGCCGAGACCCGCGGCGACGTCGACTACGGCATCGTCGGTTCAGCCGCCCTGTCGGGGACGGCCTGGCACGACCACGATGCGGACGGCATCATCGATGTGGGTGAGCCTGGAATCCCGAATGCCGTGGTTCACGTGACATGGCAGGGTCCGGATGGGCCGATCACGTTTGACGTGACGACCGACCTATCCGGCGCCTGGTCCCTCGTCAACCTGCCGCCGGGTGAATACACGGTTGTGATCGACATGGCGACCGTTCCATCCGACTTCGTGGCAACAACACCCGAGAGCGTCAATGTGACGCTGCCGCCACTCGGCGACGAGCGGGTTGACCATGGCGTCGTCGGCTCCGCGACGATCGGAAGCACCGTGTGGATCGACACCAACGGGAACGGCGTCGTCGACCCGGGGGAGCAGGGGATCGAGGGAGTGCTCGTTGAGCTGATCGACACAACAGGGGCCGTCCTCCGCACGACGGCCACGACAAGCGACGGCGCCTACGAGTTCGGGGATCTCATCCCGGGCACGTACACGGTGCGATTGGTGGAGACGACCATCTCGTCGAGCCTCACCCAGACGTACTCCAAGACGCCGGTGCTCGACCTGACGACAACTCAGCCGGTCGCAGAGGGCCAGGCAATACTCGACGTCAACTTCGGATTCCAGGAGCAGACGCTCCCGGTCACCGGAGCCGACCTGGCGCGGCTTGGCATCATTGCCATCCTGCTGATCAGCGTGGGCATCACATTGCGACTGGCGGGATACCGACCGCGAGAGGACGAGGTCTAGAGGAGAACGCGATCTCCCGGGTCGAGAGGCGTCATCGGCGCGACATATTGCATTAGGACATGAATATGCGTATATTCGCTGCTCGCTTGAGGGCTCCCTATGTCACGTGCTGTTGCCATCTTCGGTTCGTCCGGCTACGCCGGTGGTGAACTGATCCGTCTGATCGACGGTCACCCGGATCTCGAGATCGCGTACTTGGGAGCCCACACAGCGGCAGGGAAGGACCTCGGTTCCGTCCATCCACATCTCCGCGGTGGCGATCGACGGCTCCAGCCGAACGATCCCGCGATGACGCCCGAGGTCGACCTCGCCTTTCTTGCGCTGCCCCACGGCGCGTCCGCCGAACCTGCGATCGCCCTGCTCGACCGGGGGATCGCGGTGGTTGATATAGGAAGCGACTTTCGTCTCGACACGCAGCATCGATACCGAGCTGCCTACGAGTCGGATCATCCGTATCCCGACGAACTTGGCCGCTGGGTCTACGGACTCCCGGAACTCTTCCGGCGGGAGATATCAGGCGCCGACCGGGCGGCCGTGCCCGGCTGCTACCCCACGTCGGCCATTCTCCCTCTCGCGCCGATAGTCGCCGTCGGCCTCGTGGAACCGACGGGAATCATTGTCGATTCCATGTCCGGCGTCTCGGGTGCGGGTCGGGGAGTGCACGCTGATCTCCACTTCGGCGCCGTCGACGAATCAGTCAAAGCCTACAAAGTGCTGACCCACCGACACAGGCCCGAGATCGAACGGGCGCTTGACGCGGTGGGGACCGCTCCCGTCGAGGTCATCTTCACGCCACACCTGGTCCCGATGCAGCGAGGCATTCTCACCACCGCTTACGCAAAGGGTGTGGAGGGAACAACACTCGCAGATCTTCGCGGAGCGCTCGAAGAGACGTATCGAGACGAACCGTTCGTCGCCCTTGTCGAAGGGTCCCCTGAGACTCGTTGGGTTGTCGGATCCAACCGGGCGCTCATCTCGGTCCATTTCGACGAGCGGACCGGCACTGCTGTTCTCATCTCGGCGATCGACAACCTTGTCAAGGGTGCGGCCGGCCAAGCCGTGCAGGTCGCCAATGTGATGCTCGGACTCGACGAGATCGCCGGGCTCCCTTTGGAAGGATGGATGCCGTGAGTGTTCTTGCCCCGGATGGGTTCACCGCAGCAGGTATCTCGGCTGGTATCAAGCCCGAAGGGGTCCTCGATGTCGCCGTCGTGGCAGCCGAGCAGCCGGTTCCAACCGCGGCCGTCTTCACGACGAACGTGGCAGCGGCAGCGCCGGTGCGGCTCTCGCGCAGGAACCTCGCCGCGGGTCAGACGGCACGGGCGATCGTCCTCAACTCGGGATGCGCAAACGCTGCCACCGGGAAACGCGGGCGGGCGGTTGCCGAGCTCACAGCGAATCGAACCGCCGAACTCCTGTCATGTGCGCCTGAGGATGTGCTCGTGTGTTCCACCGGGATGATCGGTACCCATCTCCCTCCCGAGACAATCACAGCGGGAGTCGTGGACGCCATGGCGTCGCTCGGTCGTACTCCTGAACACGCGGATGCCGCCGCCCGGGCGATTATGACCACCGATTCCGAACCGAAAGAGGTAGTCGTCGAGTCAGATGGCTTCACCGTCGGTGGTATGGCGAAAGGGGCCGGGATGATCCGCCCAGACATGGCCACGATGCTGGTGGTGCTCACGACCGACGCCGTGGCCACCGCTCCGGTGCTCGACAGGGCACTTCGAACCGCCGTCGATCACTCGTTCCATGCGCTGAACGTTGACGGATGTCCGTCCACAAATGACACCGTGATTGTCATGGCGTCCGGTGCGTCCGGTGTTTCGCCGGAACCGGATGAACTCGCAGCAGCGCTCACAGCTGCAGCCGTTGACCTGGCGCGCCACATTGCCGCTGACGCCGAGGGAGCGAGTCGTGTGGTGACGATCGCCGTGA
>Ga0316198_10002689_pt1 | contig 10717 bp, 14 predicted proteins | sample OudBieAanoxic_MG_FD_204935 | JGI IMG/M metagenome (GOLD analysis project Ga0316198, IMG submission 204935) | Coastal sediment microbial communities from Oude Bieten Haven, Netherlands - site A anoxic | ecosystem: Environmental > Aquatic > Marine > Coastal > Sediment | place: Netherlands... | reverse complement strand
ACATCCGGGTTTAGGTTTTCGGTACACACACCCGCTCAGGTTTGTCTGACAATGCCCTGCGAAGAGCAAATTCGAGCGCTGCCAAGTTGACCCAAGGAATTGACGAAGGCCTGAACTAAGAAGTGATCTCAACCAGTACGAGTAATAATTACCTTTAACGTTCAGGCCTTGTAATGCCCCTCCTTAAAGCCCATATATGTTTTACTGGCACGCCGGACTCTAGGCGCTGACGGCAAAGACTACGTGCCTACTATGCGCACACCCTTTTCCCGAAAAAATCAGCACCACGATCCCCCCGCGGACAGGGGTCTGGCGGTTGTCAACCTACAGCAGGAGATAATAAAAATGACTTCCGCAATAAATGTTTTCAATTTCGATAGTCCCTTCCCTTATGTACTCGTTTTCGGCACTGCACTGACAATACTCAGCCTCGCCGGCGTATATATCACCTCATCCCTGATCCTAAACTAGCGCCAGCGCCGCAGTCCCAATCCACGAAATTGGCCAGAGCACGGCTTATAAGAAGTGTAGTGACCGAACATGTCCCCAGCCCGTGGATAATCCAGATCCGCGGGGCCGGCTTTCGCCAATTTTTTAAGGGCGACTTAATTCCATCGATTCATCGCAGCACATTAGAGGGCGTTGTCAGACTAACTATTCATGAGCTGGCTAGTCGGAGGTAGTCAAGACGCTCACGCGGCGAGTTGACGCCATTCCGCGAGTGCGGCAGCGCGGTTCTGCTTGAAGATGTTGCGGCGGCGTTGTCACATTAAGTCAGACTGAGCCGAATTTGCCGACAACCACCAATCTTGATCCAAGAGATTTCATAGACTTAGCCTGTTGGTTGATCGTTCAAACTGGGCCAATTTCACTTAATGTGACAACGCCCCCGAAAGGACAGCGTGGACCTGGCATAGAGCCAGATCGCGCGGCGGATGAGTTCTGGTGGGAAACGGTCGCGCTTAAACGATATCGGTCTCATCCGATCATGCTAATCGCCGATCAACCGCAGAGCTATCCGAGTTACCATGACATTGCCCCGGCGGTACATATCACCTCAAATCAGTTGACCTAATGCGCCGCCTCAGTTGCCGGCGGAACGAAACCCGGCTCCGGCTTTTTTGGCCCTGGCCATGGCTTTCTTCGCATCCGCCGAGGTCATCGCGACGGTGGTCTTCAGATCGGTGACGCCGCCACCGGCAGCCGCCGCCATGAGCGCGCCCATCAAGTTCGTCAGGTTCCTTCCTTCGCTGATCACCATGAAGTCATAGTCACCCAGCGTCACGTAATAGGCGATCATCTTGCCGCCGGCGGCTGTCATAAGCTTGCGCACAGCATCGGCGCGGTCTTCCGGCTTGGCAACAAAACCTTGGATGGCCTGATTAGTGTAACGGCCCTGCGTAATGTAAATCGTCATGATGTCCACCCCTTTGAACCATTTTTTTCAGACGACATTTCCCACATGAACTCTGCACCCACGATACTAGACGGCGAGGTTCCCCGTAAGCCAGGCGTTTCTCAAGATCCGTTTATCGGCGGTCGGATCAGACACGAGTTTGGAGAAGCTCAGAACTTGACGCTCCTGGCAGATGTTGGCGGTTTTGGTGTCGATAGCGACCTCTCCTGGCAGGCTATTGCCACCTACGCTTTTGACGTGACGTTTTTGGGAACACCCCTAAATACGATAGTCGGCTACCGCTCACTCGCAGTCGATCACCGTGAGAACGGTCCGTTCGGAGAGAACGGCCTCGATCTCATCGAGCACGGGCCAATCTTAGGCGTGAATCTGCGCTGGTAGGCATCAAGTCCAACGGCGGTGAGTGCAGCTTCTATCGCAGGCCTCACCGCCCGACCCCTACTTGTGTTCCCCATCGACGGGGCAAAACGTGGCTGTGCTGGCAGTCTGAGGCCAACCCGTGGCATTGTCAGAGTAAATTGGCTTGAGCCTCTTGGCGAGGTTTCTTAGCCTCCGGCGATGCGCAATCCCTTCCGCTATTTCAACAGCTCGCCCGAGGTGATCCGCCTCACGGTGATGATGTACATCCGCTATCCGCTGTCACTGCGGCAGGTCGAGGATATTCTCTTCGAGCGGGGTATCGACATCTGCCACGAGACAATACGGCTCTGGTGGAGTCGCTTAGGTCCGATGTTCGCCAACGAGATCAGGAAACGACGCCTGCATCATCGATCGTACTCGCAATGGCGTTGGCACTTGGACGAGGTGTTCGTCAGGATCAATGGAGAGACGCATTACCTCTGGCGTGCGGTAGATCACGAAGGCGAAGTGCTTGAGGTCTTTGTGACGAAGCGCCGGGATCGTAGGGCTGCACTGAAGTTTTTGAAGCGTGCGATGAAACGCTATGGCCGGCCCAAGGTAATCGTAACGGACCGGCTTCGATCTTACGGCGCCGCGCTAAGGTTCATTGGGATTGTGGAGCGTCAGGAGTGCGGTCGCTGGCTCAACAACCGGGCAGAAAATTCTCACCAACCATTCCGACGACGAGAACGAGCGATGGCGAAATTCAGGGAATTGAAACCTCTCCAAAAGTTTGCCGCCGCCCATGCCTCGATCCACAACCACTTCAACCTCGACCGTCACCTCAACAGCCGCGACATCTTCAAACGAAATCGTTCTGCCACCCTAGCCGAGTGGCGTCAGCTGGTGGCCTGAAAACCTCAGACCAGCGCCCTACGCAGGCTCGGTTAGGTTTGTCTGACAATGCCGTCGAGAAGCTCTTTGCGGGTACGAAAAGGCTCGATCCTGGCGGTTGCCAAGAACCACGGCTGAAAATGTCAAAAAGATCTTATGGCTCGTCAGTACCTCGTCCAATCAAGTGATCCTCGAATGCAATTGAAGCGTAACAAGTAGACAAACCTCGATCATCTAAGGCCCGGTCAACTATTGGAATGCATTCGCCCATGTTGTTGACCCATGCAATTGGGATGTCCAAGCCATGGAAACCAGAACGCAAATTCTTAAGCGATCGTTGCAACCATCTAAGCGCGTTTTTCATCGAACCGCACCTTCGGATTTCCTTCGGTTCTTGATCGCTAATACGGCGACTGGCATCGTAATAGGAGCCCTGTTCATCGCCACAGTTTTGATGTCCGACGCAGGTGGCATTGCGACGCTGATCTCCGCCTCAACGACCTCGCTTTTGACTGCAACGCTGTTTATCGCGAAGGGTATTGTCCTCTCCGTTGGCATCGTGATCTTGGTAGCGATGCTCGCAGCAAACCGCCGCCGCGGCTATTGATTGGACGGCGAAGACAGTGCCTGATCCAAGGACCGAGAAGCTGCAGGTATTTTACGACGGTGGCTGTCCTCTCTGCTCTCGCGAAATTGCCTTTTATCGGCGTCAACAGGGTGCGGAGCAAATAGCTTGGTCGGATGTTAGCGGCACTTCGGAGGGGGAGATGGTTCCTGGCCTGTCTCAGGATGAAGCGCTGTCGCGTTTTCATGTGGCAAAACCGGACGGAAGTCTTATTTCAGGAGGAGCTGCATTTGCCGAGCTATGGGCAGTGCTCCCTGCCTTCCGACCAATAGGAAGACTACTCCGGCACCCATTCTTCCTCTGGATGTTGAACGGCGCCTACGATTTGTTCCTCAAATTGCGTCCCTTCTTCCGCAGCGTGATCGGCAAACGCCCTCCCGTTATCAATAAAGGTTTGCCCCCTAAGACTTGGGAGGCCTGACAATTAGCCGCCACCTTAGCCACCAGAGAAGCCAAAGCCGCAACTCGCCTATCGATCATTTGAGCTGTTTTCGCATTTAAATGATTGGGCGGCTTACTAAGTACATCAGCCGGGCTATGATGGATGGCGCAGGGCAACTTACTATGACAGACGACAAAGACGCTAAGACGTGCCGGGTGTCTTCGATCAGTTCCTAAGTAAGTGCCCAATTATAATTACTGGCGCTGCTACTAGCAGCGCGCCAATGATGAGAGGTGGTTTGGCGGCAGCAACACAAATTGCCCAAACCATCGCAAAGACAACATAACTTGCGAACATCCGTCAGCGCCAGTGGTCAATGCCGAGGGTCCCGGGTCCCGGCTCAATAGCTATATCGACCCTTACGGACGCACTTTCGCTTGGCTTGACTGTAGGAGTAACCCTTCGGGCACTTTTTCGACGCCGATACGGTGCTGAACCCACCATGGCTTTTTGACCCTGCCATGGCATCGTAGCCGAAGGAAACGACCGCCATCATTGTCAGTGCGGCGACGAATGCTGTGTAAGCGTACATATCATACTCCGTGGCGTCGAAACTGCCGTGTTTTTACAAGCCCAACGAGCCCCGGCACTGGGAAAGTTAGCCGGGGCTCAGGACCATCACGTCAGGAGGCCACAAGAGATAACGCGATGGTGTAACTGTTACGCAGTTGGGGTCGCCGCCGGATTACCCGCTTGCGAACTTTCATCTACGACGCTGCCGCCCAGAGCCGATTGCCTAGAACGCTGGTCTTTCCACTCGGCGTGCATATATATGGCGGGTGATGCTGTTCCCTCGCATCACAATGGTTCCCCCCATAAGGAACCCGAAGCGCCGGTTCGTCCCCCGCGTCTGCGGCGTCTTTTTGTCCGGCGGTCAGGCAAAGAAAAAGCCCCGTCCACCCGGACCGGGCTTTCCCCCCTAGCAAACCTAGTTCCCTCAAATTCATCACTCGAATCGCGATCAATTCCAACCGCCAACCGTGGCGATTATCGGGCGGCTATGCTCAGTCTGCGGGGGAAAGACATTTGAGGGGTGTCTATTCCTCGAATTTCGACTCTATTCCGTGTCGCATAGCCCTGACGCGGGTCGTATCAGAGAATTCAATTTCTAGCAGGCGCGGCCCCTCAATGCTCGTTATCGTTCCAATCAGCCCGCCAATCGTCACGACCGTGTCGCCGACCTGTAGAGATGCGAGTAGCTTTTCGTTTTCGCTGACACGCTTCAGTTGGGGCTTTGCGAGAAAAACATACCCCAAGATCAACACTGCGATCACGGCTAATACTTGAATGACAATGTCAAGACCGATCATAGTGCTTGCTCCCGTCTGATTATTTATACCTGCTTTTCGGCGTCTGCTCCGCGCTGCTAAATGCCCAACGCGTGCCAAAAATACCAATTGCGATGAGCACGATATGGACCAATACGTAACCAGGTAGCCAAACCAGCAGTCCGGCACTTACGCAGAAAATAACGGACCATAGCAGTGCAAGGACAGCCATAAGCTGGAACCGAACGGTTTTCGGCAATCGCATCAGAGGGTTTGAATTACCATCCATAATAGCCGTCCAAAGACGTCCTGCCATGTCATTACCTTTCACATGTTTATCGAAGTTAATACCGCCACCGCGCTCATACGCGTACGCCAAGGATTGCCCGATATTGACTGCCAATTAGGTGTGACAAAAAGGCGCAGTCTTTTAAACTACGTCCCTAATCGGGAATTGGATCACCTCTCAATCTTGCTCCGGGAGCATCGCAAACGAACTCAATGTCAGAGTGCCCTTATCCCCCCTTCCGACCAACAGCGGTGCAGCCTCGCAAAATCGCGGCATTGTCAGACTAAACTGGCTTAAGCCTCTTGGAGAGGATCCGTAGCCTCCGGCGATGCGTAATCCCTTCCGTTACTTCAACAGCTCGCCAGAGGTGATCCGCCTCACGGTGATGATGTACATCCGCTATCCGCTGTCGCTGCGGCAGGTCGAAGATCTGCTCTTCGAGAGGGGCCTCGACATCTGTCACGAGACAGTGCGGTTCTGGTGGAACCGTTTCGGTCCAATGTTCGCCAACGAGATCAGGAAGCGACGCCTTCATCGTCGGTCATTTTCGCAATGGCGCTGGCACCTGGACGAGGTGTTCGTCAGGATCAATGGAGAGACGCATTATCTCTGGCGTGCCGTTGATCATGAAGGCGAAGTGCTTGAGGTTTTCGCAACCAAACGGCGGGATCGCAGGGCTGCACTGGCGTTTTTGAAGCGCGCGATGAAGCGTTACGGCCGACCCCGATCAATTGTAACTGACCGGCTTCGGTCGTACCGATCGGCGATGAAAGTCATCGGCAATGCTGCAGAAATTTGCCGCCGTTCACGCCTCGATCCACAATCACTTCAACAAGGACCGTCACCTCAACCGCCGCGATATCTTTAAACAGACGTTCTTTCGCCCTGGCCGAGTGGCGTCAGCTGGCGGCCTGAACGCCTCAGACCAGCGCCCTACGCAGGCTCGGTCAGGTTTGTCTGACAATGCCATCCACGCTGCCGTCTACAATGTGTTCAACACCCAACGCCATCTGATCTCCCGCCGAACTCAGCGTGTTTCGCGATCAGGCTATGCTGACATGGCGCCAAGCGACAGTCGCCGCGTAAACCGTTGAGGCCATGGTCATTTGGCCTGCAAATTTCCGATTAACGTGACAGTGGCGTCCTGCGAGCTAAAGTGCGCAGGGGTCAGCCCCAGCAACTTCACCAGATATAAAACGATGGCTGATACTTCTTTCACGGCGCTCCGCGGCACAATTGTCAGTTTCACCGGAGATCCGTTCCTCGTAGATCCAGCGCGAGCCCTCCTGCATGAGCCTGACGGCCTCATCGTCTGCCGCGATGGCGTGATCGAATCCGTCGGCCCTTATGACACTTTGCGGGGCAGCCTGCCCGCCGATGCCCCAATCACGGACTATTCCGGCTGCATTCTCTCGGCGGGCTTCATCGACACGCACGTCCATTACGTGCAGACCGGCGTCATCGCCTCGCCCGGCAAGCAGCTACTGCAATGGGTGACCGATTACGTCTATCCCGCAGAGGAGGCGTTCGCCGACGAGGCGCACGCTCGCAAGGTCGCGCGCGTCTTTTGCGATGCGCTCTTGCGCAACGGCACGACCACGGCTTGCGTTTATTGCGCCGTCTATCCGCAGTCGGTCGATGCGCTGTTTGCCGAAGCCATGAGGCGCAACATGCGGCTCGTCGCTGGTAAGTGCATGATGGACCGTAATGTACCGAAAGCGCTGCGCGATACGGCCAAGACTGGCTACGACCAGTCCAAGGCTCTGATCTCCAAATGGCATGGAAAGGGGCGGCTGGGCTACGCCATCACGCCGCGCTGGGCGGGATCGAGCACGCCAGCCCAGCTTGAGGCCGCCGGCGCGCTTTGGCGCGAATATCCGGGACTCGCCCTTCAGACCCATATCGCCGAGAACCGCGATGAGGTCGCCTTCATCGCCTCGCTGTTCCCGGAGCGGAAGGACTTCCTCGACGTCTACGACCATTACGGTCTGGTCAGGCGCCGCACCGTCCTCGGCCATGGCATCTGGCTCTCAGACTCAGAGTTCGCCCGCGTACATGAGCGGGAGGCCTCCATTGCGCATTGCCCCACCTCCAACCTCTTTCTCGGCAGCGGCCGGTTTCGCCTGCGCGTCGCCAAGGATCCGAAGCGGCCAATACGTGTCGGCCTCGGCACCGATATTGGCGCCGGCACGAGCTTATCGCTGCTTGCGACCCTGAACGAGGCCTACAAGATCGCCGCGTTGAACAGTGGCCCGATGACCGCGGTTGAGGGACTCTATCTCGCCACGCTCGGCGGCGCCGAAGCGCTCGGAGTTGAGGATCGTATCGGCTCGCTGCAAGTGGGCCGCGAAGCCGACATCGTGGTGCTCGATCCCAAGGCCACACCGCTGCTCGCGTTCCGCAACGACCGCTCCCGCTCTTTGGAGGAGACGCTGTTTGTGCTGTTGACGCTTGGCGACGACCGCGCCGTCCGCGCGACGTATCTGGCAGGGGCCTTTGCCCACGCAGAACCCGCCTGCAACGACAGCTACCGCATGAAATAGCCAGGTAAGCGCGGTGCCAACTAACCCGTCAAATGGGCTACGTTATCGTATGCCTCGGCGCTGGGTGCCGCCGTGAGAAAACCCGCCAGGTCTTCCCAGATCGCCTGAACTTGCTCGCTGGCAGCTTCGGCCGCCTCTTGGCTCACGTAGATCGCCATCCCGACGCCGTGTCCGTCAGAGCGCCAAGCGCTGTAGACGTCTACAACCCCGGCTATGGACTTTATCTGTCCTTTGATTTCTTCAAGTTTCGATTCCATTTCGTCCAGTCGGGCTGGATCACAATGGTATGTCGTAACTCGTGCATACATGAGCATCGTCTCCGTTGTCTCGCTCGTTTACCGTTCCATGCGCTGATCCAAAATGACAATGGCCGACAACGATCCTCGCCGCTTTATTCCTAGTTGCTGTTGTATTGGCGTTGTCACCCTAAGTGAAATTGGCTCAGTTTGGACGATCAACTAACAGGCTAAGTCGCTGAAATCCCTTGCGCCGACAATTGGCGGTTGTCGGCAAATTCCGCTCAGTCTGAGTTAATGTGACAATGCCCCGGACGCATAGGACCAAACCTCCTCGGAACCCCGGTCGCCATTATTTGCCAGGCCGCCAAGTGATCCGGAACTCCAGTGATGAACCCGAGATTCTTCGTTTTGTGAGCCCCTGGAGGTTGAAATAAATCGGTAATACGAAAGGAGTGAGTATGTTGTACAGGTTTGCTTGTTTTGTAGTCAGTACAATGTTTTTATTGACCTTCGTCGGCGGCGTTGGAGCAAACGACTCCGGTTATACTTCCAACTACAAGGGATTTACAAGAGCTTCAGCCGTGGTTGGGCCCGCTTGGGTGAACGAGGTAGTTGCCGGAAAAAACCCGGCCAATAATCCGGCTGACAAGTATGTCACTCTTGAATACCAGTCGGGACCCGCTGATTCCAACTCGGACTATGCAAACGGACACATCCCCGGTGCGATTCATTTTAACTCCGATGACTTTGAGACCGGTTATCCGTCCTACTATCTCAAGCCCGATGCCGACTTGGAAATGGTGATCAAACATTACGGGATCACCAAGAACACGACGGTTATCGTCTACAGCTCACGGCAGATCGCGGCCGCTCGCGGCTGGTGGATTCTCAAGTATGCCGGAGTGGAAGATGTCCGGTTTCTTGATGGCGGATACAATGCGTGGGTAACAGCGGGGGGGTCGGTTGAAACAGAGGTCAACGTACCGGTACCGGTAGACGATTTCGGCGGCACCGTACCCCTTCATCCCGAATACCTGGCAACTACATCCTATGTGGAAACGAAAATTGCCGCGAAATTACCTTCTGTAGCGATTGCGGATGTTCGGAGCAAAGCCGAATATACCGGTGAAATCAGCGGTTACAGTAGATTGAACGCCAAGGGGCGCATCCCGACTGCGGTCTGGGCGCAGGAAGCAGACGCAAATGATACATCCGCCTACCTGAATCCCGATGGAACACTGAGAACCGCCGAAGAAATGGCGACGATCTGGAATCCTATCGGTGTGACGGCAGACAAGGAATTGATCTTTTACTGCGGCGGCGGATGGCGTTCGAGCCTAGCCTTCCTCTACGCCTATTCAATGGGCTACCAAAACGTCCGGAACTACTCAAACGGCTGGTTTGAATGGAGTACCCACTTTATGAAGGAAGCTGACGGCACCTGGAAACAGATCCCCTCCCACAGACCAATAAAGACCGGTGAATAATCACGGACCGGTCACCATGGGGGCGAACCCGTCCGCCGAGCCCCCTTGGGGCACCAGCAGTAGGAGATTTGGGGGGCTCCATCTCCCGGGCTAGTCTCCCGCAAGAACGTTGCAACGTTGCGGTGTTGCGGACAGGGAGGGCGCGCTGCAGCGAAGTCAGCTTGCTCACGCGGGCGTTGTCAGACTAACTAAACATGAGTTGGCTGATCGAAGGTCGTCAAGATGCTCACGCGGCGAGCTGACGCCACTCGGCCAGGGCGGCAGAACGGTTCTGTTTGAAGATGTCGCGGCGGTTGAGGTGGCGGTCGTGGTTGAAGTGATTGTGGACTGATGCGTGGGCGGCGGCAAACTTCTGTAGGGTCCTTGCGGCCCTGAACCTCTGCATCGCTCGTTCTCGTCGTCGGAACGGCTGGTGTGAATTCTCAGCCCGATTGTTGAGCCAGCGACCACACTCCTGATCGGCAGCATTGCCGATGACTTTCATCGCAGCTCGGTACGACCGAAGCCGGTCGGTTACAATTGATCGCGGTTGGCCGTAACGCTTCATCATCCTCTTGAGAAACTTCAGTGCCGCTTTACAGTCTCGGCGCTTCGTCGCGAAGACCTCAAGCACCTCGCCTTCGTGATCTACCGCGCGCCAGAGATAATGCGTCTCTCCATTGATCCTGACAAACACCTCGTCCAGGTGCCAGCGCCATTGCGAAAACGATCGAGTCTGAATACGACGTTTTCTAATCTCCGCGGCAAACATCGGACCGAAACGGTTCCACCAGAACCGTATCGTCTCGTGACAGGTGTCGATGCCCCGCTCGAATAGAATATCTTCGACCTGTCTCAGCGACAGCGGATAGCGGACGTACATCATCACCGTGAGGCGGATCACCTCGGGCGAACTGTTGAAATATCGGAAGGGACTGCGCATCGCCGGAGGCTAAGGAACCTCGCCAGGAGGCTCAACCCAATTTAGTCTGACAATGCCCGTCATCCGTAACGGTTGCCGCTCATTGTGCCTTTAGCTGATCAAGTACGAAGAGCGCACGGGCCACAGTTTCTGCGTTCTTTGCCGGCACCCCATTATCCTCCCAGTCCTGCATGAACACGACTGCGATGCCGGTGTTCATATCGCTGAAGCCAACTTGTCCGTAGGAACCGACAGAGTGGATAACGTTGTGCT
>Ga0316198_10002688_pt1 | contig 10720 bp, 6 predicted proteins | sample OudBieAanoxic_MG_FD_204935 | JGI IMG/M metagenome (GOLD analysis project Ga0316198, IMG submission 204935) | Coastal sediment microbial communities from Oude Bieten Haven, Netherlands - site A anoxic | ecosystem: Environmental > Aquatic > Marine > Coastal > Sediment | place: Netherlands... | reverse complement strand
CTTTGCGATGTCCTCGCGTCCCTTGCGTCCTGGCGGTTCTATCCCAACTCCCGCGTCGTGATCACGTACTCGTCGACGACGTTGCCGGTAACGAGGTGCTCGGTGATGATCCGCTCGAGGACCTGCTGCGTACAGCCTCGGTACCAGACCCCGTCGGGGTAGACCACGGCGATGGGGCCGTCGGTGCAGATCCGCAGACAGTCGGCCTTGGTGCGCAGCACCCCGCCCGCCTCGGAGAGCCCGAGTTCGCGCAGCCGCTGCTTGAGGTATTGCCACGACTCCACCGACGCCTCGCGGTCACAGCACTTGGGCTTGGTCTGATCACAGCAGAGAAAAACGTGGCGGCGGGCGCCGGTGACGCCCACCGCCTCAGCTGCACGGACAACGGGGTCGCGGCTCACTCGAGCATTTTCCACAGATAGGAATAGATGAGCGCCCCGGTGTAGGCGCGCTGGTTGAGATTGGCGCCGGAGGCGTGGCCGCCCTCGGTGTTCTCGTAGTAGTAGACCTTCTTGCCCATGTCGGTCATCTTGGCCACCATCTTGCGCGCGTGGCCGGGATGGACCCGGTCGTCACGGGTCGTGGTCCAGAAAAAGACCTCCGGGTAGTCTTTCTCGGGATCGAGGTTCTGATAGGGCGACCAGGTCTTGATGTAGTCCCAATCATCGGTGTCCGGGTTACCGTACTCGGCCATCCAGCTCGCTCCGGCAAGGAGCTTGTTGTAGCGCTTCATGTCGAGCAGTGGGACCTCGCACACCACTGCGTTGAAGAGCTCGGGTCGTTGGACGAAGCTGCCGCCGACGAGTAACCCGCCCTGGGAACCGCCCCAGATTCCCAGGTGCTCCGGCGAGGTGATCTTGCGCGCGATGAGGTCCTCGGCCACCGCGGTGAAGTCATCGAAGTTCCGCTGGTGGTTTTCCTTGACCGCCGCCTTGTGCCAGCTGGGACCGAACTCGCCTCCGCCGCGGATGTTGGCCAGGACGTAGACACCGCCGCGGGAGACCCATGACGGGCCCTTGGATCCGAGATACGAGGGCAACATGGAGTTTTCAAAGCCACCGTAGCCATAGAGGGCGGTCGGGTTCTTGCCGTCGGCCTCGAACCCGGCAGGCTTGACCACGAAGTAGGGGATCATGACGCCGTCGGCCGAGGCGACCTCGTATTGATCGACACTCATCCCCTCAGGATCGAACCATGAGGGTGAGTTCTTGACGATTCGGGGCTCGCCGCCATCGGGGACGAAGTAAAGGCTCGACGGGGTCAGGAAGTCGGTGTAGTAGAAGAAGAAGCTGTCATCCACGTCGCTGGTGCTGCCGATGCCCACGGTTCCGAGACCGGGAAGATCGATTTCTTCCCTGGCCCATCCGTCTTCCGTCGGCGTCAATCTGTAGAGTCGGCCGCGCACATTGTCGAGGGTCGTATACAGAACGTGATTCTTGGTCGTTCCGAGACCACCGAAGGACACCCTCTCTTCCGGTTCGAAAAGTACATCAAAGTCGCGTCCGCCCGCCAGGAACTCGTTGAGGTCGATGGCAAGGAGGGCGCCCGCCGGGTAGGTGTTGCCGGCCACTTCCCAGTCCGACCGGAGGGCGAGCCCCATCTGGTCCTTGAAGAAACCGTACAGATCTGCGTCTTCGGGGAAGTCGAGCTTGATCAGACGACCGTCGAGTATCAGGTACGAGGTCCCGCGGTAGAATGCGGGCGTCCGCTGTACCAGATCGTATCGACCATCCGCGGTGTGATCGCTGTAGGCGCCCGACGCCACATCATCCACCGATCCCTCGTAGACGGTGACCGCCTCATCCATTAAAGTGCCGCGTTTCCACTGCTTCGCAATCCGAGGGTACCCGGACGTCGTGAGTGAACCCTCACCGAAGTCGGTGCCGATCCAAAGGGTGTCCTTGTCCTTCCAACTGACCTGTGCCTTGGCCTCGGGGACGATGAATCCGTCCTTGACGAAGCTCTTGGCGACGGCGTCGAACTCGCGGCGAACCGCGGCATCGCTGCCGCCGCGGGACAAGGTGACCATGCAGTGCCGGTACTCAGGGGGCAGGCAGGTGGAGCCCTTCCACACCCAGTTCTCGTCTTCGGCCTCGGCCAGCGCGTCGAGATCGAGAACGGTCTCCCACGAAGGTTCGTCCTTCATGTACTCGTCGAGGAAGGTTCGGCGCCAGATGCCGCGCACGTGGTCGGCGTCGCGCCAGAAGTTGTAGAGCCAGGCGCCTCGGATGCCCACCCCCGGGATCCGATCACTGGAGTTGTAGATCTCCAGCGTTTTTTCGTGGATCTCGCCGAAGACCGGCACCGCCTCGAGTTCAGCAGTGTCTGCGGCACTGCGTGTTTCAACCCACTTTAGGGCCTTCTCACCCTCCACCTCCTCGAGCCACAGGTATGGGTCGTCGTTGTCATCGGCCGTGGCAAACCCGCCACCGAAGATGGCGAGAGCGAACGCTGCGGTCAGAATCTTGCGCATGAAGTATCTCCTTTTAGAATCTCATACGTCGGGGAGCGGCGCGTGTTCGCTGAGCATCCTAACAGTGACGGGCGTGGCGCGCTGCCGGGGGGCCGGAGCCGGCACAATGTCGAGCCCGCACGCCCCGGTTGAGGATTGATTTCTGCGTGCTCGATTGCGGTATCGATCACGGATTACGGTTCAACGATCCCATCACGCTGGCACAAACCTGCTCGTTCTGCTATCACCTTGGGGGCGTTCCTGAAAGGTGGCTGCCGTGATCGAGACTTTTACCGACTCGTCGCGCCGGGTAGTTGTGGTCGATGGGTGCCGGACACCGTTTTGTCGGTCCGGGACCGCGTTCACCGATCTGAAATCCTATGACCTCGGCCGGATAGCGGTTTCCGGGTTGCTGCATCGAACGGCCATCGATCCGGCAGTCGTCGACCTGCTGGTCATGGGGACGGTCATCGCCGACCCGGCCACCTCGAACCTGGGTCGCGAGGTGGTTCTGGCGAGTCAGTTGCCGGACAGCTGCCCCGCCTACACGGTTTCGGTGGCCTGCGTTTCTTCGCTTCAGTCATTTCTGGATGCCGCTCGTGCCATCGCGACGGGTGGCGCCGACGTGGCCATCGCGGCCGGAGCGGAGACTCTGTCGGACGCACCGATCCGCTACAAGCGCTCGGTTCGAAAGCGGCTCATCGCGGCGCAGAAGGCCAAGGGGCCGGGTGATTTCATGAGATTGCTCAGAGGGCTCGGACCGAGCGATTTGCTTCCCGAACCGGTGGCGCTGGCCGAGTTCTCCACCGGTGAGATCATGGGCGAGAACTGCGAGCGTCTGGCCAAGAGGTACGGGATCACTCGTGAGGCCCAAGACGCCTATGCCGCGCGTTCGCACCAACGGGCCGCTGCGGCGACAGCGGATGGCGCGCTCTCCCGGCAGATCACTCCCGTCTTCGTACCGCCCAAGGGCACCGCGGTCAGAGAAGACAACGGAATCCGTGGTGACTCGACCGTCGAGTCGTTGGCCAAGCTGCGCCCGGCCTTCGATCGCCGGTTCGGCACCATCACCGCGGGTAACAGCTCGTATCTCACCGATGGCGGGGCGGCCGTACTGCTGGCTTCGGAGGAGGCGGCGAAGAAGCTCGGGCTCGAACCGGTCGCCACACTTCGTTCGGCGGCGGTGGCGGCCCTCGATCCCCTCGAAGAACTCCTGCTCGGGCCGGCGTTGACGATTCCGGGCGCCCTTGATGGCGCGGGTCTCGGTCTCGGCGACATGGGGGTTGTCGAACTCCACGAGGCCTTCGCAGCTCAGGTGCTGGCCGTCGAGAAGGTGCTCGCCGATCCTGACTGGTGTCGTGAGCGGCTCGGTCGCGACGAAGCCGTGGGGGCGATCGATCCGGCGCGCCTCAACACCTGGGGAGGATCGCTCTCGGTGGGCCACCCGTTCGGCGCCACCGGGGCACGGCTCATCACGAACTGTTGCCGGCGCATGGTGGCCGAAGACCAGAATCTGGGGATCGTGGCAGCCTGCGCTGCAGGCGCCATCGGAATCGGAATGGTGTTCGAAAGATCGTGATGCCAGGGAAGCCTGACTCCGTTTCTTTTTTTGGCCGGAGATTTCCAACGAAGGCCATCAGGGTCGGAAGCTCGCAGCTTGGAAATCTCCGGCCAAAAAACGACAGATCGAAATCGATGAGGAAGACGCTATGCCTATGATTCGTATTGAAAAGCGCACCGACGGAGTCGCCATCGTCTGGCTCGACAGCACCGACAAACCGGTCAACACGCTGACACCGGCGGCGGTGGCGGAGTTCAATGAACTCGCACTGCCCTTGATGGACGATGACGGCGTGCGCGCGATCGTGGTGGCCTCGGCCAAGGAGGACACCTTTGTCGCAGGCGCCGATCTCGAGGTCATCGAGGGGCTCGATGCGGAGGAGATCTCGCAGATGTCGCGGGACGGCAACGCCCTGCTCGAGGCCATCTTCACGGGTCCGAAACCCGTGGTCGCCGCCGTGCACGGTGCCGCCATCGGAGGCGGGTTGGAGGTGGCGTTGGGCTGCCATTACATCCTCGCCTCCGATGACCCGGCCACCGTCCTGTCCCAGGCCGAGGTCATGCTCGGTTTGCTCCCGGCGGGGGGTGGGACCCAGCGTTTCATCGAGCGAACGGGGCTCGCGGCTGGGCTGCCGATGCTGCTCACGGGGAAACGCGTCCGAGCCAAGAAGGCCAAGCGGATGGGGCTGGTGGATGCGCTGACGACGCCGGGCGGCATCGTCGAGACCGCAGCGAAGGCGGCGTTGGCGATGGCCGATGGCAAGCTGAAACGACCCCAGCGGACGAAGAGCCTGTTGGACCGATTGTCGTCATTCCCGCCGGTGCGGTCCAAGATCCTCGGCGAGGCCGCCAAACAGGTCAAACGAAGAACCCGGGGGCTCTACCCGGCGCCGCAGGCCATTCTCGACTGTGTCGAAACGGGTCTCAAGAAGGGCCGGCTCGCGGGGCTCGATCGTGAGTCGTATTACTTCGGCAGGCTCGCCACCGGGATGGAGAGCCGCAACCTGGTTCGGCTCTTCCACGCCATGAACAACGCAAAGAAACCAGAAGACGGCCCGGCGCCGAGACCGGTCGAACGGCTCGCGGTCCTCGGTGCCGGTTTCATGGGCGCGGGAGTGGCCTCGGTCTCTTTGGGGAAGTGCCCGGTGGTGCTCAAGGACATCTCGGATGAAGCGCTGGGTGCGGGAATCCGGACCATCGAGAAGGGGCTGAAGGCGCAGACCCGATCGGGCGCCATCACCCACCGCGAAGCCGATCGTCGGCGATCCGCGCTGTTGGCCACCACCGACAACGCCGATCTGGCCGCGGCCGATCTCGTCATCGAGGCGGTCTTCGAGGACCTCGATCTCAAACGCCGCGTGGTTGCCGAGGTCGAGGCGCAGATCGCTCCCGAGGCGGTCCTGGCCTCAAACACCTCGGCTCTGCCCATCGCCAAGATCGCCGAGGGCGCCAGGCACCCGGAGCGGATACTGGGGATGCACTACTTCTCACCGGTACCCAAGATGCCGTTGCTCGAGATCGTCGTGGCCGAGACCACCGCCGACTGGGCGACGGCCACGGCGAGGGACTTCGGAATCGCCCAGGGTAAGACCTGCATTGTGGTCAAGGACGGTCCCGGGTTCTACACGACCCGGATCCTCGCGCCCTATCTCAACGAGGCTGTGGTGCTGCTCGAGGAGGGGGCGAAGATCGAGGATCTCGACCGGGTGCTCAAGGACTTCGGCTATCCCGTCGGCCCGGTGGCGCTCATGGACGAGGTCGGGATCGATGTCGGCGCCCACGTCGCCGCCGATCTCGGCGCCGCCTTCGCCGAGCGGGGGCTGGGCTCGTCGGATGCGCTGCCCAAGATGTACGAGGCGGGTTTCGAGGGGCGCAAGAACGGTCAGGGCTTCTATCTCTATCCCAAGAAGAAAAGGAAGGGTCCGAAGCCGGTCAACACCGAGGTCTACCGGTTCTTCGGCGGCCCCGATCGCCGGAATGTTGCGGCCGACGAGATTCGCGATCGGATGGCTCTGCTCATGGTCAACGAGGCGGTCCACTGTCTCGACGAGGGGGTTATCGCCTCGACCGAAGACGGCGATCTCGGGGCCATCCTCGGGCTCGGCTTCCCGCCGTTCAGGGGAGGACCGTTCCGCTATGTCGATCACGAAGGCGCCGCCGCTATCGTTGAGCGAATGGAAGCCCTCGCCCAACGTCACGGCCCGAGGTTTCAGCCTGCTGCCGGCATTCAAGAACTGACGAAGTCCGGTCGACTCTTCTATCCGGAGGGTTGATGTCCCTTCGATTGCCTCCGACCGAGATTGGTTCCGTCGTCGCCCTTCCCGAGCGGTGCCAGGCACCTTTTCGCGGCGAAAAGAGAGCCAGGCACGCGCCGCCGAACGAGTACGAAGCCTGTGGATGCGCGATGGGAGGGGATGCCAGGCACCTTTTCGCGGCGATAAGAGAGGCAGGCACCCATTCTGCGTTCTCAGCGGGGTCTGTCGTTGCCGGGGCGGGTTAACCGGCAGGTGTCACGTGGTGCCATTTGTTGCATTGTGCGGCCCCATCGGCTTCGAGAACCGTTGAGAGTCGGAGGAGTTGGCGTTGAACGGACGTGCCGCTTTGAACATTGTTCGGGAGGAGTGCCTCGAGGTTTGGTTGAGTGTTGAGTTCGAACAATGTTCAAGGGGGCACTCTCGGGCAACAGCGATGAGAGAATCACGTTCGGTAGTGCGCGTCCAAAGGAGCAGCCATGACCACTGATCAGCTCCTACCTCTCGAAGGCATGGTCGTCCTCGATGTGTCGCGTTTGCTGCCGGGTGGGATCTTGGCCCGGCAGCTGATTGATCTCGGGGCTCGTCTGATCAAGATCGAGGAACCGGGAACCGGGGATCCCATGCGGATGGTGCCTCCATTGGTGGGTGGTGTCGGCATCGGATTCGCAACCCTGTTGCGCGGCGCCGAGTCGGTCTGCCTCGATCTGACCGGGGATGAGGGTCAGACTCGGCTGCGTTCGCTTGCCCGGGAAGCCGATGTTCTGGTGGAGAGCTTCCGGCCGGGCACCATGCCGAACTGGGGTTTGGGCTATGAGGCGATTGCGGAGATCAACCCGAGGCTGGTGTGGTGCTCGTTGTCGTCGTTCGGCCATGGTGAGGCCGTACGTCATCGGCTCGCCCACGATCTCAACCTGATCGCCCTCACGGGGGCTCTCGATGCCATGGGTCCGGAGCAGCCGCGGCTCCAACTCGCCGATGTCGGCGCCGGTCTGCTGGCGGCCTCGTCGATCCTCGCGGCCCTGTTGCGGCGCGAACGAACGGGGCGCGGTGGTCGCGTCGACCAGCCCCTGCTGACCGGGTCGCTGCCCTTCATGACCTGGCGTTGGGCGGAGGCCGCGACTGGCCGCGAGCAGGTGGTGGATCTGCTCCTCGGCGGCGCCTGCCCGTGCTACCGAATCTACCCGTGCGCCGGCGGTGAGCTCATGGCGGTGTCGGCGCTCGAGCCCAAGTTCTGGCTCGGTTTTGTTTCCATGCTCGGTCTCGATGATCTCGGCGGATCAGGATTCGCCATGGGTGACGAAGCCGACGCCGTGGTTTGCAGAATCGAGGAAACCCTGGCCCTGCACTCGCGTGAGCATTGGCTCGCCCTGGGCGAGAAGGATGGTCTGCCGCTCAGCGCGGTCCACACTGCGGGGGAGGCCGGACGCGATCGGATCTTCATCGACGCCGGTCTCGTGGAGGAGCTCTCGGTGAAAGACGGCGACCCGGTGTCGGGGGTCGGCCCCTGGCTTCCGGGTGTGGGTCGGACGCCCAGGCGACCGGCGCCCGCGCTCGGCGAGCACACCGAAGCGGTCCTGCGGAAGATGCGATAGAGGACACATCCGGACGAACATCGCAGGTGGTACATTGGTGGGCGATCGCGACCGCAGTCGTGGGAGGACTCGAGTGAAGAACTCCGCCCTGGCCGTCATCCTCTTTTTGTTACCCGCAGTGGCCTCTGCCGACCCGCCGAGCAGCTTTGACCTGCGCGACGTCGGGGGCTCCAACTACGTGACCACGGTGAAAAGCCAGCAGGGAGGAACCTGCTGGACCCACGGCGCCGTGGCGGCCATGGAGGGTAATCTCCTCATGACCGGCGCCTGGGCGGCGGCCGGCGAGCCCGGCGAGCCCGCGCTGGCCGAGTACCACCTGGACTGGTGGAACGGGTTCAACGAGCACAACAACGATGACGCGGTCCCGACCTCCGGCAGCGGTCTGGAGGTCCACCAGGGTGGCGACTACATGGTCACCGCGGCCTATCTGGCTCGGTTGGAAGGAGCGGTGCGTGAGGAGGACGGCCAGAGCTACGACACCCCGCCGCTGCGCAGTGATCCAGGCTACCGGACGTTTCTCCCCCGGACCATCGCCTACCATCAGGCCGGCGTGGGTCTGACCAACATCGACGCCATCAAGACGGCCGTCATGACCCACGGTGTGGTGGGCACCTGCATGGCATATGACGGCTCGTTCATCGACGGCAGCTACAACCACTACCAGCCGCCGTCGAGCACCATGGAGCCCAACCACGCGGTGGCCATCGTCGGTTGGGACGATGACCACATGACCCAGGCGGGGCCGGGGGCATGGCTGGTGAAGAACAGCTGGGGCGCGAGCTGGGGTATCGACGGCTACTTCTGGATCTCCTACTACGACAAGTGGAGCTGCCAGCACCCGGAGATGGGCGCGGTGTCTTTCGAGGATGTCGATCTCCTCGCCTATGAAGGCGTCTACTACCACGACTACCACGGTTGGCGGGACACCATGGTGAGTGCGACCGAAGCCTTCAACGCCTTCATCGCCTCGGCGAACGAGCTCTTGACCGCGGTGAGCTTCTTCACCGCGACCGAGGCCGTGGACTACGCGGTCACCGTCTTCGACACCTTCGCAGCCGGCGAGCTGGCCGACCCCTTGTCCTCGGTGAGCGGCACCCTCGAGGTGCGCGGCTACCACACCGTCGATCTGGACCTCCCCGTGACCCTGGTTCCCGGCGACGATTTCTTTCTCCATCTCAGTCTCTCCGACGGAGGGCAGCCCTTCGATCGTTCATCCGAGGTGCCGGTGCTGCTCGGGGCCGAGAGCCGGGTCTGGGTGCCCTCGGCAGCCGAGCCGGGTGAGAGCTTCTACCGCTCTGGTGGAACCTGGCGGGACTTGTGGAACGACAACGACACCGCCAACTTCTGCATCAAGGGGCTGACCGTCGCCACCGGGATGCGGGTGAGCGGCGCCGGGGGCCTGCGCTCGAGCGGTCCCGTCGGGGGTCCCTTCGATCCGACCACCGCGGTCTTCACGGTGGAGAACCGAAACGATCACAGCATCAACTACGACGTGGCCGAGGCTGTGGACACGCCCTGGCTCGTCCTTTCGGGCGCCACCTCGGGCACGCTCGCTCCCCTGGCCAGTGCCGATGTCACCGCTTCGGTCGTCTTTCCGGTTGCCGCCGGCCTCGATGCCGGCGCCCACCTTGCCGTCATCAACTTCGTCAACCTCACCGACCACGTCGGCGACACCGTCCGTGAGGCGGTCCTGGTCGTCGGTGAGGCGGTGGTGCAGGAGAGCTGGGCCATGGACTCGGATCCGGGGTGGAACACCGAGGGTCAGTGGGCCTTCGGACAACCGACGGGTGGGGGAGGCAGCCACGGTGGGCCCGATCCGAGCGCGGGCTTCACCGGCGCCAACGTCTACGGGTTCAACCTCTTGGGCGACTATCCCAACAACCTGCCGGAGCGACACCTCACGAGCGCGGCGGTGGACTGCAGCGGGCTCTACGGCTCCCGGCTGAGGTTCCGGCGATGGCTCGGCGTTGAGGATCCGCAATATGACCACGCATCGGTCCGCGTCTCGGCCGACGGCAGTGAATGGACGACGGTGTGGACCAACGACGCCGAGATCGCTGATTTTGCATGGACGGAGATGGATCTCGACATCGGTGCCGTGGCCGACGGCGAACCCACGGTCTATCTGCGCTGGACCATGGGAACCACAGACGGCGGCTGGACATACTGCGGCTGGAACATCGACGACGTGGAGATTCTTGGCGTCCAGGCCGTTGAAGGCCCACTCTTCGTGGACGGATTCGAGTCGGGCAACACCTCGGCGTGGTCGGTCGTGACCGGCGGATAAGCCAAAAAGAAGGTTGCCGCGCGGAGCCGAGCGAAGAGGGCCGTATACTGCGACCATGCAGCGAGCGTGTCCCTGGTTCCTGGCCGTCCTCGCCGGAGTGGTTCTGGCGCTTGCCATGCCCGGGCCCGGGCTGTGGCCGTTGGTGGTGCTCTTTCCCGGGTTGATGCTCGAGGCGGTCGAGCGTGGCGGCGGTAGGTGGCGGCCATGGCTCCTCGGTTGGCTGGCCGGAACGGTGTACTGGGTGGTGGCCACCAACTGGGTGCTCGAGGTCATGCACCACTATGGCGGGCTGCCGATGATCGCGGCCCTGGGATCCCTGCTCGGGATGGGGGTGTATCTGGGTGTGATCTGGTCGCTGGTGGTGGGACTCACAGCGCGGGTGCGACCGCCCTGGCGAGTCTGGTTCTTTCCTTTTGCCTGGGTAGCCATCGACGCGCTCCGCCGTTTCCAGCCCTATCAGTTCCCGTGGAGTGATGTCGCGCTTGTCTTCTCAAACACACCGGCGATGCTCGGTTCGTTGCCGATCTGGGGAGCGTCGGGACTCGGTTGGGCCGTGGTCGCTGTGGGTGCCGGT
>Ga0316198_10002687_pt1 | contig 10720 bp, 9 predicted proteins | sample OudBieAanoxic_MG_FD_204935 | JGI IMG/M metagenome (GOLD analysis project Ga0316198, IMG submission 204935) | Coastal sediment microbial communities from Oude Bieten Haven, Netherlands - site A anoxic | ecosystem: Environmental > Aquatic > Marine > Coastal > Sediment | place: Netherlands... | reverse complement strand
ACCGTTCCACGTGCTGCATTCATAAAGATGGCACCATCTTTCATTTGCGCAAATTCATCTGCTCCCATCATGTTTTTAGTTGAATCAACTTCAGGTACGTGCAAACTAATTACATCAGATTTTTCTAATAGCTCTTTTAAAGTAGCAACTTGAGTTGCATTACCTAATGTTAGTTTGCTTTCAATATCATAGAAAGACACGTTAAAGCCTAGGCCTTCAGCAAGAATACCAAACTGTGTACCGATATGGCCGTAACCAATAATGCCTAAGTTTTTGCCACGTGCTTCGTATGAAGCCGTTGCTGATTTATCCCATTCACCGCGGTGTGCTTTAGCATTACGCTCAGGTACGCCACGTAATAATAATAAAGCTTGTCCAAGTACTAACTCAGCTACACTGCGAGTGTTTGAGAAAGGTGCATTAAAAACCGCGATTCCTTTTGCTTGTGCTGCGTCTAAATCAACTTGGTTTGTACCAATACAAAAACAACCAATAGCGACTAATTTTTCTGCTGCGTCTAATACTTTTGCAGATAGGTTAGAGCGAGAACGAATACCGATAAAATGTGCGTCTTTAATTTTCTCGATTAAGTCTTCTTCACTTAATGACGTTTTAATACTTTCGATGTTGTTGTAACCAGCTTGAGTAAAAGTATCAACTGAACTTTGGTGTAAACCTTCTAGAAGAAGAATTTTAATTTTATCTTTGTTGAGTGAAAACTTGGTCATTGTATTTCCTTGGGCCTTATGGAGGTATGTGGAACAGCAATTTAAAGAATAATTTTAGTGCTCGTAAAATAGCAAAAATAGTTGTAATTGTGAATCTGAGACTGTTATTTCGTATATGAAAAATTGAAACAACTTATTACTATTTAAGTCATTACTGCTCTCTGTATTTATTTATCAGTAAAAGAGAGCAATATCTTTAACTATTTAAGCGTTTTAACGCCACCTTCTGCACCCACTAAAACAACATTAGCTGCGCGGTTTGCAAATAGGCCATTTGTCACTACACCAACGATGGAGTTAATTTGGTTTTCTAATTTTAATGGTTCAGCAATTTTAAGATTATGCACATCTAGAATAACGTTGCCGTTATCAGTGACCACGCCTTCACGGTATACAGGATCCCCTCCCAATTTAACTAGCTCACGGGCTACATAGCTACGAGCCATCGGAATCACTTCAACGGGTAGTGGGAAAGCTCCTAAAATATCTACATTTTTAGTATCATCAACAATACAAATAAACTTTTTTGCAACAGCTGAAACAATTTTTTCGCGAGTTAATGCAGCACCACCACCTTTAATCATGTGATTGTAGGCATTAATTTCATCGGCACCATCAACATATACACTTAACTCTGAGACTTCATTCAAATCAAAAACTTCAATGCCGTAACCTTTTAACTTAGCTGTTGATGCATCTGAACTAGAGACCGCACCTATGATGTCATTTTTTATTGTCGCTAATGCATCGATAAAATGATTAACCGTTGAACCTGTACCAACACCAATAATAGTATCTTTTTCTACGTATTCTAAGGCAGCATAAGCGGCAGCTTTTTTCTTCTCGTCTTGAGTCATGACTTGTATCCTATTGAGTGAGCAATGTCGTTAAAGTGGCGCGATTATACCCTTAACCGTGCTTTTAATTTAAGCTAAATTTATGAAAAATCGTTAAATACTTAAGAAGCATTGATCTTTGCTGTTTAAATTTTATTGATCACAGGGTATTTTGATACAGGCCGTCATAATGTGAGCTAGTGTTCAAAGCGGTTTTTTGTTAAAAAATGTATAACCTCTTATACTCAATCAACTTCGTTAATTGTGATACTTTCACTCAATGTGTTTGTTTATTTTATGTAGTTATTTGCTATGTGACATCCTGAAACTACATAAAAACTATATAAAACTGCGTAAAAAAGCTACGTTAGATAAGAGCTGACTTATCTAAAAGGTAGCAGATCATCATAGTAATAAGTTTGAAAGTTAAAGCGTCTTTTAGTTTATTCAAAATAGAAGTGTTGACTCGGAGTGATCACCTCGGGCAAAGGGACATCCCATTCTTGGATTGGTAGGGAACTTATATATTGGCAATCATGAGCTAAGCCGATAGGATAGGGGCCGGTTCTTTGGGTAAACCAAGGCGCTAATAGTCTGTCGTAATAACCTCCTCCCATACCTATTCTGTTGCCTTGATGATCAAATGCCACTAACGGGGTTAACACCAAATCTAAGTCACCTGCAGGACAGGTCTGTTTAATATTTTTTGTTGGATGCGACAATTTAGGTTCGGCAATCCCATAACGATTGACGACCATTTCAGTATCTTGTTGATACGCGAGAAATATTAACTGCCCCGTTTTAGTTGGATGTACAACAGGTAGATACACTTTTTTTTGTTGTTGCCAACACCAATCAATAAAAGGGCCGAGATCTATTTCACCGTCATAGGCTAAGGTCACTGATACATGTTGTGCTTGCTGCACTTTAGGGTGTTTTTTTAAGGTCTGTAACAATTGCGAAGACGCTTGTTTTTGTTCATTGCAGGACAAAGCTTTACGTGCGCTTCGTATCTGTTGTCGAATAGTATTGCGTTGTGTAGAAATAGCATTAGTCATTATTTTATTTCTGCTTAGTGATAACGAGGGTATTAAAAGTATATCTTAAGATTAACTCAAAATAAGCAGGTTAAACAAAATAAGATCAGTAAAAAAGGGGGCTTAAAACTAAACTCGATAACAACAGGGTAGATGTAAGGGTATGAAACATAAATGATAAAAATAAATTGAAGTTAACCCAAGGATACCGCTTTTGACTGTGACCTTGAACCCGAAGGTCAAGGTTGGTGTACTCGTGTCTACCGCAGGTTTCTCGATACAAGTCGAGCTTACACAATAGTATCCGAACAAATTCACCAGGGTAATGCTTATCGGCTCAGGGACTTAGTCAAGATTAACGGGTACCCGAGGGTTAAATAAACTGTACATACATTTAATCGTTTTTAAAAGGGTTTTTGGCAAAAAATAAGAACTTTTGCATTGAATGATGAATTTTTAATCGTAATTATAAAGTCAATCAAAGACAGTGTGAGTGATTATAATTAGCAATATTAAAGGGGTATAAAAATATAAGGTTGTTCAGTACATGAAGCAGAAAAAATGTTTATTTATAATAACGGTTGTAATGTTAGTCTTTTAATAAAGTAGTATTATCTAATGCACCGTTAATGGCATCTTGTAGTTGTTGAATACGTTTATTTAATTGTTCAGTCTGTGCTTGATTTTCTTCTTTTAATGTATTTAGTTGATGGCGATAATTTAATGCTGCCATTACAACCAGTTGGTCGCTTCTTAATGTGCGTGCAGAGGTTCTCATTTCTTTTAAATGTTCATTAACTTGTGCAACTGAACCTAATAAACTTTCTTGCTCACCTTCTGGGCAGCTGATTTTGTATTGTTGGCCTAAAATAGTAATATCAAGATGTGCCATAAAAGCCCCCGTTAGTGTTGCAAATTAAGGGAACAGTGAACCTCCCTAAAAAAATGTCATTTAATGGGCGAACTATATCGACCTAGCTATCAAGTTTCAAGTACTTAGTGGCGACGAGATCCTGTGGATGATAGAATAAAGCTATTATCTTTTATTGATTAAGAGTGTCCTTATGAATTCAGCTGTACTACCAAGTTTTGAAAAAATTTCGCAAGCCCTTGAAGGTGCTGAGTTATTCACTAATGCTGCCGAAACTCACGGAGTCTTATCGGGCTTTGTTTGCGGTGGTATTGCCCTTGATGATAAAAGTTGGCAACCATTGTTTAATGATGTTGTTAATGAGGGAATGGCGTTGCCACAACCAATAAAAAAACTTGTTGCTGATATTTATGCCGAGGTGGTGAAACAATGTGCTGACGATGGCTTAGGCTTTAACTTATTATTACCTGATGATGAAAAACCTTTAGATGAAAGAGCTGAAGCAATGGCGCAATGGGCACAGGGTTTTTTAGTCGGTTTTGGGATGGTGCAACAGGCACTAAATCAAGCATCGGAAGATGTACAAGAAGTGATTCGAGATATTCGTGATATCTCACAACTATCTTTAGATTTTGAACAAGAAGATGAAGAATCTGAAATTGCTTTTGCTGAAATTGTTGAGTACCTTCGCGTTAGCGCTATGTTATGTTTTAATACATTTTCCCGTAACATGGCAACGCCTATTTCTAATACCCTTCACTAAACTGAGAGCACATGACTGAATTTAATACTCGCCGACATTTATTCTCTAATAGTATGCTGGACAACAGTATGGCTATTTTCCCTGCTAATGAAGAATTGATCCGAAGTAACGATACCGAATTTCGTTTTCGTCAAAATAGTGATTTTTATTACCTGACTGGATTTAATGAGCCGGAAGCATGCTTGTTATTGATCAAAAGAAAAGGGTTAATTAGCAGTGTGTTATTTAACCGCAGAAAAGATAAAACGGCAGAAATTTGGCATGGTTATCGATTAGGTCAAGCGGCTGCCATTACTGAATTGTCGATGGATCAAGCCTTTGCTATTGATCAGTTAGAAGTGATTCTAGCGGATTTATTAACCGGCATCGAGACAGTATATTATCCGGTATTAAGTGGTTTAAGTTTAGATACTCGCTTGCAAACTATTCTCAATAAGTTACGTAATAAAACACGTAGTGGTTTAATTGCAACCAATCAGTTTTTAAATTGGCAACCGCAGTTACATGAAATGCGCTTATTCAAAAGTGATGCTGAAAAAGAGTTAATGCGTAAAGCAGGGGAGATCTCTGCACTGGGCCACGTACGAGCAATGCAACAGTGTAAACCGGGTATGTGGGAATTCCAATTGCAATTAGAAGTTGAATATGAATTCGCAAGGCAGGGGACGCGTGAGATTGCCTATAACAGTATTGTTGCTGGTGGTAATAATGCCTGTATTTTGCATTACACCGAAAATGATAAGCAACTAAAGGATGGTGACTTAGTGCTGATTGATGCGGGTGCTGAATATCAAGGTTATGCTGGCGATATTACACGTACTTTTCCTGTTAATGGTCGCTTTACTGAAGAGCAAGCGACTATTTACCAGTTAGTATTAGATTGTCAGTTATTTGCACTTGAGCAAGTGAAACCGAATATCAGTGTTTTAGCGATCAATAAATTAGTTGTACGTAAAATGTGTGAAGGTTTATTGGCTTTAGGTATTTTGCAAGGTGATCTTGAAACTCTGATCCAGGAAGAAAAACATAAAGACTTTTATATGCATGGTTTAGGACACTTTATTGGTTTAGATGTACACGATGTAGGGGATTCTGGCAGTATCGAAATACCGCGTTTATTAGAGAAAGGTATGGCGATCACTATTGAACCAGGGCTTTATATTAGCAATGATGCAGATGTTGAAGACCGTTGGAAAGGTATCGGTGTTCGTATTGAGGATGATGTTATTGTTACCGACACAGGATGCGAAATTTTGACTTCGGCAGTACCAAAAAGCATTCAAGATATTGAAGCATTGATGCATGGTTAAAAACAACATTACCACGGTTAACACTATTTCAGATGAGCGATGTGATAACGTTATTTATGACATCGTCATTGTAGGTGCAGGTCTCTCTGGGTCATTATTAGCGTTATCTTTGTTGAAGCAAAATGCTCAGCTTAAAGTGTTATTGCTAGATGAAAATGAGCAGCGTGTAGAACAGGCTCAGTCTTTAGCTACCAAAACGTTACTGGATAAGAAACGTAATCCTAGCTTCGATGCGCGCTGTATTGCCTTGAACGCAGGATCAGTTGATATTTTAGACTCGTTAGCATTATGGTCTGATATTAAAATTAATGCGCAAGCCATCGACAAAATCCAAGTCTCAGATAAAGGTTACTTTGGAGCTTTAGGTTTAATGCCAAATAATAAAGGCGAAACTTTTGGTTATGTTGTTGAGTTACAACATGTTGGGAAAGTACTTGCAAAAGCATTAGATGCTTTTCCATCGTTAACGATACGATACAATGTAAAGCTCAAATGTTTTCAACAAGGTATTGATGCAATTCGTTGTGAACTCAGTGATGGTCAATGCATTGATGCAAGATTATGTGTGGGCGCCGATGGCAGTGAAAGCCAAGTCAGAGAGCTAGCTAAAATAAAGACAGAGCGCTACAGCTATGACCGTAGTGCTATCATCTGTAATGTTCGTTGCTCTAAACCGCATCAAAATATTGCCTATGAGCGATTTTGTAAAAATGGTCCTATTGCTTTATTACCGTTAACGGCTGATCGGTATTCATTAGTGTATTGCGTTGAACATCAGCAAGCGACACAAATCGCAGAATTACCGGATCACTTGTTTCTTGCACAATTACAGCAATATTTTGGTTTTCGTGCTGGTATTTTTGAAGAAACAGGAAAGCGAGATATTTATCCGTTAAGCTTAGTAAAAACAACTAAGCCGATTGCTCATCGCGTTTTATGTATTGGTAATGCTGCGCACAGTTTACACCCAGTTGCAGGGCAAGGCTTTAATTTGGGGTTACGTGATTTATTTGTTTTAGCTAAGGTGATAACACAATCAGATGTGGAACATATTGGTTCATTCTCAATGTTAAATACTTATTGGCAATGTCGCGCTAAAGATCATCATCGGACTATTTTGATGACAGATAGTTTAGTGAGAATATTTAGCAATCAATATCCATTATTGAGCATTCCTCGTAATATCGGTTTACAAGCAATGAGCTGTTTCCCTTTTTTATCACAACCCATTATCGAACAAGCCAAAGGCCAGTTTGATTTGTTCAATAGCGAGAATCTATCATGATGCAGTCTTACGATGTCACCATTGTTGGTGGCGGAATGGTTGGATTAACATTAGCCAAATGTTTAGCTAAAAGTCAATTATCTATTGCTATCATTGAAGCCAATGAAACAGTGGAGTTAAGCGATACGCCTGAAAGTAGGGTCAGTGCGATTAGCTTTGCTAGCAAAACCCTATTTGATAATTTAGGTATTTGGCCATTGCTAAAAGCACATCGTATTACACCTTACCATACTATGCAGGTGTGGGAAAAAGACAGCTTTGGTAAAATTGACTTTGATGCCAAACAAGTCGACCAAAAAGATTTGGGATACATTGTAGAAAATAAAAATTTACAACAAGCTTTACAAGAAAGTGTACAACAACAGCAAAATGTAACCTGTTTCTGTCCCGATTCATTACAAAGTATGGCCATTGGAGAAGGCGAAGCTTGGTTAACATTAAACAGTGGCAAACAACTGACATCAAAGTTAGTGGTGGCTGCAGATGGTGCACATTCATGGGTAAGATCGCAACTTAATATTCCCTTAACACAATGGGATTATGAGCATCATGCGATTGTTGCTACGATAAAAACCGTTGAAAGTCACCAAGCCTGTGCCCGGCAAATATTTACTCCGCAAGGTCCGCTAGCATTTTTACCTTTATACCAGGAACAGCTTAGTTCTATCGTGTGGTCGCTGCCACCTGAAAAAGCACAAGCTTTACTGGCTTTAGATGATCAAACTTTTAATCAGCATCTAAGTCGTACCTTTGACAATCGCCTAGGTCGCTGCGAAGTACAAGGTCAACGTCAAAGCATTCCTTTAAGCATGCGTTATGCTCGAGATTTTGCAAAACATCGTGTCGCTTTAATTGGTGATGCTGCACATACTATTCATCCTTTAGCTGGTCAGGGAGTTAATCTAGGTTTACTTGATGCAGCCTGTTTAGGGCAAGAATTAATTAAACATGCCAAGTTAGGTAATGATATTGGCTTATACCCACATTTGCGTCATTTCGAACGTTGGCGTAAAGCAGAAGCGATACAAATGATTACTTCCATGGAAGGCTTGAAACAATTATTTAATGGTGCAAATCCTGTGCAAAAATTGCTGAGAGACGTTGCACTATTAATGGCTAGTAATATTACACCATTGAAAAAACAGTTTATAAAACAAGCGATGGGGTTGAATGGAGATAGGCCTGATTTGTGTTTAACAAAAACAGACTCTAAATAAGTTAACCCGATAGAGGTTTTAATTAGCCTTAGCTGTTTTTTGGCATTTTCCCAGAGAACAGGTATATTAGCGATAATTTTACTTACGCCTTTAATGCGAGCGTTGTGATTTTGTATCATTACTGCCCTCATTAAAGGTTTCAAATACCATAAGAGCGAAAAAATATGATCATTAAACCTAAGATTCGTGGCTTTATTTGTACTACTACACACCCAACGGGTTGTGAAAAAAACATCCAAGCACAAATTGAATACACAAAGGCACAAGGCAAAATTGAAAAAGGTCCTAAACGTGTATTAGTGATTGGTTCTTCTGCTGGTTACGGCATGTCTTCGCGTATTGCTGCTGCATACGGAAGTGATGCTTCAACAATTGGTGTGTTTTTTGAAAAGCCAGCAACCGATCGTAAAGCGGGTTCAGCAGGTTGGTACAACAGTGCTGCGTTTGAAAAACAAGCTAAAGAAGATGGTCTATACGCTAAAAGCGTTAATGGCGATGCATTCTCCAATGAAACAAAGCAACTTGTTATCGATACAATCAAAGCTGACTTAGGTCAAATTGATGCAATCATCTATTCTGTTGCTGCACCTGTGCGTAAATTACCTGATACGGGTGAAGTTATTCGTTCAAGCCTAAAACCAATTGGTGAAACTTACACTTCAACTGCTATTGATACTAACAAAGATGTGATCATTGAAGCGTCAGTAGAACCTGCAACTGAAGAAGAAGTTGCAAATACTGTTACCGTTATGGGTGGACAAGATTGGGAACTTTGGATCAATGCACTAGCAGATGCGGGTGTATTAGCTGAAGGTGTTAAAACTGTTGCTTACTCTTACATCGGCACTGAATTAACATGGCCTATCTATTGGAATGGCGCATTAGGTAAAGCGAAATTAGATTTAGATCGTGCTTCTACTGCTATTCAAGCTCAATTAGCTTCTCTAGGTGGAGAGGCTTATGTTTCTGTACAAAAAAGTGTTGTAACACAAGCGAGTTCGGCTATCCCTGTGATGCCTTTATATCTTTCAATGGTATTTAGAATCATGAAAGAAAAAGGTTTACACGAAGGTTGTATGGAACAGATTCACCGTCTGTTTACTACACAATTATTCAAAGCTGATGGTTCTGCCCCTACAACAGATGAAGCACGTCGTTTACGTCTAGATGATTGGGAATTACGTGATGACGTTCAACAAGCTTGTACAGAGCTATGGCCTAAAATCACTACTGAAAATCTGTTTGAACTAACAGATTACCAAGATTATAAAGATGAATTTTTACAATTATTTGGTTTTGGTATCGACGGTGTTGATTATGATGCTGAAGTGGAGCCTTTAGTTGAGTTTGATTGTTTATAATTTACTATTCATTTGAATCAATCTATTTAAGTAACCTATTATACCCGCCGAGTGCGGGTATTTTTTTGTCTCAATTCTTGTCACAATATGCCAATCCGTTTCAAATACTTTACTTTTTCTTTAATGTTTACGCTTAGACTTACTTTTTTTGTTGCAACTTCATGATAAATAATTAGACTTACACAAATCGGTATGTAGCGCAGTTTGGTAGCGCACTGGCATGGGGTGTCAGGGGTCGGAGGTTCGAATCCTCCCATACCGACCATTTCTTCATTTATTATTTCTCCTCCTACACTAAGGAATTTACATGTCTCGTTTTGCATTGCCAGAGTCTCAATTATTAAAAGAACTCAAAAACGTATTTGAAGTACAAAGTGCGGCAATTACTACACATAGTAAACATGTCGGCGAAGCTTATCTTCAAGCGTTGGCTTTAATGAAAAACTGTACTGGACGTGTGATTGTTTCTGGGATGGGGAAATCAGGGCATATCGGTACTAAAATAGCCGCTACACTTGCCTCAGTAGGAACACCTTCTTTTTTTATGCATCCAGGTGAAGCTTTTCACGGTGATTTAGGCATGGTAACAAAAGAAGATGTATTACTATTAATCTCATATAGTGGCGAAACAGATGAGATACTAAAAATAATTCCATCGCTACAACACTTTGGTAATAAAATCATTTCAATTACCGGTGTTACAACGTCTACTCTTGCCAAAAATTCTCATGTTGTACTCGATGCAAGCGTAGAAAAAGAAACTTGTCCTAACAACCTCGCACCAAGTACTTCTACTACCTTGACCTTAGTGATCGGTGACGCACTGGCGAATACTTTAACGTTAGAAAAAGACTTTAGCCCAATGGATTTTGCTCGCTTTCATCCTGGTGGTAGCCTAGGAAAACGCTTGTTAACTTTTGTTCGCGATGAGATGCGTAGCGATAACTTACCTGTTGTAAGTGCTGACACATCGGTGACTGATGTGTTAATGGTGATGACTGAAACGCGTACCGGTTTAGCTTTGGTGTTAGAAGATGGTAATTTACAAGGGGTGATCACTGATGGTGATGTTCGTCGCTTCTTAATTGCTGGTGAAAGTATTGTGAATAGCCAAGCTGAACATTTAATGAATCCTACGCCGCGTTTAATTTCAGCTTCTGCTCGCTTAACTGAAGCTGAAGAATTAATGCGTGAAAAGCATATAAAATGGTTAGTGGTTAGTGAAGATGGTAAAAAAGTAGATGGTATTATTGAGTGGGGTCAATAACCAAATATATTGTCTAAGCAAATTACTTAACTTACTAAACTATGC
>Ga0316198_10002685_pt1 | contig 10726 bp, 4 predicted proteins | sample OudBieAanoxic_MG_FD_204935 | JGI IMG/M metagenome (GOLD analysis project Ga0316198, IMG submission 204935) | Coastal sediment microbial communities from Oude Bieten Haven, Netherlands - site A anoxic | ecosystem: Environmental > Aquatic > Marine > Coastal > Sediment | place: Netherlands... | reverse complement strand
CGTTTCTGCCGTCCTTTTTGTGGTGACGGCATGGGCCGTGCTACACAGCGGGCCGGTGCAGAGCGAAATGGCCGATCGAATCACCACGGCGATCGAGGAGAAGACCGGATGGCGGGTGGAGATCGACGAAACGCGGCTGCGGCTGTGGCCGGCCCGCCTGGTGGTGATCGGAGTGGTGGCTTCCGCCAGCGACCGACCGGCGGTGACCTTCGAACGGCTCGAGGCGACCTGGCGGTGGCGCGAGGTCGTCGTAGCGCCGCACCGCCTGAGATCGGTGGAGCTCGCCGGCCTCTCCCTCGATCTTCGCGATTTCGAGCTGCCGTATGCCCTGGAGTCGCCGCCGGATGCTGATCCCGTCGATCCCTGGAGGGTCGTCGAGGTGGATCGCTTCCAGGTCGTGGACAGTCGTCTCGTGGGCCGGGCGATGGATGTGTCGGCAACCCTCGAAGGTCTGCGTTTCGCGGGCTCGCTGTCGGACGCCAGGGCCGCGGCCGAGCTCGACGCTGGCCGGCTGCTTTTGCGCCGTCAGGAGCGCGAGCTGGCGCTGGGCCCCCTCAATCTCGAGGTGACGGCTTCGCCGGCAGGGGTGATGATCGAGCGGCTCGACATCGCCGGCGACTCGCTCGCCGTCGTTCTCGGCGCGGAGATCGGGCTCGATCCGGCGATCACCGGTCGAGCGAGCTTTGAGAGCAAGGCGGTGGTGGCGTCGGTGCTCGGGTGGTGGGACCCCAACCTCGTCAGCGGTCTGTCGCCCGAAGGGGTGCTCGAACTCGACGGGTGGGTGGCCTTCGATCCGGAGGACGGCTTGTCGGCACGAGGGGTGCACGGCGGCGATTCGATCCGTGTGGCCGGCTACGAGCTCGCAGAGCTCGAGTTCGGCTTCGAGGACGGCGCCCCGGAGCTCGCTCTCGCAGGTCCCGAGTGGGGGCGGGCAACGGTGACCGTGGTCGGGGAAGGTGTCGCATCGATGTCGGCTCGGCTGCTCGAAGCGCCGGTCGAACGGTTGCTCGCCTTTGTCGCGCCGCAAGTTTCAGAGGCAGTGCCGGGGCCGGTACGCCTGTCGGGTTCCGTCGACGGTACCGTGGGCTTTCCGGTCACCCTCGAGTCCCTCTCCGGATCGGTGGATCTGTCCGCCGAAACCTCGCGAGGCCGGGCCTCGGTGGTGGCGGAGGGAGCGGCTGAAACCTGGACGGTGCACCGCATGGGCGCCGAGACCGATGCGTTGAGCTTTGCCGGGTTCGGTCGGTTCGGGCCCGGCGGCCGGGTCGCGGTCACCGCCGACCTCCGGGTGGATGACATCGACGGTGCCCTCGGGCTCGTAGAACCGTGGATCACGGTGCCTTCCGGGTTGTCGCCGGGGGGCGGCCCGGTCACCGTCACGGCGGCGATTGCGGGCACGGTGGATGACCCGCGGATCGAGCTGACGGGCCAGTGGTCGGCGCCGGAGCTGGCCGGATGGGCGCTCGACTTGGTCGCAGTGAGGGCTGGCGGCGGCCTCGACGGCGTTGATTGGGGCGTCGAAGCCCGGCGCGGCGACGGCGCGGAAGCGACGGCAGTCGGCAGCTTCGACCCGGCCTCCTGGGTGGCCGACGGTACGTGGAGGCTCCGGATCGGCCGGTTGGACGATGTTCTGAAACTGGTGTCTCCGAGCTCGGCGGCAGCCGCTCAGATCGTAGGCGAGGTCCGGGGTGAGGGTCGTTTCACCTGGTCGGCGGATGGCTGGAGCGTCGACGGCGCAGCGACCGGGCGCGAGATCGAGGCGTCGGGCTGGCGCCTCGATCGGGTCGACGTGGAGTTCGACGCAACGCAGGACGGACTGCGCATCGGCGAGCTCTCCGCCGGGTTCCTCGGCGGCACGGTGCGCGGCAGTGGCGGGATCGGTTCGGGCGGGCTCTCGGCCCCGGTGTCGCTCGACCTCGACTGGAGCGGTCTCGAGATCGGACGTCTGCCCGTGGGACTCCCCGGCGGCGCCGACGGCACGATCGACGGACGGTTGACCGCGGACGGGACCGCGGCCCGGCCTACCACCGAGTTCGAGCTCCGTTGGGCCCCCAAAGATCCCGGGTCGCCCGTTCCGGCGCTCGAGGCTGCGGGCTCGCTCGACGGGGGCGAGCTGACGGTGATCACCCGTGAGGTGGCCACCGACGCCGGCTCGGCGATCGTGCGCGCGACGGTTCCGCTCGGCGGTCTGCCGCTTCCGGACTGGCTCTGGCCCGACGCTCCCGACGGTCCGGTGCGTCTCGCGGCCGACGGGCACGACCTTCGCTCGGAACCGCTGGTGGCACTGTTCGGGATCGAACCGCTGCCGTTCTCGGCCACCGGCGAGCTGACGCTCGATGCGGCCTGGGATCCGCGGCATCGCGACCGGACGCGGATCTTCGCAGAGCTGTCCGATCTTCGGGTGAGACATCCCGGAGGCGGAATCGAGGCGGAGAACCCGGTTGAGCTCCGGATGGACGGGAGCCGGCTTCGGCTCGAACCGGTGGTGCTGACGGGACCGCAGACCCGCATCGAGGTCAGCGGCGAGGGCGATCTGTCGAGCGGCCGTCTGGACGGCAGGCTCGAGGCTGTGGTCGCGCCGACCATCGCCCGGTTGATCCCGTACCCGATCCAGATCTACCAGCCGATTCACATGTCCGCGGTCGCATCGGGATCGTTCCACGCGCCGCGGGCCTCGATCACCATCGAGCATCCGGGCGGTGCGCTGGTGCTGCGCGATCCGCCGCTGCAGATCCGCGACCTGGTGCTCTCGGCAGAGGTCGTTGAGGGCAGGTTGTGGGTCAACGACGGCCGGGCGGAGGTCAACGAGGGTCGGGTCGAGCTCGGCGGCGGCTGGGACACCGAGTCCGGCCAGGGGCTCGTGGCGGAGGTCGACAACGTTGTCGTCTTCCTCGAAGGGATTCTCAGCCAGTGGTCCGGAACCCTGGCAATCGAGCCGGAGCCGGATCGGCTCGCCAGGGTCACCGGCGAGCTCAACCTCGTTGCCGGTCTGTGGGACCAGGAAGTCAGCCTCGGCGGCGCATTGTTCGGCCCGCAGTCGCTCGATCCCTCCGGCGACGACCCGCTCTTCGACGTCTTGCTCGATCTCGATGTCCGCGGTCGGGGCATCGTCCGGGTCGAGAACAACCTCGGGCGCTTCGACGCCAGGTGGGACGTGCTCAGGGTGTCGGGGAGCGCCGCTGCGCCGGAGATCCGGGGCAAGATCAACATCGCTCCCGGGGGGCGGATCTCGCTTGCCGGCCAGCGCGTCGATGTGCGACGGGGCAGCCTGGTCTTCACCGGCGACCCGATGATCGACCCCATCGTCGAGATCGTGCCCGAGTCGGACATCGCGGTCTTCGGCGCCGGCGGCGACCGGGTCGACACCGCCGCGCTCGCGACCCAGGGGCTGGTCGGCGGGATCGCGGGCGCGCTCGGCTTCGAGAACGAGACCCTGCAGCCGGCCGAGATCTCGGTCGAGGTCGAGAGGGACTCGTCCGAGCAGCTCATGCTCGGCCAGCGGATCAGCCACAACATCGCCGTCTTCTTCGCGTCGAATACGAGGGACGTTCAGGATCGGACCTCCATGCTCCAGCTGTGGAACCTGCCCGGCTTGAAGGGGCTGGCGATCCAGGGCTTTCAGAAGACCCTGACCGACGAGGCCGGCGGCAATCTCATCCAGCGCTTTCAATGGGGTGGCTCGTCGCTGTACGAGGACCGGCCGACCATCCGCAAGCTCAAGCTCGACGGCGACTGGCCGATCGGCAAACGGCGGCTCAGGAAGGCGACCGGCTTTCGCCGCGGCCAACCGTACGATCCGTTTCTGACCTTTGTCGCCAGAGTGCGGATGGAGCGCGAGCTCGCGGGCGCCGGATTCCAGGAGGCCACGGTGGCCGCGACGGCGGTGGAGTCGAACAACGCCTGGACCATGCGCTTCGAGTGTGATCCGGGCCCGCGGCAGCAGGTCCTCTTCGAAGGCAAAGTACCGCCGCGGCGAATTCGCGAGGAGGTGACCGCGCTCTATCAGCCTCCGCCGCTCGAGCGGCTCGGCTTCCGCAACATGGCCTCGCAGCTCGATCGTTACTTCGACGCCGAGGGCTTCCCCGACACCGAGGTCGTCGTCGAGCGTCGCGGCGAGACCGTGATCGCGGAGGTTCGCCGCGGCGACCTCGTGGAGCTCGCCGGTCCGGTCGTGATCGGCGCGCCGCCGGACGTCAATCACGCGATTCGGGTCCGGCTCGGGTCGCCCGCCGAGCTCGCCCTCCTCCGGGCCGACGAGGCGCGGGCGAAGCGCGTGGCCGGACGCGTGCTGGTCGATCTCGGCTACCCGGACGCGTTCATCCATTCGGTGACCGAGGTCGATCTCGACGAGGGTCGGTCGGAGGTCCGGATCGAGGCCGATCTGGGCCCGCGGGCCGTCATCGACGAGCTGGTCGTCAAGGGCGACGATCCGCTCGGGCTGACCCGAGCCGATGACTTCAGTCTGCGCGAAGGAAGCCCGCTCAACCGGGGGACGTTGGATCTCGCCGCAAGCCAGCTCCGCGCCGGGTACGACGCCGCGGGCTACTCCGACGCCGGGGTCACCGGCTCGATGACCGAGATCGAGGACGGTCGGTGGAGGGTCACGATCCGCATCCTGCCCGGCGGACTGCGGAAGGTCCGCGAGGTCGAGATCGTCGGTCTCGACCACACGAGCCGCAAGGCCCTGCGGTCCGGTATCACGGTCGAGGAGGGCGAGATCCTGCGCAATCCCGATCTCGACACCACCGCGGTCCGGATTGCCAACTTCGCGCCGATCGAGCGGGTCGACGTCCGAACCTCGCCGGAGGGAACTGACGGCGCCAAAGTCGTCCTCGAGGTCTACGAAAAACCGAGGTGGACCACGGAGGTCGGCGGCGGGTGGAGCACCGAACGCGGCGCCCAGGTACGTTTCGGTCTGCGCGACGACAACCTCATCGGGCGTGGTCTCAGCCTCAACCTGCGCGGCCGTTGGGACAGCACCGAGTGGCTCGGCTTTGTCGTCGCGTCACTGCCGCCGCCGCCGGGCCGTCGACTGTCGTTCACCTCGACCGTCGGTTTTTTGCGCGGCGAGGCGCCGCAGAACCCCGATCTACTCGACCAGGACGAGGCCTCTTGGAGCATCGAGGCGACGCGCTGGCTGGGCCGCGGCGATCTTGCGGCCGGCACCGTCGGCGAGCAGATCACCGCCTACTACCGGTTCACCCGGACCCGCACCTACGGTCTCGACGACAGCGGCTTCATTCCCATCGAGGTCGACACCACAATCGACACTGGACTGGTCGGCGCCCGCTATGTCCGCGACCGGTTCGACTCTCCGTTCGACCCGACGTCGGGTTACGGAGTCATCATCGACGCCGGAACCAGCCGCGAGCTGCTCGGCTCGGATTTCGACTACTGGACCGCACTCGGCACCGGCTCGATGGCGCGGCGGGCGCCGTGGTCCTCGACCTGGATTCAGAGCCTGAGAGTCGGCGTTGCCGAGCCGCTGCACGGCCAGGTGCTTGAGGACAACGCCAGGTTCTTCGCCGGTGGCCAGGGATCGATCCGCGGCTTCGACAGAAACTCAGTTGGCCCCACCGACTTCGGTTTCGATGGCCCGGTGCCGGCCGGCGGTGGGGCGCTCTTCGTCCTCAATGAAGAGCTGCGGATCCCCATCAAGGGCGGTTTTCGCGCGGCTCTCTTCGCGGATATCGGTCAGGTCTGGGAGAGCTGGGGGGTGGCCGATTGGGAGCTCGCCGTCGGCGCCGGGGTCGGGATCCGGTGGGCGACTCCGATCGGGCCGGTGTGGGCCGACGTCGCCTGGCCGGTCGCGAACCGCGGAATCAGCTCCGCCAAACCGAAGTTCTACTTCGGCATCGGCCGGCCGTTCTAGCCCGTTCCCGTCCGGAAACTCTGGCGGGGACAGCGTCGTTCCCGATTCAGAAACGGGGGGTTCTCGTGCAAGATCAAGGAAGATAAGGATTTACGCGGAGACGTACTCCTGTACGCCGCACAAGGAAATCCGAAATCTGACGCCGAGATTGCCGAAAAGCACCGTTTCTGGACGGCAACTAGCCCGAACGACGTTTCGTGTCCCCTTGCGACGGCAGTGAATCCCATCGCCCTCACACGAAGTCGAATTCCGCAGCGGTCAGCGCTTGAGGATCGCCCTCGCGGTCTTGGCCTCGTTCGAGTTCGGCGCGAGCTTGACGAACTGGTCGAGATCGTCGAGCAGTCGGTCCTTCTGTCCGAGCTTGTCCCACGCGAGCCCGCGATAGAAGTAAAGGTGAGCGTATCGCGGGTCGAGCTCATGAACGTTGTCGAAGCTCGACTTCGCGGCCTTCCAGTTCTCCTGCAGGAAATAGCTCAAGCCGTTCTGAAAGTCGACCATGGGCTTGTTCCAGTCGGCCTTGAGTGCTTTTTTAAGGGCCTTCCTCGCCTGGACGGGCTGACGCAGCATGACGAGCGAGGCGCCGAGGTAGTACTGGGCGCGGCCGTCCCTGGAGTTCTTTTTGACGAGGGCCTCGGCGCGTTGCTTCGCGTTCTGCCAGGCCGTCCGCGCCTTCTCCTTCTGGTCCGTCCACGCCAGGACCTGACCGCGGTAGAACTCGGAGACCGGGTCCTGGCGGTCCTTGCCGGCCTGGGTCGTCAGGATCTCGAGGGCCTCGCTGACCAGCTTTTCGTCTTGGCCGACACCATAGGTCGCCATCAGGAACGCCTCGGCGGTGAGGTAGGGCTGGGTCTTCTCGTGTTCGGGGTGATCGCGCAGAATCGTCTCGGCGGATTTCGGCCGCCACGCGACGGTCTTTGAGATGGAGCGGTCACGTACCGAATCGGCATCGGCCTTAGCATCTTCGGCGGCTAGGGGTGGAACGGCGACAAGCGCGGCACAACCGACCAAGACGGCGATCGCAGATCTTTTCAACGTCATCGTGACCTCCACGGGTAATGCTCGACAGTCATGATGCCACAATCGATCGGTTTCGTTTACCTGTTTGTTACGCGTCGTGAGAACACGGCCGTGCGAGAGGCCCATGATCGAGATCGGGAGCGGTGGTCTTGTTTTTCCCCATGGCGCCCGCCTCCACGAATCGAACCTGCTAGGCTCCATGACCGGAGATCCATGCTCACACCGGACCGTCGAACACGAATTCTCACCCTCGCCCTGCCGATCATCGGCGGGATGGTCTCGCAGAATGTACTCAATCTGGTCGATACCGCCATGGTGGGGGTCCTTGGGGTCGCTGCTCTGGCAGCGGTCGGGATGGCGAGCTTCGCCAACTTCATGGCGTCGGCCTTCATCACAGGCCTATCGGCGGGCGTTCAGGCCATCGCGGCCCGCCGGCTCGGGGAGGGCCGGGAAAGCGAGACCGCCAGGCCGCTCAACGGAGGTCTGCTCCTGGCCCTGGTGCTGGCGATACCGTTGTCCGTGATCCTCATCGCCTTCGCCGGCGAGATCTTCGGTCTGCTGGTGGACGATCCCGAGGTCGTCGGTCTCGGGGTTCCCTATTTCCGGGCGCGTCTTGCGGCCATGTTGGCCCTTGGGGTCAATTTCGCCTTCCGCGGTTATTGGAACGGCGTCAACATGTCGAAGGTGTATCTGCGGACACTTCTGGTCATGCACGGCTCCAACATCGTTCTCAATTGGGCCCTGATCTTCGGTCATTTCGGTCTTCCGGCGCTCGGGGTGGCGGGCGCCGGGATCGGGTCGGCCATCGCAACGTTCATCGGCTCCGCCCTGTACTTGTTCCAGGGATGGAAACTCGCGCGCGCCAACGGGTTCCTCCGCGGCTTGCCCGATCGGACGACGATGCTGTCGATGCTCCGGCTATCGATCCCCACCGGGGTTCAGCAGTTCTTCTTCGCCGCCGGGCTGACCGCGTTCTTCTGGATTCTCGGCCGTGTCGGAACCGCGGAACTGGCCGCCTCGAATGTCCTGGTTCAACTCTTGTTGGTCGCCATTCTGCCGGGGCTCGGCTCCGGGATGGCGGCTGCCTCGCTGGTGAGCCAGGCATTGGGAAGAAAGGAACCGGAGGATGCCGTGGCCTGGGGCTGGGACGTGGCGAAGCTCGCCACTTCTGCGGTAGGCCTGATGGCCTTGGTCGGGCTCTTCTTTCCCGATCTGCTCTTGCGACCCTTTCTGCACGACGGCCAGACCCTTGAGCTGGCCCGTGTACCTCTGCGGGTGTTGGCGGCCACCATGAGCATCGACACCCTGGGAATGGTGCTCATGAATTCGCTGCTCGGCGCCGGTGACAACATCCGGGTCATGGTCGTCACCCTGGTAACGCAGTGGGTGCTCTTTTTGCCCATCGCTTTCGTCATGGGGCCGGTGTTGGGATTCGGAATGACCGGGGTCTGGCTTGCCCACATCGGCTACAGAGTCATTCAGGCGCTGGTCTTCACGGTGATCTGGCGTGCCGGTTCCTGGACCCGGATTCACATCTGAGTGCCGCACGGCGGCGTGGGTCTGCGGACAATCGGTGGTAACCTCTCAGCCCGATGCCGCAGCGGCAACCCCGGGGTCACCTCCAGAGCATCAAACGTGGTCTTCGCCAGGCGGAATCGCCGGGAGGATCTTCGGGAGAGATTGATGAGATTCGAAAAAGTATCGATTTTTGGTGTCGCGCACATCGACGCGCCCAATCGTGTCAGGTCCGAGGAAATCGAGGAGCGGCTCGCCCCCACCCTGGAACGTCTGGGGATGCGACGCGATTTGATCCGCGATCTTTCGGGGATCATGGAAAGACGGGTCTGGGACGACGGGGTACAACCCAGCGACGCCGCCGCCCGAGCCGGTGAAAACGCCATCGCGAATGCCGGCATCGAGAAGGAACAGCTCGGGATTCTCGTCAACACCTCAGTGTGCCGGGACTACATCGAGCCGTCGACGGCGAGTATCGTTCACTCCAAACTCGGTCTTCCCGAGACCTGTATGAATTTCGATCTCGGCAATGCGTGTCTGGCGTTCATCAACGGGATGGACATGGTCGGCAACATGATCGAGCAGGGGCAGATCGACTACGGCATCGTGGTCAACGGCGAGTCGAGCAAGTTCTCCACCGAGAAAACCATCGAGAAGCTCCTCGATCCCGGGGTGGACGAGGAGACGTTTCGAGCCAATTTCGCCACCCTGACTCTCGGTTCCGGCGCCGCAGGCATGGTCCTCGGGCGATCGGATCTCGCCGACGGAGGCCATCCGTTTCTCGGTGGTGTGAACCTTGCGGCCACCGAGCACAACCGACTCTGCTACGGCCAGGTGGACGGCATGGTGACCAAGGGTCACGAACTCCTCGTCGCCGGGCTCGGTTTGGCCGCTCGGACATGGGAGAAGGCGGTCTCCGAGTTGGAATGGAAGGTGGAAGAATTTGCTCACTGCGTTCTCCACCAGGTGAGCAGGATCCACACTGAGAAGTTCTGCGAGATTGTCGGCCTCGATATCAACGATGTCTTCCGCCTCTATCCGAACTTCGCCAACATCGGTCCGGCCGGCGTGCCCATCGTTCTCTCCAAACTCAACGATGCGGGAGAATTGAAAAGCGGCGACCGGATCGCATTGATGGGGATCGGGAGCGGGCTGAACTGCACCATGGCGGAGTTGCGCTGGTAGCAATCAGCTTCGCGAATTGCTGAATCACGATATGAAATCGATCGCAAAGCACCTGTATCCGTTCGACTCGCACTTCGTTGAATTGGGGGATCTTCGCCTCCACTATGTTGACGAAGGGTCGGGCGAGGTTGTTGTTGCGGTGCACGGCAACCCGACCTGGTCGCTCTACTACCGGGAGCTGATCAAGGATCTTCGCTCCGACCATCGAGTGATCGTTCCCGATCACATGGGATGCGGTCTGTCGGATCGTCCCGACGACAGCCGATATTCCTACACCCTCGAGAGTCGGATCGCCGACTTCGAGACATTGATGGGGCGGCTCGATCTCGACGAGGTCAATCTGGTCGTCCACGACTGGGGCGGCGCCATCGGCTGCGCCTGGGCCGGTCGGAACCCGGAACGGGTCAAACGGCTGGTCATCCTCAATACGGGAGCCTTTCACCTGCCCGCGACCAAGGCGCTTCCGTGGCAGCTCTGGCTGGTCCGCAACACGCCTCTCGGGAGCGGTCTGGTTCGCGGTCTCAACGGTTTCGCCCGCGGAGCGACCCGGTTCGGCTGCACCAGGCGACCGATGCCGAAAGAGGTCCGCGACGCTTTCTGCGCACCCTACGACTCGTGGGAGAACCGGCGGGCGGTGCTCCGCTTTGTGGAAGACATCCCCCTCCGGCCCGGCGACCGCGGTTACGACCTCGTCACCGAGATCGCTGAGAATCTTCCGAGACTCGCCGGAAAACCGGTCATGATCTGTTGGGGCGACAAGGATTTCGTCTTCGACCGCCATTTTCTCGCCGAGTGGGTCAGGATCTTCCCCGATGCCGAGCTTCACCGTTTCCCCGACGGCGGTCACTACATCCTAGAGGACTATGCCGACGAGATCGTGCCTCTGGTGCGGGAGTTTTTTAAGCGGTAGATGTTGAACCACAGAGGCACAGAGTCACAAAGGCGGAGAGACATAGCGCCGGCGCAACGCCGCAACCACGAAGACACCAAGACTCGAAGATGGCACGAGGTGAAACGCGATCCATCAAGCAGGCTGGAAGCCTGCTCCACAAAACGTCACGACGGAATTGTGAAGCAGGCATCTTGCCTGTTCTCCGGACACCATTTAAAACGCCATCCATCAAGCAGGCTGGAAGC
>Ga0316198_10002684_pt1 | contig 10730 bp, 4 predicted proteins | sample OudBieAanoxic_MG_FD_204935 | JGI IMG/M metagenome (GOLD analysis project Ga0316198, IMG submission 204935) | Coastal sediment microbial communities from Oude Bieten Haven, Netherlands - site A anoxic | ecosystem: Environmental > Aquatic > Marine > Coastal > Sediment | place: Netherlands... | reverse complement strand
ATAGCTTCGAACCGACCAGGAAGATCTCGCCGACTGTGCCCGCGGCTCAGGCCGCTGAGGTCGACGACGCCACCAAGGTATTCATGAATCTGGGTGCCGAGGTCGTGGTCGAGAAGGGCCCCGACCAGGGAGCCACATTCGCCATTCACAAGCAGGTCACGAACATCGGGCGAGCGGGAACGCGCAAGAACGACGTCGAGCTTTCGGACGACACAGTTTCCAAGGAGCAGGCTTCGATCCTGTATGACACGAGGTCTCAGGCCTTCAGGCTGCAAAACCAGAGCACGACGAACCCGACCACTGTCAACAATCGGCTGGTTGCCGACCCGGTCGAGTTGGAGGCGGACGCTGTGATCCAGATGGGCAGCACGATCCTCCGCTTCCGCAAGGAGTGATCGCCAGACCTCGCGGTCGAGATGGGAAGGCCACGGTGCGGTCCCGGTTCATCTGTCTGTGCAGTTCGGTGATCTTGACGGCGATATGGATCGCGGCCCTACCCGCGGCGGCGCAGACGGGTGCGATAGCTTTCCAGCGTATCGACGTCACCAAACTGCCCGAAGTCGACGTCTACTTCACCGTCACCGACGCCAATGGAGGCTCGATCCTCGGTCTGACCCCGAACGAGCTGCTCGTCGACCTGGATGGCACGCCGCAGACGATTCTGGTGCTCCGCTCGGCTCTGGAGGGCGGCGAAAGACTCGCCGTGGCGTTGCTGTTCGATCGCAGTGGCAGCATGAAGGCAGGGTTGGAGGCGTCGCGGTCCGCGGCACGGGACTTTCTCGAGCGTCTCAGTGAGGGAGACCAGGCCGCGATCATCAGCTTCGACGAAAGGGTCGCGGTGGAGACAGAGCTCACCGCCGACCGGGCCCGCTTGGTCCAGACCGTCGAGGCGATCGAGCGCGGCAACGACACCGCGCTCCACGATGCCATTCTCGCCGGCATCGCGAGCTTGGAGGGGGCAACTACCGGTCGCAAGGCCGTGATCGTCCTGAGCGATGGCATGGACACGCGGAGCCAATCCACACGGACCGAAGTTCTCGAGCATGCTCGTTCTCAGGGTGTCGCGGTCTATACCCTGGGCCTGCCGGTCGAGGCCGACCAGGACGCGCTGCGTGAGTTGGCACAACAGACCGGCGGAACCTATCTCCAAGCCACTTCGTCACAAGAGCTTCAGCAGCTCTACCAGCTCATCGCAGAGCAGCTGCAGAACCAATACTTCCTCAGCTTCCAGTCCACCTTTGGCAGCGACGAGAGCTGGCACCGACTGGCGATGGCCTACGAGGACGCTTCGGGCTCCACGCTGACCGCAGATCGCGAGTTCCTCGCCTCGACGGGGCCAGGCATCAGCCGGGGTCGCCTGCAGGGTTTCCAGCGGGACGTGGAGCGCGGAGGACTGCTGAGGGCAGCCGGCATCGGCAGTGTCGCCGGCCTGCTCGTCGGACTGATGTTGTTGCTGTTGATCAAGGCGGCCAGGCCGCAGACGCTGCTGTCATCGGCGATCGGCGTAGGAGTGGTGATCACAGCCGCCGCGCTCGGTGGATTCCTTGGAAGCCTGGTAGTCATCGTTCTCGGCGGAGCCTGACGATGTCGCGGCTGGAGATCTTCGGCCACACGCACATTGGCCGCAAGCGCACCTCGAACCAAGACAGCTACCTGGCCATCGAATTCGATCGCATGGGGATGTCACGACATCTGCTCGCGGTTGCGGACGGCATGGGGGGTCATGCCGGCGGCGATATCGCCAGCGAGATCGCCGTCACGACGCTCCGTGATTCGGTACTGCAGAGCGCAGAAAGTGCCACGGCCGTGTCGGTATCCGACGTACTGATGAACGCCGTTCGGGCGGCCAACGAGGCAGTGTTCGAGATGGCCTGCACGGACGATCGCTTGCAGGGTATGGGTACCACCGTCGTTGCCGCGCTGGCAGTCAACAGGGCGGTCGCTATCGCCAATGTGGGTGACAGCCGCGCCTACCTCATCGACGGTGACTCGATCCGTCGCGTCACGGCGGATCATGCCTGGGAGGAAGAAGCCGCCGCGCTCCAGCAGCTCACGGCAGAAGAGATTGCCGCCTCGCCTTTTCGCGGCATGGTGACGCGCTCGCTGGGCGTGGGATCCGATGTCGATGTCGACCTCTTCCACGAGGAGCTCGAGGGTGGGCAGTATTTATTCCTCTGCAGTGACGGAGTCCACCGGCATGTCGAGGAGGGTCAAATTCGCGAGACCGTGACTCGCCTCGAGGATCCGGAGAGCATCTGCCGCGGAATCATCGCGCTGGCCAACCAGGCCGGTGGCAGCGACAACATCACCTGCGTCGTCGCGCGGCAGGTCGGCTCCAGCGGACGCCCTGGAAGAGGGCACGGTGACAAGACCCGCAAGATCAAGAATCAAGCTGTAGACGTTGAGCCACCATCATGATCGGGAGCACTCTCGGCCACTACGAAATTGTGGACGAGGTTGGTCGCGGAGGCATGGGGCATGTCTACCGCGCCTTGCACCCGGCGCTCGGGCGCACCGTGGCAATCAAGACTCTGCTGCCCCACCTCGCCGCGGATGCCGAGTCCGTGAGGCGGTTCCTGCGTGAGGCACGCGCCACAGCCAGGCTCGATCACCCTGGAGTCGTCACCATTTATGACGTCGGCGAAGAGCAAGGCACCTACTACTTCGCCATGGAGTTCCTGGAAGGAAGGGCCCTGGACGAAATCGTTCGCGAGCGCGGACCTCTGCGTGTGGAGTCGGCAGTGGCGCTGGTCTGCCAGATCGCAGATGCGCTGGCCCACGCCCATGCCAACGGAATCCTGCACCGTGACGTGAAGCCGAGCAATATCATGGTCGACTCGCGTGGGCGCGCCGTCCTCACGGACTTCGGTATCGCCTGGGCAGTCACCGACACGCGCATGACGCGTACCGGATCGTCGGTTGGAAGCCCGGAATATATGTCTCCGGAGCAGATTCAAGGAGGGGAGCTCGACCAACGCGCCGACCTTTATTCCCTGGGCGTGCTCTTCTACCAGCTCATCGTCGGAGAGGCGCCCTACACGGGAGACAGTGCCGTCACAGTTGCCTACAAGCACGTCAACGCACCCGTGCGATCGCCGCGGGAGCAAAATCCCGCCGTGCCCGTGCACATCGACGCAGCCGTGCGGCGATTGATGAGCAAGAGGCCGGAGGATCGTCACCCATCGGCCGCGGCTCTCGTGGCCGACCTTGGCGGCACGGCCGTGCCGGTGTCGGGCACCCCCGGTGTCGTTCCGACATTCCGCCCGCGTCGGCGGCTGGCCCTGGCGCTCGCCGCGGCTATGGCGCTTCTCGGACTCGTCCTGACAGTGGGAACCTACGCCTACCTTGTCGGTGGCGGGGCACCAATGGCGGGTCGTGGCGGCGGACCCTCGGGTGCGCCTGGAGCAAGCGCGGGCGCACCTGTAACAAGTTCGGGCGCACCTGTCGCTGTCGACCCCGAGCCGGCCACGCTCGACACCGCAACCCCGGCCGAGACTGGCTCGGGAGATGGCCTGCCGGCGGACGAGATTGGGCCGCCCAAGGTCGTGCCCGCCGCCGAGAGCTACACGATTACGAGCCGGCCCGAGGGGGCGAGCGTAACCCTGGACGGACAGCTGCTGGAACAGAGCACGCCGGTCGCGGTGGCGCTGATCCCCGGGCAGCGATATCAGGTAGGGCTGTCGCTGGAAGGCCACGAGACCTCTGGATGGACTTTCGCGCTGGAAGATCTGACGGCGGAGCAGCGGTCGCAGCGCAGCCTGCATTTTCCACTGACATCCGCTATTCCGCCGGGCCGGCTGACCGTGCGAACCGACTACGCCGCGCGGCTCGAGATCGGCGGCCGGGACTACGAAGTCGGGCCCGGAAGCGAGATCGCGCTCGCTCCCGGAAACTACGAGGTCCGTATCCGAGCTCCCGAGGTATTCTTCGATGACACCCGCAGAGTGGTGATCGAAAGTGATGCTCGCGCTGCACTGATTCTGCCGCCGACCACGTCCCTCCGCGTCGCCGCTACCCCCAGCTACTGCCGCTTCAAGATCGACGACATCGATGTCGGTTTCGTCCCGGTAACCGTGCGGCTCGTGGTAGGGCTCCATGAATTCGCTTTTGACTGGGTGACAATGGGCAAGACCCTCAGCGTTACCCGAGACATTCGCCTCGACACCGAACGGCTGTTCGTCGTTGCCCCAGAGGGGTCGGGCCAGAGAGAGTTGGAGTAGGACCCATGAAGCGATCGAGAGTCGCCCTCGTGTCTGTTGTGCAGTTCGGCATACTCTGCGCCGCCCTCGTGCTCCTGCCCGCCGTCGCGGAAGCGCAGACCTGGAAGCTCAAGGATGTACGACGTACAGATGCCGAACGGGTGGAGGGGCGCGGAAACGACTTCATCGAGTACAACCCGTCGATCTCTTTCTCGCCCCCGGAAACCGTGACCATCGGTGACAGCTTCAACATCTCAGTCTCCGTCAGCTACAACTATGGTGCCGGCGAGGGCGGCGCCAACAACGGTCGGCCCAAAAGACTCGGCATCTCGATCTCGCTCCCGAATGGCGGCGGGCGCGAGTCTTGGGACTTGGTGCCCGACTACTGCAATGATCGGAGTCCCGACCGGCCGGATCCCATGTCGAAGGGGGGCTCGGTCCAGCTTGATGCCGGCGGTAGATTGACCGAGGACGATGCGGAACGCCGCAGCTTCAGCATCGGTGCCTCGGTTTCGGCAGGCATCTACTGCTGGGAAACCGAGGCCTCAGGCAGCGCCGGCGTCGTAGCTGTCTACGAGCGTGTCGAGGACGACGCGGAAGCCGGCGTTTCCAGCGATACGAACCAGCCGCCGCGCGTCTCCATCAGCGTCCGCGACCCCGACCGCGTGCTGACGCCCGGCCAGAAAACCATACTCAAGGCACGAGTGCGGGACGATCGCGATCGGCCGTCGCAGATGACCTACGCCTGGAGGGTCACCAATCAGACGACGGGGCGAGTCCGCACGTCGAGGGCCGCGCCCGGCAAGCGCACCGTCAGATTGACCGTTGGCCAGGCGGCGACCTACACGATCGACCTGGCGGTGAGGGACCGGGATGGAGCGGTGGGCACCGCCAGCCGCGACATCACGTCGGAGGACCCGAACATCCTGGAATTCGCGGTCTCGCGCGACTCACAGGAGGAAGTCAGCGTAGCGAACTACTGGAAGAACGGCATCTCGGCATCGCGTCGTGGAGACCGGTTCGAGATGAACGCGGTGCTCGAGCACTACAATCGCCGCTTACACTGCTTGCGGGTCTACGTCGACGACAAACGCGTTACTAGACAGCCGCTGCACCCCGACGGCTGGCGCGCGGCATTGCTCGGCTTCGACGATGCCAATGTCCGCCTGCTGATGCAGGTGCCGGCGGACGTCGCTATTGGTGAGCATACGGTCGAGCTCGCCCTGAATCGGCGCGAGGAACCCGAATCCGATATCTGCGAACTCGAGATCTCGCGAGAGCCCCTGCCCGATGAGCTGACGGTGCTGTTTAACCCCTTCGGCGATGCGCCGCGGCCAGATGCCTCGGTCGTGGCAGGAAAGCCCATCGCCGTGCCGGGGTTCGACCACTCGGCCGCAGCGGCCGCTTATACGTTGAATCGGTGGGATACCAACTACATCCCCGCTGGCAACACCACGAGCCCCAACCAATACGACGTGACCCCCTGGGCTCCGGCGACGCATCAGGTGGCTATGCAGATCGTGGGCGCGCTCCAGGACCCGGCCCGGGCGCGGGCCGCGGATGTCGCCAAGGCGTTGACGGAAGGCGCCGGGCGCATCATCCACGGTCGCTGGGCCAGGAATAGCTGTTACATGCCGGACGGGGATGTTTTCAGCGTCCCGACGAGGGCGGACTGCAATGCGGCCGGAGGTGTCTGGAACTACGATGACGGCACCAGCCCTGGCCGCTGGAGGAGCGCCGAAGAGATCTTCCAGGAGTTCCTCAGGACCGGACAGACCGTTCGTTACGGCCAGTGCTTTGTCTTCGGCATGACGCTGAGCGCACTGTTGCGCAGCGTCGGCATACCCGCCCGCATGATCTCCGTTGCCGGCAGCACACATGATTCCAGTGAGCCCTGGGGAGTGGGCAACCTCGATAGCGATAAAAACAACAAGAACATCGGCTACGAAATCTGGAACTTTCACGTCTGGGTCGAGGCGTGGATACCGGAGGCCAACACGGCGAGCGGCTGGGTCCTGATCGATGCAACGCAGCAGGGCAGGGCGGGCGGCCCATCAGCCGACTCTTTTGTCGCTGTGCCCGGGCTCGACCAGGTGAAGGCGGTTCGCCACCTACCGTTGCCGCAGCAATATCCGGACGGCGACGACTCCGTCTTCGTCTTCACCGAGACCAACTTGCCGGGGGCAGAAGTCACCCTGGATTGCGTGAGCCCGTGCTCGGACCCTTCCGCTCCCAGATCGAATCCGCGCCGCATCGTGGCCGATAGCGACGACTTCATGAGGTGTTTCAACGATCGTGGGGCCAACCCTCCGTACGGAGCGATCCTCGATTGCTTGATCAGCGGCCGTGCCGCGTCCAAAGGCTGGGTGGACGACCCGGCCGGCAACGGTCTGGACCACCTGCCGCCCTACAAGGTCCCGCGCGGCGTCTTTCCCAGATATGCGTCACTAGCTCCCGCCGCCGGCTCGCAGAACGCTGGTGGGGGCTTCGTTCCTGCCATCCTGGGGATGCTGTCGCCGCGATCGGCCTTCGCGCAGGAGGAAGGTCAAGTTTCGGTCCAGATCGATTTCCCGGACGAGGTCGAGCTTTCTCGTGGTGTCACTGGCCGGGTCGAGTTTCGCGACCTCCCCGACGATGTGCCTGTGGGATTGATCATCAGGGTTCGTTACCTGCCGAGCTCACTCACTGGAGGTGCGACAGGTGCGGGCGTCGAGCCCGTCATGGTGCACTCCGAGCGCCGTCCCGTGACGCCGAGCGGGCGCCAGTGGAGCGGTGAGTTCGAGATTCCGGCGAGCGCTCTGAGCAGTGCAGGCAGCTATCTCCTCACCGTGGGGCTCAACGGAACGGCTGGTGCCATGGACCAGCTCCATTTCCAGGTCAACGGCCCGCCGGTCAGTCTGGAGGTCGGTCAGGATGTCGAGGTCGGCGCGGAGTTCTTCATCCGGGCCGAGCTGGCCAACCCGATGACGGAGAGCATCGCGGACGCACGTCTCGAGGTGTTCCTGTCCAGTGGGCTGGAGACGACGGACAGCACCGTCGCCGGGCCTCGGGAGCTGGCCGCCGGCGACAGCCTGGAGCTCGAGATCACGGCCCGGGCCACGGAGCCGGGGAGACACCTCGTGCAGGCCATGGCCGATGGCTCTCTTGGGCCCTCCAGGGCGGCGGTCGAGGTTTTTGCGACCTCCGCCGAAGAGGAGCTAGCTGTGCGGGGCATCTCCGTGACCGACGCGGCCGCTGGGGCCGAGGTCGAGGTTTCGGCCGAGATCGGCAACCCCAGGGTTCGGGAACTAGGGGCGGTGCAGGCGACACTGGTGGCGGCCGAGGGCGTCGAGATCCTGTCCGACGCGACGATAAGCGTCGACAACATCTCTGCCCAGGGGCACGGGCGCCCCGTCTGGACCGTACGCGCGGCGAGCATTGGTTCCTATCGGATGTCGGTTGAGGCGACTGCGGGCAACATCGCCGGCGCGGGCACGATCAGTCTGTTGGTCGGCGCCGCCGACGCCGACGAACTCCCGATGCCTGCTGAAGAGGAAATCACGGTGCCCCTCGACGAAGGCGAGGACCCGAACGACCCTTCGCTTGTACCCATCGACATGGATACCGACGGGGGTGTCTCTGGGGGGCCGGCGGCTGCCTCACCGGGCGGTGGCGCCGGCGGTGGCGGCGGGCGTGGCGGACGGGCCCTGAGCAGCAGTGGCCCCGCCTGGGCCATCCCCTTGGCGATTTTCCTGGCGATCGGCAGCCTCGCGCTGATCGGGGCAATCGGGTACACGCTGACGCGGCGTTCGCGAGCGGGCGCAGCGCTACCAGCGCCGCCTGCGCCAGTGTCTGGAGGCCCGCGCCGGTACGTCTCGGTCAAGGTCACGTACGAGGATGGCGGCACCAAGGCCGGCCGCCTGGAAGTGACGAAGCGGGCGACCGTTGGGCGTTCATCCCAGTCTGACCTGACTCTCAATGATCCGACCGTATCGGCTCGGCACGCCCAACTCGCCTGGTCCGATGAAGGCTTGGTGCTCACAGACCTGGGAAGCACGAGCGACACCTTTGTGAACGGCAAGCAAGTGACTCGCGCCGTCGTGGGCGCCGGGGATGAGATTCTTCTCGGCTCGACCCGGGTGCTGATAGGGGAGGTCAGCTCCGACTAGGATCGCCGTCCGAATCGGCCAGGATCCGTTCAGCGTCAACCGGCCGCTTTGGGTACGCGTCCGCCGCTCGGGGAGCAATGCGGCGGGAACTTCTGCCTGCGCCACTCCGTATAGTTCCCAGACCCTGTCCCGTATGGTTCCCAGACCCGGTCTAGGCTCCTCCATGGAAACGATCAGACAAGATCTCCGCTACGGCCTTCGCGCTCTCTGGAATAGCCCCGGATTCGCCATCGTCTCGACCCTGACACTGGCGCTTGCGGTGGGCGTGAACACCTCGATCTTCAGCCTCGTGAGCGTGATCGTTTTCGCGGATCTACCCATGCAGGAGTCGGCCACCGTCCATGTCGTGCGCGGCGTCAACGCCGAGCTCGAGATCGACCAGGGCAGCGTCTCGCCGGCCGACTATATGGACCTCGCCGAGCGGTCACGCAGCTTCGAATCTCTGACTGCGCTGACCGAGGGCCAGTGGATTCTCACGGGTGCGGACGATCCGATCCGTGTCAACGGCCTACAGTTCACGGCCGGGTTGATCGAATCGTGGAAGCTGCCACCCTTGCTGGGCCGGAGCTTCGCGGAGGGCGAAGATCGCTGGGGAGCCGAGCCGGTCGCGATGTTGACGCACGGGTTCTGGCAAGAGCAGTATGGCGGCCGCACCGACGTGATCGGAGAAACGATCAGTCTCGATGGCCGGGAGCACACAATCATCGGGGTAACGCACCCGAAGCTCGAATTCGCGTCCTTCTCGAGGGCACAAGTCGTCACACCTCTGATTCTGAATCGCGGCGACCCGAATCGAGCCGGCCGCTACCTCTTCGTATCGGGGCGACTCGCAGCGGGCGTAACGGACGAGATGGCCACGGAGGAAGTACGTCAGATCGGAATGGATCTGGCGGACGAGCATCCGGCCCAGAATCGCGGATGGGGCTTGTGGTCGGCACCGGTCATGGAGTCTCTGATCAATCCCGACGGCAACAGGATCCTGCTCCTGCTGCAGTTGGCCGTAGGCATGGTCATTCTCATTGCCTGCGCCAACGTTGCCAACATGTTGCTTGCTCGTTCGACCGCACGGGCTCGGGAGATCGCCGTGCGAGCGGCGCTGGGAGCGGGGCGAGCGAGGCTCATCCGTCAGCTTCTTACCGAGAGCATGCTGATCTCACTAGGTGCCGCGGGCCTCGGGCTGTGCTTCGCCTACGCGCTGAACGAGTTTCTGATCTGGATCTCGGCGGGCACGGAAGAAGTCTTCCTGATGGCCGAACTCGATGGGAAGGTGCTCGCTTTCACGCTGCTCGTGTCACTCGCGGCGCCCCTGGCATTCGGGCTCTTCCCCGCGTTGCGAGCGTCTTCCGGCGGGCCGTCCGCGGCATTGCGAGACGGGCGCTCCGGCGACGGTGGGCGAGCAGGCAAGCGGGCGCGGGGTGTGCTGGTTGCAGCGCAGGTCTCGCTGGCGCTCACGCTCATGATCGTCGCCACCCTGCTCACCCGCACGGTGATCAATCTGCAGGCACGGCCGCTCGGCTTTGATGCAGAGAATCTGCTCACGGTTCAGCTCAACCTGCCCGACTATGGCTACGAAGAACCGGAGTCGCGGTTGTTGTTTTTCGAGCGTGCCCGCGACGAGATGCGCGGCATTCCAGGCGCCGGCGCAGTTGAGCTGACCAACGTGATTCCGGCGGCGGGATTCGGCTCGCGGCGCTCGCTTACCATCGAGGGTCGAGAGGAGACGGAGGGACGCGCTGCCCCGGCGGGCAGCTTCGTCGCCGTGTCGTACGGATACTTCGATCTCATCGGGCTACCGATCCTTCAGGGCAGAGCCTTCACGGAAGCCGACGATCGGTCGTCGTTCAATGTCGCGATACTCAGCAAGACGATCGCCGACCGCTATTGGTCCAACCAGGATCCGATCGGTCGTCGCGTTCAAGTCGCCGGCAGCGACGAGTGGTTACAGGTGGTCGGCGTCGTCAGTGACGTGCGTTCCCCCAGCGACACTGAACAGGGATCCCCGGACATCTACGTGCCGTACCCGCAGGATGCCCGCAGCTCGATGTACCTGGTCACCCGGACCTCCGCGGATGCGGCCGGTTTGGCCGGCCCCATTCGGGAGGCGATCTGGAGAGTCGACGCGAACCAGCCGATCGACGAGATCCAGACGATGGAGCGTGCCCAGTTCTTGAATGCATCGAGCAACTATGCCCTGATCGCGCTGTTTTTGACCTTCGCACTGTTCGCGCTGTTCATGGCCGCCATCGGCATCTATGGCGTCATGGCGTACTCGGTCTCCCAGCGCCGTCAGGAAATCGGCCTACGCATGGCGCTCGGGGCGGAGGTGGGCACCGTACGCTGGATGTTCGTTTCTCAGGGGGCTCGCCTGCTCGCGGTCGGCATC
>Ga0316198_10002683_pt1 | contig 10730 bp, 9 predicted proteins | sample OudBieAanoxic_MG_FD_204935 | JGI IMG/M metagenome (GOLD analysis project Ga0316198, IMG submission 204935) | Coastal sediment microbial communities from Oude Bieten Haven, Netherlands - site A anoxic | ecosystem: Environmental > Aquatic > Marine > Coastal > Sediment | place: Netherlands... | reverse complement strand
GAGGTTGAACCGGCGCTCAAATGCGCGGGTCGCTATACCGCGATGCAGGTACTCGCCCTGCTCTTCTGAATCATCGTAGCTCTTGCCGGTGACGACAAGGCGGTTCTGTTCCGAAGTAATGGCGATGTCATTCTCAGAAAAACCGGCCACTGCCATGGTAATACGGTAGTGGTCTTCGCTCGTGACACGTATGTTGTATGGAGGGTAGCTGTTACCCTGGTCCTGACGGGTTGCCGAACTCATCAACGAAGCGAGACGGTCAAATCCAACTGAGGTTCTGTATAACGGTGAAAAGTCAAAAGTAGTCATTTCCTAATTCTCCTTAAGAAGCAAAAAGGTCTAAAAAGATACTTCCACCATATTGTGGCTGGAAGCTGTTTATGACACCCGAAGGCTGCCACAGAATTAAGATGGGGATATTTATTCCGGGTTCAAGAGGAGAAAATAAATTTCTAGTCCGGATAATGCACGGCCATAACTTCGAAGTGAACACTGCACTCGGGAAGCTCAACTTCAGTGCTGTCTCCGACACTTTTACCAAGCAAGGCACGCGCCACCGGTGAATCAACCGATATATAGCCCTTACCGGCATCGGTTTCATCCACACCTACGATACGGTAGTCCACGCGGCCTTCAGCTGAACTGTGCAGAGTAATCAGGGCACCGAACCGTATCACCGAAGTATCGGCCGGAGGGCGATCGACAATCTGCATGACGTCAATACGCTTGCCCAGGTATCGCAGGCGTCTGTCGATTTCGCCGAGTTGCTTTTTCCGGTAAGTGTATTCTGCGTTTTCAGAACGGTCGCCTTCCGCTGCCGCTGCCGCAAGCGCCTTGACGACTTCAGGACGCAGTTCCCGCCAAAGGTACCGCGCCTCCTCGCGCAAACGGCTTGCACCCTCAGCTGTAATGTAAGGACTTCCCGGTTTTTCGGGTGGTCTCCATCTGCCCATATTCAGTCTCTGTACACATACCAACTTTCGACACCTGCAACAGATGCCACATAGGTATATAGTAGCGTCGTTTTCCCAACTTCCTTAGAGGAAATTATGTCATGAAATACAAGTTAACCATTAGTCTGGCCATTCTAGTTAGCCTTTATGGTTGCCAGCAGGAATCAGAACAAGCGGTAACCGCACCGCAGGCTTTACCCGATGCAGCGGCACCTGTCGAAGAAACTGTGGAAGTAACAAACGTACTAACAAGCGGGCTTGATCCGTCCGAATTTAGCAAAACAATTCGTCCTCAGGATGATTTATTTGACTATGTTAATGGGCCGTGGATTGAAAACACTGTGATGCCTGCAGATTCAGCGCGTTGGGGTACATTCTATGAGCTCAGAGAACAATCAAACAACGACATTCGAGCACTGGTTGAAGAAGTCAGTGCTGCAGAAAGCGTACAAAATGGAACTCCCACCCAGAAAATACGGGATTATTACAGGTCCTATATGGATGTTGATGCATCAAACAGGCTGGGAGCAGAAGCTATTCGCTCCGAACTTTCGAATATTGCATCCGCAAGTTCCCTTGACGATATCTATGGACTGTTCAGTACATTGGATGTATACGGCGTAAGGACACCGATAGCTTATGTAATCGATTCTGATGAAAAAGACCCCGATACCAACGTTGTGTACCTGAGACAATCCGGTCTGACCATGCCCGACCGGGACTACTATCTGAAAGATGATGAGCAGTTTGTCAAGGGTCGTCAGCTGTACCTGGATTTTGTTGCCGGTATATTCACTCAAGCCGGTATCGAAAACGGCGCCGAGCGCGCTGAAAGACTTTTGGCATTGGAAACCAGGTTGGCGGAGGTCCAGTGGACCAGGGAAGAAAGGCGCGACCCGGTTAAAAGCTACAATCCCAAGACCCTTGAAGAACTAAAGGAAATGGCCCCAAAGATTAACTGGGACATTAGCTTCGAGGTGGCAGGCATACCGGTCCGTGACCGCTATATCGTATCCCAGCCCAGTTTCTTTGAAGCGACCGATGACATAATCTTCGACGCTGAAGTTGATCTGTGGAAAGATTACCTGGCCTTCCAGACTTTAAGCAGATTCTCACCGGTTCTGGGTGATGACTATTTCAAGCTCTGGTTTGACTTTTTCCAGGCTGGCTTATCCGGTGTATCCGAACCACGTCCCCGATGGAAGCGGGCAGTGGCGTCAATCAATAACAATATGGGTGAGTTACTCGGCCAATTATACGTAGATCGCCATTTCCAACCTGAAGCCAAAGCACGTATGGATACGATGATCCAGAACCTGATCAAGGCCTATGAGAAATCTATCACTGAACTCGACTGGATGAGTGAAGAAACCAAGCAACAGGCACTGGTCAAGCTTTCCAAGTTCACACCCAAGATCGGCTATCCCGATAATTGGCGCAATTACTCACAGATGGAGATTTTCGCAGGTGACCTGGTAGGAAACTTAAAAAGTGCCGCGAAATTTGAAAACAACCGTAACCTCAACAAACTTGATGCGCCGGTGGACAAGGATGAGTGGTATATGAACCCTCAAACAGTCAATGCCTATTACAACCCCGTGTGGAATGAAATTGTATTCCCGGCATCCATCTTGCAGCCTCCGTTTTTCAACGTAAACGCTGATGATGCGGTAAATTACGGTGGTATCGGCGCCGTCATCGGTCACGAAATCGGTCATGGATTCGATGACCAGGGACGGCAATATGATGGTGATGGAAATCTGAATGATTGGTGGACAGAAGAGGATGCCGAAAAATTTGATGTACGTAAGAATGCCCTGGCGGCGCAATATGACAGTTATGTCGTCATCGACGGTTTGACCATCAATGGTCAATTCACATCCGGTGAAAATATTGGTGACCTCGGCGGTCTCAGCATTGCCTACCTGGCATATAAAATGTCACTTGACGGCAAGGAAGCTCCGGTAATCGACGGCCTGACCGGTGACCAACGCTTTTTCCTGGGCTGGGCACAGGTATGGCGTGGCATGGCACGTGATGCGGAAGCCAAGCGTCTGCTCACCATAGACCCCCATTCACCACCCAAGTTTCGGGCCAATGGTGCCCCGGTCAATGTGCCGGCATTTTACCAGGCCTTCGATGTCAAGGAAGGCGATGGGATGTATCTGGCGCCTGAAGACCGGGTTAAAATCTGGTAGAAAGATACCGATAATAACCAACGAAAACGGTCGCCAAACAGCGGCCGTTTTTTTTCATCTGATAATAGTTGAATAATCATGCAATTCTCTGCGACCCTTTTGCCAGAACCGGCGTCTTATTAAACGATGAAGGGATCAGGCTTCGATATGAAACTCGACGAGTTGACACTCGCTGGCGCAAAGCGCGGGGATATGCGTGCCTGTGAAAGAATCTATCGGATGTACCATGCAAAGGCATTTACGGTGGCTATGAGAATCTGCAATAACCGGGAACTGGCCCAGGACGTGACCCAGGAGGCATTCATAAACGCCTTCAGGCGAATAAAACAGTACCGGGGTGATTCGCCTTTCTGGGGTTGGTTACGGCGGGTTGTCGTTAACCACGCGATCAGCGCGTTGCGCAAACTGCCGCGTCACGCTGCCGTAGAGTTGCAGGAACATATGTCTCCGCGTAACGGAGACCAGGACGGTGTGGGCCGCTGTATGGATTTGGAGCAGGCACTGCAGCAATTGAGCGATGAAGACCGCATGGTGGTGTGGTTGCACGATGTGGAAGGCTACAAACACCTGGAGATCGCCAACCTGGTCGGCAAGACAGAAAGTTACTCGAAGACCCGTCTAAACCGGGCCCGCGCCAGGCTCAGAGCCCTGATCACTGACGCTGACACACCCACGATCCAGAACGCAACATCGAACGCCACGGCTTAGAGAGAAAGATATGACTAAACATGATCAACGGAAACATGGCGAACCTGATCCGCTGGGTTTGCGAAAGCTTGATGAAATCGAACCCGGTTACGACGGTTGGGCGGAGATTGAATCCGCACTCAAGACCCAGCGCAAATGGAACCTGCAAAAGTCTGTTGGCTGGCTTGCGGCGGCAGCGAGCCTCGTTTTGGTCATCAGCGTGGCGCTTTTCAACACCGAAAACAACACGAAAGTTACCCCGGATTCACCCGGGTTTGCGACGTCTGAGACCAATCCGGCGTCAATAGAGATGAATGACAACATAACCGCGCTTATCGGTATGTCGCAAGTAATGGAAGAACAGGTTATGAGTTTGCGCCAGGAAACCATTTCGATGCCAGCCGAATCCGCTATTTATGTGGCAGAGCTTGAAGACCTGATTGCGCAGGTTGATAACGAGTTAAGCCTGACCCCCGGTTCGATCGACCTGTGGGGTCAACGTGTGAACCTGCTGCTGGACCTTGCCCAGATATACCAGCAGCAATGGGAGATTAACTATGGTCGCATGGCATCACTTTAATATTAGAGGCATTGATAAATGAAACATCCTAATTCCCTGATTGTAATTACAGCATTGCTGTTACTCGGCTCAGGAACCATGACAAACGCAGCAACTGAGACAGACCCTGCACAGCAAAGGGCTGAAGAGGCACAAATAGCCCAGAAAGCACACCAGGCCAGGCTCGAAGCCGAATACGAAAGCGCCATGTCAGAGGCTGAAAGGCAAAAACAGGCGGCTGAAGTATCGGTTAAAGAAGCCCGTGAGCAATTGCAACTGGCTGCCGAACAAAGGGAGTTGGCAGCCATGCAAGGCGAAACAGCCCGGGCTCAGCGTGAGGCTGAAATGTCAAAAATGCATGAAGAACTCAACCATACCCACCGTCAACTCCAGGAAGCTACCCGTGAAATTGCCAGGGTCAACCGGGAAATAGCACGTGCACGGGCGGACCGCCAAACCGCGGTTTATGCCGTCAGAAGTTCGGCCAGACCAGTTATCGGTGTGATTCTCGGTGACCCCGGCGATCAGGGCGTTGAAGTAATTGGTGTCTCTCCTGATGGCCCTGCAGAGCGGGCAGGCATCGATAAGGGCGATATCATTATTGCCGTGGACGGGCGCGAAATTTCGAAAATCAAGAAGACGCATGATGCAAGAGAAGGCCTTCGTATCGCGTTGCAGGACCTGGAGGCTGACAAACCCGTAACCATTACGGTCAAACGCGAGAACAAGACAATCGACGTTGACCTTGTACCCGAGGTTCGTGAGCCGATGAGTTGGCAGTCTGTCAGTCGCTTTCCTTCGGTTGAAAGTGCACCTCGGCTGGCGGGTTCTCCAAAGCCGGCAAGTGCACCGGAAGCACCAAGGGTGCCTGAAGGGGTAATAAGCGTGGAGCGTATCGTGGTTCCCGAGATCGATTCGGTGGAAATGACAAGGCAGATTGAAGAGATGCGGGCAGAGATCGAAAAACGCCGGGCCCTGCGGGAAGCCGCAAGAGCCGGGTCAGAGGAAGAACGATTGGAGATTGAACTTCACGAACTGTCTGAGCTGGGCAGCTTTGCATTACAGGATGCAAGTGTGTGGTTTGGTTTACCCATGGCGCAGGGCCTGCAACTGGCAGAGGTTGACCCGGGCCTGGGCGAGTACTTCAAAACAGACCGCGGGGTTCTGGTACTTAAAGCCAGGGACGATAATGATCTGCAGCTGAAACCCGGTGATGTGATCTTGCGGGTCGGTGATACCGAGGTCAATTCACCCGCTGAATTCATGCGCGCCTTACGTGCTTACGATTCCGGTGCTGAACTCGTGATGGATATAAAACGCAAACGCAAGGACCGCACATTGAAAACCGTTATGCCGGAAGGCCGTACCAGTTACCTGCTGCCGCAAGAAAGCAGCATCCACACGTTCACCATCACCTCCTCCCACTAAAAAAACAGGACCTGTGAGCAAGTCTCCGGGTCCTGGGCTATACTTCCCGCCCTGACATTCACGAGCCTGGCAGAACCCTGGAAGAATTTTAGCCGTCATCACCGACAACACGATTCCAGGCAGGCATTCCCAATAGCCAGGTGGCTATTTTTTGAACCGGATAACAGAGATGAATAAAAGCGGCGGTAATCCCAGGGTTGGCTTTGTCAGCCTTGGCTGTCCCAAGGCGTTGGTTGATTCCGAACGCATACTCACCCAGCTCCGAACCGATGGTTATGAGATAGCCCCAACCTATGATGGCGCGGATGTGGTTGTAGTCAATACCTGCGGGTTTATCGACAGCGCACGGGCAGAGTCCCTGCACGCCATTGGTGAAGCAGTAAATGAGAATGGCCGGGTCATCGTTACCGGCTGTATGGGGGTAGATGAAAAAGAGATACGCGAATTTCACCCGTCAGTGCTTTCGGTAAGCGGACCGCAACAGTACGAACAGGTGGTCGGTGCGGTTCACCGTTACGCGCCATTTGAAAAAGACCATGATCCATTTGTCGACCTGGTGCCGCCTCAAGGTATCAAGCTGACGCCAAGACACTATGCTTATCTGAAAATATCTGAAGGTTGTAACCACAAGTGTACGTTTTGCATTATCCCGTCCATGCGCGGAAAGCTGGATAGCCGGCCCGCCGGCGACGTACTCCAGGAGGCAGAGGGACTGGTCGAAGCGGGAGTAAAGGAACTGCTGGTCATCTCGCAGGATACATCCGCATACGGCGCCGACCTGAAATACCGCCTCGATTTTTGGGGTGGCAAACCGGTTAAGAGCAGGATTACCGAACTGGCCCGGGAACTGGGGAGCCTGGGCGCGTGGGTCAGGTTGCATTATGTATACCCCTACCCTCACGTGGACGAACTGATTCCGCTCATGGCCGACGGCAAGGTTTTACCGTATCTCGATATACCGTTACAGCATGGAAGCCCGCGTATTCTGAAGTTGATGAAACGCCCTGCGGCGGCAGAAAACGCGTTGGCCCGCATCAAGCGGTGGCGGGAAATCTGCCCGGACATTACGCTGCGCAGCACCTTTATTGTCGGTTTTCCCGGTGAGACCGATGAAGATTTCGAGCAGTTACTTGATTTCATCGAAGAGGCTCAACTCGACCGTGTCGGCTGTTTCCAGTACTCACCAGTTGGCGGCGCGCGCGCCAATGACTTGCCTGATCCCGTACCGGCTGAAGTCATGGCCGAACGTGAGCAGGTATTCATGCAACTGCAAGCTGAAATCAGCCGCAAGCGACTCAAGGCAAAAACAGGCAGCGTGCAGCAGGTGCTGGTCGATGGGGTTGATGAACACGGGGCAATCGCCCGAAGCTCTGCAGATGCGCCGGAAATTGACGGCCAGGTTTACGTCCTGGACGGCCACCACCTGGAGACCGGGGACCTGGTTGATGTCAGAATCACCGATTCCGATGACTATGACCTCAGCGGCCACATAGAAGACTGATTCATCCCCGGTCATGTTTCCCGTCAGCCAAATTATCGCGAGAAACCTGGGTCGAAGTAAGCCTGCTGGTTCCGCCCTGTGGATCAACCCCGAAAAAGATGACTGCTGGCAAGCGGTGCAAGCAACCTGTTCATCCCTGAAGCTGTTCAGCCAGGATTTTTCGAGTTATGCGTTCCTGCGGCACACCCGTGCCAACATCGATTTCGCAGCATTCCCCGGACAGGATGAGCACTACGATTGGATTATCATGAATTTACCGCGGCAAAAAGCCCTTTTGAACATGATGCTGGATTGCGCTTCAAGGCTGCTCGCACCGGGCGGCGTACTGTGGTTGGCCGGAGAAAACAAGGCTGGCATCAAGTCCTCAGAAAAACTGCTACAACTGCATTTCGAGCAAACCAGGAAACTGGATAACGCACGTCATTGCAGCTTGTTTGAAGCGCATACTCCCTTGAACCAGGGCAGCTTTGACCCTTTCGCCTATCGTGACACATGGGATCTGACCTGCGGTAACTCCACTCTAAAGGTCGTTTCCTACCCTGGGGTTTTCGCACATGGCCGTCTTGATAACGGCACAGCACTGTTGCTACAAACGCTTTCGACCATCAAGCTTGAAGGGGATGTGCTCGATTTTGCTTGTGGGGCGGGCATTATAGGAAGTTGTATCGGTGCAACGCACGCAAACACGTCGCTTACCTTGCTCGATACCAGTGCGCTGGCGCTGAAGGCATGCTCTGACACCCTGGCGGCCAATCAATTGAATGGCACCATACGGGCATCTGACGGCCTGTCTGAACTCAGCGGTAGCTTTGATGTCGTCGTAAGCAACCCACCGATACACACGGGCGCCCGAACCGATAGCCGGCTTGGTGTGCGTTTACTGGAATCGGTGCACGAACATATCCGGCCCGGTGGTAAACTTATTCTCGTTGCCAATGTGCACCTGCCCTATGAAAACTGGCTGAAAACCTGTTTTCGAAGATTTGAAGAACTTGCCGCAAATGAAAACTACAAGGTGATCGCGGCGATAAGGTGAACAGGTGATGGAATAATCAATGATAGTGCGAGGAATACGGCTTAATCGTCAGGAACCTTGAAACCATGTGTGGAAAAGCGGCGGTCTCAAATCTGAAATGGAAGGACGTTTATGCCTGGGCTACCAGCCTGACCCCGGTTTCTATCCTGCCGGAAGATCCGGCCAGCAGGATTAACATATCCCCTTCCCGGTTACGACGAAAATCAGAGCCGGATTCAATGGTCTGGGAGACCCTGCCCGCAATCTATACCGATGGCGAATACGATCGCCCCACTGAGGCCATCTGGCCATTCCTGCCTTACTGGTCTCACGGCCAATTACCCCGTAACAAGGCAGGCAAGCTCATTTCAACCGCAAATGCCAGGCTACGCCGCGAGGGTTCGCCATTCGCGCCATCTTACATGGGCGCCTGGTCAAAAGGCGCCAGGGTTTTGATACCCGTGTCATGGTTCTACGAGTTCGATAGCCGTGTAAAACCACAGGTTCCCTATGCGGTTTTTCCGCTGCATGCGCCGTTTTGGATGTTATGCGGCCTGGCCAGTTGGTTTACCGGTGGTGATGGCCTTAAAAAACTCAGCATCAGCATCATTACGGTCGAGCCCAACAGGATATTGAAATCAGTTGGTCATCACCGCTCACCGGCGATAGTGAGAAACCGGGATGAAGCGTTATCCTGGTTGAGGGCGCCAAAACATGAAGCGCTCGAATTGCTGCGCCCGTTTCCCGATGAAGATATGGGTGTTGAGGCCGTGCCGATGGGTATCAAGATACCCGGTAATGAGAATATTTCGTTACCGGATTGTCTTGGTCGCGATAATAACAGCCAATAGCTGCCTGGAAATCACCAACCCCAGGGCTTGCGTTTAGAACCGCGGTTTGTATTTGCAGACACTGCCTTGCGCGATACCTTGTAAGACTTTCCCGTTAAATCAGTTTTTTCTTCGCGGTAGGGCCAGCCAACTGCTTCTGATTGCTTACCATGATTATTGATGAACGCATCGAGACCAGAAGCGCCGATCGCGGACGCAGGTTTGGAACCATCCTGACGAACCTTTTTGGCGTTGCCCTTCCATCCCCAGGGTGTTTGCGCACGATTTTTGGTTGACCTGTAACTGACCTTCTCTCGATGACCAGCGACATTAGTATTTGCACTCGGAAGAATTGCTTTGTAAATACTTCTACCAACACCCTCAAGTGCTTTGAAGATGTAAAGCGTTATGAAGGCTGCTATCAAGCAAGCGATGAGTAATGACGTGTAGAAAATCATGGTGACCTCCCCGTTTCACACGATTTCCAACGGTTTCCCCCATCGAAACAACGTGCTACCTTTTGCAATACCTAGCAAAAACGAAAGACCAACCGAAACACCCCAAACTATCTGGTTACAGTTCTCTTTATGCTATCCCTGTCCTATTTTTCTTTCCTGATAATCAATCCAACTTCGAATTCAGGAAACGCCTTACCTGGCTTCACTGCTTTGCGCCGGATGAATCCAATGCCCAAGCTACGTTCAAATCTGCCTGCAATAAATATCGTTTTATTTTTAATGATAACAATACCTATTTATCAAGCTTCATCAACAGTATAGCACAAGATATACGTTTTTTTGTTCGTACATTGGATAAACGACAGATAATCTGTACGAAACGTATGTTTCCTGAACTGATATCATCCACCATGTGATTTAATCAATTGATTTAATTCATTAATTAAAAAATCATCTATGGCTCGACCGAAATTTGTATTTGTGCGGCGGTCCCAGGCAGACCCATCAGGAGGGCCCGACGGAAACTGACCGGGTGAATAGAGCTGATCATTCCAGTGTGAGCCGGTACGAATGCCAATCAAATATTGCGTCTGATCCATTACAGCGATAATACCGCCACCTGAAGCCCCATCGGATGAATCACAATCATCAAGCAACTGCCCGTCCCAGGCGCCCCTACCCAGATCATCGCCAAAACTCTCAACAACGGTGCAATTTCTGCTTTCACTTATAAAGCCAGCAGCCGGGTCAAAAGCGAGCAACCTGAATTCACCACCTGTTTGCCGATAGGATTCAGCCTGCGAAAACTTGAACTCCTTTAACGGAATACTTTGATCCGGGTCGAACTTTCTCCAGGGCTTGCGCACATAAAGGAATGCCCAGTCACCCTCACCAAACTCTTTGGCCCTCGTTGATTGCCGGGGGTTGTAGCTGCCCATTCGTACTTTTCTGAGGTCGATCTTCGACCGGTAGCCGGAGTCTTTCCTCCAACCCATGAAATAGAATTTGCAACGTTTGAAAAGCCTGTTTCTGTCCAGGTTGTAGAGAACGTGGGCGGCAGTCACGAGCACCACGCCCTTGAGGTCACTTGCAAACTCACGT